>Ga0068852_100000691_pt1 | contig 22066 bp, 13 predicted proteins | sample KBSCornC22_FD_66594 | JGI IMG/M metagenome (GOLD analysis project Ga0068852, IMG submission 66594) | Corn rhizosphere microbial communities from Kellogg Biological Station, Michigan, USA - KBS Corn C2-2 | ecosystem: Host-associated > Plants > Roots > Rhizosphere > Soil ... | reverse complement strand
CAACGCACGCGCGGCCTACCTCCACATGGCTGCCGATGCCGCGGTGTCGGCAGCGGTAGTGGTGGCCGGATTCGTGATCCTGTGGACGGGCGAGCGCTGGGTCGACCCGGCAATGAGCATTGCCGTCGCGCTCGTCATCCTGTGGGGCAGCATCGGCCTGCTCAAGGAGGCCGTCGGCATGTCGCTGATGGGCGTGCCGCAAGGGATCGAGCTCGAGGACGTCGAGTCGGAACTGCTGCGCCTCGACGGCATCGAGACCGTGCACGACCTGCACATCTGGCCGCTGAGCACGACCGAGACCGCACTGACCGCGCATCTCGTCGCCCCGGCCATCTCCTCGACCGACGCGTTACTCAGGACCGCGCGCCATATGTTGCACCACCGGTTTGCGATCGAACATTGCACGCTGCAGGTCGAACGGATTCACCTCGAAGACACGGATTGTTGAACGATGAATGTGACCTATCTCGAATGCTCATTGACCGGCGAGCGGTACGAAGCCGGCCAGCCGTATAACCTCAGCCGCGCGGGCAAGCCCTTGCTGGTCCGCTACGACGTCGACGCGGCGAAGCGGACTCTGACCCGCGAGAGCCTCGCAAGCCGCGAGGCCGGCATGTGGAAATGGCGCGAGCTTCTGCCGAACGACATCGAGCCAGTCAGTCTCGGCGAGCCTGAAACTCCGATCGTCGCGCTGCCGAACATTGCCGCGCGGGAGGGCGCCTCGTCGGTGTTGGTGAAGGATGAAGGGCGGCTGCCGACCGGGTCGTTCAAGGCGCGCGGCCTGGCGATGGCGGTGACCATGGCCAAGCAGTTCGGGATCGAGCGGATGGCCATGCCGACCAACGGCAATGCTGGGGCTGCGCTCGCTGCCTACGGCGCGCGGGCGGGCATGGAGTCGATCGTCATCTGCCCGGCCGAGACGCCGGAGATCAACGTCACCGAGACCGCGGCCTACGGCGCGCGTGTTTATGTGGCGGACGGCCAGATCGACGAATGCGGGGCGCTGGTCGGGAAAGGCGCTGCCGAAGGGCTGTGGTTCGACTGCTCGACCTTGAAGGAGCCCTATCGCCTCGAAGGCAAAAAGGTGATGGGTTTCGAGCTGATCGAGCAGCTCGGCTGGGAGGTGCCCGACGCGATCTTCTATCCGACCGGCGGGGGCACCGGCCTCATCGGCATGTGGAAAGGCTTCGACGAGCTCGAAGCCGCCGGTCTGATCGGATCGAAGCGGCCGCGCATGTACGCGGTCCAGGCCGAGGGCTGCGCGCCGATGGTCCGCGCGTTCGAGAATGGCGACGAGTTCGCGGAGCGCTGGGAGAATGCGGCCACGGTCGCGACCGGAATCCGTGTGCCCAAGGCGGTCGGCGACTTCCTGATCCTGCGCGCGGTGCGCGAGAGTGGCGGCGCCGCGATCGCCGTCTCGGAAGAGGCGATCCTGCAAGCGGTCGAGGACGCCGCGCGCGACGACGGCTTTCTGTTCTGCCCCGAGGGTGGCGCGGTGCTCGCGGCGTGGCGCAAAGCGGTCGGGCAGGGGCTGGTCGGAAAGGACGAGCGGGTGGTGCTGTTCAACTGCGCGAACGGCAACAAATATCCGCTGCCGGATCGGTCGAAGCGGTTGACGCTGGCCGAGGCGAAGCCGGAGGACCTGTAGGCGGTCGCAATCGCCAAGGCCCCAAACGAGTAAACCCCGGCAACCGAAGTTGCCGGGGTTCCATGCTTCGTTTGTCTTTCGACTCCCGAAGCACGAGACGACCATAGCATCGGCGGCGGTGCCGTCCAGAAGATTCGTGTCGGCCGGCGACAAATCTGTGAGCGAATCGGTGGGTTGTTCGGTGGACGACTCGAGCGACTCGGCGGACTGGCCAAAAGAAAGAGCCCCGACACGCTCTCGCGTGACGGGGCTCCCGTGCTCCCGATCCATTGATTCGCGTCATCGACGGAGCCGATCCCTTGGCCTTTCAGCCCGGGTTCCGCGCCGGAGACACCAATCGGTGGTTCCGAAGCACGGCGATAGAACGGAATCGGTCGATCTTGGTTCCTAGCCCATGAGCAAAAAACGACGCCTGAGGATCGCCAGCTACAACATCAACGGGATCAACAGCCGGCTGGGCATCCTCACCCGCTGGCTCGAGGAGTTCGCGCCCGATGTGATCGGGCTGCAGGAGATCAAGTGCACCGACGAGGCTTTCCCCCGGGACGCGCTCGAAGCGCTCGGCTATTCCGCCATCTGGCACGGCCAGAAGAGCTGGAACGGAGTCGCGCTGCTGAGCCGGGTCGGCGCTCCGGTGGATACTCGCCGGGCGCTTCCGGGCGATCCGAATCTCGAGCAGAGCCGCTACATCGAGGCGGCGGTCTGCGGAATCCTGATCGGCAATTTGTATGCGCCGAACGGCAATCCCAAGCCGGGTCCGAAGTTCGATTACAAGCTAGCGTGGATGGATGCGCTGTTTGTCCATGCCCGCGACCTCGTCGACAGCGGGGCGCCCGCGCTGCTGATGGGCGACTTCAACGTCATCCCGACCGACGAGGACGTCTACAAGCCCGAGCGCTGGATCAAGGACGCGCTGTTCGCTCCCGAAGCGCGCGAGAAGCTCGCCGCGCTGGTCGCGCAGGGATGGACCGACGCGATCCGCCGCTTCTTCCCGGACGAACGGATCTACACCTTCTGGCACTACTGGCGGAATTCGTTCGAGCGCGACGCCGGAATCCGGATCGACCACGCGTTGCTCAGCCCCGCGCTCGCCAAGAGCCTCGTCGGCGCCGGAATCGACCGAACCCCGCGCGGCTGGGAGAAGAGCAGCGACCATGCGCCGATCTGGGTCGAGGTGGAGGTTTGAGCGTGCAAGCCGGCGTTCAGCGGAGCGCGTCTATGGCGCAAGCTCGCACGCATTGACGCCGCCGCCGGACCGTTGCGGTTCGCTGCCGGCAAGTGCATGGTAACGCTATCAATAAACAGGTGAGCAAATGACGGGTACGGCAACACGATTTCTCATCACTCTCGCTTTCGCCGCCGGCGCAACGGCAGCCAGCGCTCAGATGTCGAACTCCGGTCCGTCCGGGCCGGCCCCGGGAACCGGCGATTCGGCGAAAATCTCGCAGGGCAACCAGCAGAACAACGCGGCCTACAACCAGCTGATCGGGGCGGGCGACACGAAGTCCAGCAAGGGTGACGTGAAAGCCAAGGCGCACCACGCGCCGGTCGCGGCCACCGCCGCCGACATCAAGACCGGCGCGTCGCTCCGCGACATCAAGGGCGTCCCGATTGGCAGCGTCGCGTCGACCGACGGCCAGCAGGTCGTGGTCGACACCGGTACGACCAAGATCGGCGTTCCGCTGATCGCATTCGGCAAGGACGACCAGGGTCTCCTGCTCAGCATCACGGCCGACAAGTTCAACCAGCTGGTGGCCGCGGCGCACGCGAAGCCGCAGGCGTCGAACTGAGCATAGTCCAGAGCCGCGCTTCGTCCTCATCGGCGAGAGGCATGGATCTCTCGCAGGCGCGGCCCGTCGCCGAATTCCACTCGGTCGATCGGGCGCGGTTCACGAACGAGATCGAGACCAGGCACGAGCCCGCTGTCCTGCGCGGGCTCGTCGCCGGCTGGCCGTCGGTGGAGGCATCGCGTCAGTCGACTGCCTCACTCGTCGATTATTTCATCGCGCGAGACAATGGCGCGCAGGTGCACGCCTTCGTCGGCGAGCCGTCGATCGGCGGCCGGTATTTCTATTCGCCGGCGTTCGACGGATTCAACTTCGCGTCGGGCGAGACGACGCTGACCAACCTGCTCAAGACGTTGCTCGATCCCGCCCAGAACAAGCGCTCGATCTACATGGGATCGACCGGGACGAGGCACATGCTCCCGCGGTTCGCGGGCGAAAACCCAATGCCGCTGCTGGAGCCGGCGAAGGCCGAGCCCCGCATCTGGATCGGCAACGATAGCCGCGTCGCCCCGCATTACGATGAGTCCGACAACATCGCCTGCGTGGTGAGCGGGCGCCGGCGCTTCATTCTGTTTCCGATCGAGCAGGTCGCCAACCTCTATGTCGGGCCGCTCGAACGAACGATCGCCGGGCAACCGATCAGCACGGTTGACCTCGAAGCCCCGGATTACGAGCGGTTTCCGAAGTTCGCCGAGGCCGAGCGGCATGCGCTCGTCGCCGACCTGGAGCCCGGCGACGCAATCTACATTCCGGCCCTGTGGTGGCACGCGGTGAAGGCGAGCGGCAAGGTCAATGCGCTCGTCAACTACTGGTGGACGGATCATCCGCTCGACGCGGGATCGCCGATCCACGCCCTCGGCCACGGCCTGCTGACGATCAGCCACCTGCCCGAGCACAAGCGAGAGGCGTGGCGGGTGCTGTTCGACCATTATGTGTTCAAGCGGAACGGCGAGCCGGCGGAGCATCTCCCCGAACATGCCCGCGGGATCGTCGGCCGCTCGACTCCCGAGCTTCGGCGGATGATCAAGCAGTTCCTGATGCGGGCATTGTCGAGCCTCTGACGTTGCGGATCGACCGCCGCGGATTCCTGGCCTCGGGCGCGGCGGCGACTTGCGCCGGAACTGCGCGGGCACGCGCGGGAGCGCCGTTTGCCGCAAGCTGGGAGTCGCTCGCCAGCCAGTACCGCGTGCCCGATTGGTTTCGGGACGCCAAATTCGGGATCTGGGCGCATTGGGGGCCACAGTGCCAGCCCGAATGGGGCGACTGGTATGCGCGGCTGATGTACGTGCCCGGGCGGCAGCCGTGGTTCCCGCCCGAAACCGCTTACGAGCACCACCTCAAGCATTACGGACACCCGAGCCGCACCGGCTTCATCGACGTGATCGGCGGGTGGAAAGCGCAGAACTGGGATCCGGCCTCCCTGATCAAGCGCTACGCGGCAGCGGGCGCGCGCTATTTCATGGCGATGGGCTGCCACCACGACAATTTCGACAATTTCGCGAGCAGGCACCACGGGTGGAACTCGACTCGCGTGGGGCCGAAAAAGGACATCGTCGGGGGGTGGGAGCCGCTGGTCCGCGACGCCGGGCTGAAGTTCGGAGTCTCGAACCATTCGAGCCATGCCTGGCACTGGTACCAGGTCGCCTACGGCTACGATCCCGAAGGGCCGATGCGCGGCCGGCGCTACGACGCTTACTGGCTGCGCCGGAAGCATGGTCGCGGGAGGTTCTGGGAAGGGCTCGATCCGCAGGAGCTCTACACCGGCCCTTACTACGTGCCGCCGCCGGGCATTCGAACCGACGAAGAAATGGCGGCGTGGCACGACAAGCGCGACGGGCAGTGGATCGAGGCGGCGCCGCCGTTCAATCCCGAGTTCGTGAGGAGGTGGCTGCTCCGCCAGAACCAGCTGGTCGACGATTACAGGCCGGACCTGATCTATTTCGACGACACCGGGCTCCCGCTCGGTCAGGCCGGGCTCGATGCCGCCGCCCATTTCTACAACGCGGCCCTGGCGCCGCGCGGCGACACGGACGTGGTCGTGTTCGGAAAGAAGCTCGAAGGGGTGCAGCGGCGCGCGATCGTCGAGGATGTCGAACGCGGCTGGCTCCACGAGATCCGCGCCGAGCCGTGGCAGACCGACACCTGCATCGGCAACTGGCACTATTCGCGCCGGATCTACGAGGAGAATGCATACAAGACGCCCAGGCAGGTCGTGCAGCGGCTCGCCGACGTCGTGTCGAAGAACGGAAACCTGCTGCTCAACATCCCCGTGCGCGGCGACGGGACGATCGACGAGAAGGAAGAAGCGATCGTCGACTCGATCACCGCATGGACCCGCCGCAACGGCGAGGCGATCTTCGGCACGCGCCCGTGGCGCCGGTTCGGCGAAGGCCCGACTCGGCCGCCCGAGGGCATGCTCAACGAGGACCAGGCCAAGCCGTTCACGAGCGAGGACGTACGCTTCACCCGCAAGGGCAATGCGCTCTACGCGATCTTCATGGAATGGCCGGAGCGCGAGAGCGCGATCGCGTCGCTCGGAACGCGGATGCTGCCCGACGCGGTGATCGAGAAGGTCGAGCTGCTCGGCGGCCCAGCGCTCGATTTCCGGCGGGACGCCGATGCCTTGCGGCTCACGATTCCGCGCTCGGACGGCGCATTCACGCCGGCCATTCGCATCCTCGGCCGCGGCTTAGTATGAGCGGGGGATGCGCAAACCCGCCTTGCTGCTCGCCCTCCTCGCGATGACCGCTCCCGCCCATGCCCAGCACCGTCCGCGCGCGCGCGAGGCCGGCATCGTCATCGGCGTGCTCCCGACCGGTCCGCTGAACGCGATCACCGACGTGGCCGGGGTGAAGGTCGGGCAGGTCACGATCATCGAGGGGAGCAACATCCGCACCGGCGTGACGGCGATCCTTCCGCACGGCGGCAACCTCTACCAGGACAAGGTGCCGGCCGGCTTCTCGGTCGGAAACGCCTATGGCAAGTTCATGGGATCGACCCAGATCAAGGAGCTGGGCGAGATCGAGTCTCCGATCGTGCTGACCAATACGCTGAACGTGCCGGAGGCGGCGGCGGGGACGATCGAATGGACTCTGAAGCAGCCCGGCAACGAGGAGGTGCGGTCGGTCAACGCGGTCGTCGGGGAGACCAACGACGGCACGCTCAACGACATTCGCGCTCGGCGAGTCCGACCGTCGGATGCGGTCGCCGCGATCCAATCCGCGCGCAGCGGTCCGGTTCAGGAAGGCGCGGTCGGCGCCGGCACCGGCACCATCGCCTTCAGCTGGAAGGGCGGCATCGGCACGAGCTCGCGCAAGCTTCCGGCGAACCTCGGCGGCTGGACCGTCGGCGTGCTGGTTCAGACCAATTACGGCGGCGTGCTTCAGGTCGCCGGCGTGCCGGTCGGGCAGGCGCTCGGCCAGTATATGCTCAAGGACGAGCTGTCGAAGGCGAGCGGCGACGGCTCGTGCATCGTCGTGGTCGCGACCGACGCTCCGCTGTCCGACCGCAACCTCGAGCGGCTCGCGCATCGCGGGCTGCTCGGCATCGCGCGCACCGGCTCGCCGATGACCAACGGGTCGGGCGAATATGGCGTCGCCTTCTCGACCAACCTCGACGTGCGCCGCTCGCCCGAGCGGCGCTCGAAGCCGAGCCCGATCGTCGACCTGCCCAACGACCAGGTGACGCCGCTGTTCGAAGCCGCCGTCGAGGCCGCCGAGGAAGCGGCCATCAATTCGCTGTTCGCCGCGACTCCGATGGACGGCAACGGCCATCACATCGACGCACTTCCGGTCGACAAGGTCGTCGAGCTGTACAAGCGGTCTCGCCGGTAGATTGTTGCGCCGCCGGGACTGCTGTAAGCTTCGGCCATGCCGAGGGGGCCTGCCACGCGCTGCGCACTCGCGTTCACCGCGCTGACCGCATCCTTGGCGGTCGCGCTTCCGGCAGGTGCGCAGCCGGCGCCACATGCACCGACGCAAATCGTCTTTCTCGGCACTGGGGGCGGGCCGCCGCTACGGGTGGACCGCTCGGAGCCTTCGACCCTGCTGATCGTCGGCGGGCGCTATTACCTGATCGATTGCGGAATCGGCACCGCGCGTCGGCTGGTCGAGGCCGGAATCGAATCGAAGGACGTGAAGACCATCATCTTCACGCACCTGCACGCAGACCACGACATGGGCCTTGCCGACGTTATGGCCAACGACGTTTTTACGCGCGGACAAGAGGGCGCCGCCGACCCGATCAACATCTATGGGCCGCCGCAAACGAAGGAGCTGGTCGACTCCGCGTTCCACTTCGTTTCGATCGGATTCCGGCCTTTCGCGTCGGAGAATCCGCGCGCCTACCAGAAGACCGGCGGGGACGTGGCCGACCCGTTCGTCGCCCACGAGATCGCTGCCGGAGGCAGGGTTTTCCAGGACGACAAGATCCGCATCGATGCCGTCGAAAATTCGCATTACGCGCTAATGCCCGCATCCGATCGGCAGGTGCTGAAATCCTACGCCTATCGCATCGAGACGCCGGACGGAGTGATCGTGTTCACGGGCGACACGGGATCGAGCGCCGCCGTCGAGAAGATAGCCAAAGGCGCCGATGTGCTCGTCACCGAAGCCTCGTATCGCGATGCCCACGATCTCGAGCAGTCGATGAAGGCTCGGGTCGCGCGCAGCCACGTTCCGCCCGAGGTCATCAACGTCTTCCATGATCATTTCATTTCCGAGCATCTCGACGCCGCCCAGATCGGGCGGCTTGCCGCGGGGGCGGGCGTGAAGTCGGTCGTCCTCTACCATTACAATCCGAACGACAGGGCGGACCAGCTGGCGTACGTGGCGGCCGTGAAGCACGCATTTCCCGGACCCGTTTTTGCGCCGAACGACCTCGACCGCTTGTGCCTGAGCTCAGGAGTCCTGGCGCGCTGCCAGCGAACCGCGCCGCGCTGATCAGCGCATGCGCACGCTCATCGCCGTACCGGCGTAGGTGACGGTCGCGTCTGGCGTTGCATTGAACGCCAGCGCGCGCGGCTGGCCCGGTTTCATCCACCGGATGTTGATGACGCGTGTTCCGGCCATTCCGGGATAGCCGCTGCCCTCGCGCGCGCCGATCGTCAGCGTCCTGGTGCCCTCGTGCCAGTTCAGCGGAATGCGCGAATATTGGCCGTGCAGATATTGGCGCGAAGCCCCGTCATCCTCATAGAGCGAGAAGCTGCCGTCGGCGCCGGTGTAGACGTTGAGCGTGACCGGCGAATGCGAGTTGTTGCCGGTGTGCTGGATCTCGGGGCCGGTCGGAACGATCGATCCTGCACGGACGAACAACGGCATGCGCTCGTACGGAGCGGCGGCGGTGATGGCCTGTCCGCCGGGCATGCTCCGGCCGGTGTAGAAGTCGTACCAGCTGGTGCCCGCGGGCAGGTACACCTTGCGGCTGCGCGCCTTGTACTGGGTGACGGGCGCGACGAGGAATGCGGGCCCGAACAGATATTCGTCGCCGATCCCCCACACCCGCTTGTCGGCTTCGAAGTCCATCACCAGCGCGCGCATGATCGTGCCGTCGTTGAAGTAAGTGTCGGCACCCGCGGTGTAGATGTAGGGCATCAGCCGGTAGCGCAGCCGGTCGTACCAGCTCATCGCATTGTAGGTCGGCGAGCCCTTCGGCGACATTTCGAAAATCTCGCGCTTGATCAGCTCGCCGTGGCTGCGGAAGATCGGCGAGAAGGCGCCGAACTGGAACCAGCGCGTGTTGAGCTCGCGCCATTCGGCGAGGTCGGCCGCGGTGGGTTTCTGGAAGCGCGGCTCCATCGTGTAACCGCCGATGTCGTGGCTCCAGTTCGGGTCGCCGGAGAGCGAGAAATTGAGGCCGGCCGAAATCTGCTCGCGCAAATTGTCCCAGCGCGAGGCGACGTCGCCCGACCACACCGCAGCGCTGTCGCGCTGGATCCCGCCGAATGCCGAGCGGGTCAGGATGAACGGGCGAACGTCGGGCTTGTCGGCGACCTGGTGCTGGTAGACTCCGTCGACGTGCACGAGCGGGTATGAGTTGAAGTAAGGCTCGGCCTGGCCGAGCGCGGTCGGGCCCATGCGGCGGGCCGTCTCGGCGGGCGAGATGTTCGAATGGAAATCGGGCTCGTCCGAGTCGAGCCACCAGGCGTCGAAGCCCTTGCTTTCGATCCCCTCCCGGACCTGGCTCCAGTAAAGGTCCCGCGCCTTTGGGTTGTAGGGGTTGTAGAAGGCGTTGAAATATCCCGGCCCGACCCAGTCGAGGTACATCCACTTGAGATAGTTCGGGTCCTTCGGCTCATTCGGCGCCGGATTGGACATTCGGTCGAGCATCCCGTGGATTGAATCCAGCGCGCGGTAGTTCGGGATGCCCTTGTAGAACTTGGCCCACACTGAGATCATCACGTGCGCGCCGTTGGCGTGCACGTCGTCGACCATTCCCCTGGGATCGGGGAAGCGCGCCGGATCGAAGCACTGGCAGCCCCATTGGTCCTGCGGCCAGTAGAGCCAGTCCTGGACGATATTGTCGAGCGGAAGCCCGCGCTTGCGATATTCGTGAAGCACGCCGAGCAGCTGGTCCTGCGTCTCGTAGCGCTGGCGGCTCTGCCAGAAGCCGTACGCCCATTTCGGCAGGATCGGCGCCTTGCCGGTCAGCGCGCGATAGCCGGCGATGACGTCGTCCATGCTGCTGCCGGGGACGAAATAATAGTCGACCGCCCGCGCGAAATCGGACGAGAGAGTCAGCGAATGGCGGTCTGCTTCAGGCCGCGGATTGTCGTGCAGAAGAGCGATATAGCCCGAGTCCGGATCCCACTCGACGCGGATCTTGTGCGCCGTGCCGGCGGCGAGCTCGACGTCGAAATTGTGGTAGAAGGGATTCCAGTTCTGCCGCCAACGGTTCAGGACTTCGCGGCCGTCGACGAACACCTTGAAATAGCTAGAACCGTAGAGCCGGAACCGGTGCAGCCCGCCGGTCCGTGGAACGACCGTGCCTTCCCAGCTGACGTGCAGGCCGTCGACAGTGCTCTGCATGTCGGGCTTGCGCGTCCCCGCCGGCCAGCGGTTCACGTCCTCGAGATACTGGAGCTGGATGGTCGGCTCGTGCCGCTTCGCGATCGTCCTGCCCTTGGCGCTGTAGGTCGCGCTCCAGCCGGCGCCGCCGTTGACCTCCAGCCCGTCGTCGGGCGCTCCGGCGTAGATGTAGGGCTTCGGCTCGCCGAACCGCGTGACCGAGTCATTGTCCCACAGCAGCCCGTAATTGCGGGTGGAGACGACGAACGGGATCGCGACGTCCATGTTGTGCTGCGACAGCAGGACATCCTCGCCGTTGTAGTTCATCTGCCCGTTCTGGTGCTGGCCGAGCCCGTAGAAACCCTCGTCGGTCCCGCGGTTGAACTGCTGTGAGATGGCGAGCCACGGCTGCCCTTCGGCGTTCGCCGGCGCGAATGACGGCGGCGCGCTTTCGGCGAGCACAACGCGGCCGCTCGAATCGTGGAAGCGCACTCTCCCGGTCGCGAGCTCGAGATCGGCCGAGGACTTGCCGGTGCTGACAATCACTGCCCCCGGCGCTTCGGAGACGGTGAAGCCCGCCGCGAGCGGTTTCGCCTGCACCATCAGGCTCGGCGGCAGGTTGAACTCGGACGTCGGCGCCTCGGTCGCGCGAATGATGCCGTCGCCGTAGACCTGCAGCCGCACGGCGGGCCCGGCGGCCGGAGTGACCACGATCCCGCTGTCGGTCCGGCGGTAGGATTGGGCGAACGCGGCCGAGCTAACCGCGGCGAGAAGGCACGCGATCACGGCTTTGGTCATCGATAGGTCCCCACGCGAACCTTGAGCAGAACCGGCTGCGTCAGGTTGAGCCCGTAATCCGTCTGGTCGCCGTTCCAGCGACGCTTCATCACCCACTGGCCGTTCTCGAACGTGCCTTCCTCGACGTCGAGAAACTGGACGTTGTCGCCGGCTCGCGGCTTGTCGAGCGCAAAGCGGATGCGCACGTCCGAGCCGGCGAGAAGGAACTCGTCCGGGCCGAGCTGGATGAGCGCGGCGCCGCCGACCGGCTGGTCCTTCTTCGGGTTGACCGGCATGTCGATCCAGGTCCAGTCGCGCTCGCCGAACTCCCACATTCCGTACATCGCGCTGACCTTCCAGCGGCCAAGCGTGGCGGTCTGGTCGGAGCCGTCCTTGGGCTTGGCGAAGCCGACGGTCGGATGCTTGAACGACAGCTTCGCCCAGTCTCGCGAGATCGGCGCCAGGACGCGGTATTTCGACGCGAATGCTTCGAGCGTGGTCGCGTCGAGCTGCCTCGCGCCGAGCGGGAAATTCGAATAGCCGGTCGCGTCCATTCCAAACGGCGTCCAGCCGATCGCGCTCTTACCCAGCGCGAGCCAGAGGAAGCGCGAGAACTCGAGCGCATTGCCGTTCTCGGGCACGAACAAAGCATTGTCGGGCCGCGCGTAATTCTCGAGCTGCTTCTCGTTCACCATATAATCGCGGTCGTAAATGTCCGGCGCGACGAGCGAGAGATGCGGCGCCGCGGTTTTCCAGATGTCGATCACGCTCCAGTTGGGACCGCCGCTCGCGCTGGTGATTGCCTGCTTCTCGTCAAACGGATTGCTGAGCGCGGCGTTGGCGTACATCGGCAGGTCCAGCTCAGCCTCGCCCGCGGCGGCGACCTGGTCGACGTAGCGCGCCGTGTACCAGGCGTTGAATGCCTCGTCCGCTTTCCACCCGAATGTCTGCGACCACGTTCCTCTCTTGCCCGTCTTGCGCGCGAGCTCGGCCGGGATCGGCTGCGCGAATAGCCGGTTCGCCTCGGGCGAGAAATCACGCGGCGACTGGTAGCTGCCGGTCTCGTTCTCGACCTGCATCATGATCACGGTGTGCTGCGGATCGATCTCGCGGATGTGGCGCATCAAGGCAGCGAAGGCGCGGCTGTCCGCGCGCAGGGTCGATGCGGCGAGCGGCGTCAGCACGTAATGGGTTTTGCCCTCCTTGGTCAGCATGCGCGGGAAGCGCTTCGTGTCGCCCTTTACCCATTCGGGCGCGTAGCTCGGCGAGGTGTTCTTGAACGCACCGAACCACAGCAGGACGAGCCGGACGTGGTGCTCCCGCGCCTGCGGAAGGAGCGAGTCGACCCAGGAAAAGTCGAAGCGGCCCTCCGCGGGTTCGATCTGCTCCCACGCGACCGGAATCTCGACCGTGTTGGCGTGGATCGCGTCGATCACCGGCCAGACCTGCGGCAGGACCGCCGGATAGTTGCTCGAATTGTTGGTCTGTCCGCCGAGGACCAGAAACGGCTGGTCGTCGACGAGAAGCGCATGGCGCCCGCCCGATTCGACGACTCGCGGCAGGGGTGCGGATTGCGCCACGACGGCCGCCGGAGCGGCAAACAGCAAGGCGCCGAACAACAGCGCGCGCAAGTGTCTCACGATTCTCCCCTCTCCCCGTTTGCATCGCCGGTTGGTAGCGCTAACGCAAGACGCGAATAGGACCCCGGGGGAGGGATATGGCCCGCATCGTCAAATTGGTTCTGTGGCTCGCCTTGTCGGTGGGCCTGTACGCAGCGCCCGTGCTCGCCGAGACGACGCAGGAGGTGGTGAACAAGGCGCCGGACGGACTCGCGCTCACCCCGCCGATGGGGTGGAACAGCTGGAACAAATTTGCCTGCGACAACAATGAGCAGACGGTGCGCGCGACCGCCGACGCGATGGTCGCCTCGGGGATGCGCGATGCGGGTTACCAATATGTCGTGATCGACGACTGCTGGCAGACATCGCGCGACGCGAACGGCGTCATCGTCGCCGATGCGCAGAAATTCCCGTCGGGGATCAAGGCGCTCGCCGACTACGTCCATTCGCGCGGGCTCAAATTCGGAATCTATTCGGACGCCGGACGCCTGACCTGCGGCGGACGGCCGGGCAGCCAGGGGCACGAATACCAGGACGCGATCACCTACGCGCGGTGGGGCGTCGACTATCTCAAGTACGACTGGTGCAACACGGGAGACCGCAATGCCGAGGAGGCCTACGCGGTCATGGCCGACGCGCTGCGCTCGAGCGGCCGGCCGATCGTCTTCTCGATGTGCGAATGGGGCACCGCCAAGCCGTGGCTGTGGGCGAAGAACACCGGCAACCTGTGGCGCACCACCGGCGACATCTTCGACAGCTTCTCGACCAAGGACCCGAAGCGCGACTGGGCGCACACGGTGGTCGGGATCGCCGACCTGAACGAGCCCTTGTGGCCCTACGCGGGCCCCGGGCACTGGAACGACCCCGACATGCTCGAGGTCGGCAACGGCGGGATGACTCCGACCGAATACCAGTCGCATTTCTCGCTTTGGGCGATGATGGCGGCGCCGCTGATCGCGGGGAACGATGTTGCGCACATGGACGCCGCGACGCGCGCCATCCTTCTCAACAAAGAAGTGATTGCGGTCGACCAGGACCCGCTCGGGCGACAGGGCCATCGCGTCTCCAGGCAGGGTGACAGCGAAGCGTGGGTGAAGCCGCTCTCAAACGGTGCGACGGCGATCCTGCTGTTCAACCGTGGCGAGGCGCCGGCCCGGATCGAGGCGAGCGGCGATCAGCTCGGCACGGCCGCGATCGGAGGACGGGTCCGCGACCTGTGGGCACACAAGGATCTCGGACGCTGGCGCGGATCGATCGGCGCCAACGTCGCGCCGCATGGAGTCGCGATGTTCGTCGTGCGGCCCTAGCCGGCGCGGCGCGCGCCGCGGGCTGGCGCGAGCGCCTTCACGTCGGCCGCGTGATTGCGGATCACGGCCTCGGTCGAACGATCGACATCGAAGACGCTGTACCAGCCCTGCGGCTCGTGCGGCGGGTCGCCGACATAGTCCGTGTCCCCGGGGTGGAAATGGTGGTCCGGATGCTGTGCCCGGCCTTCGCCGCCCCATCCCCAGAAATGCGTCCCGGCCACGGGACCGCCGGCCTTCATGCTTTCGAGCGCGAGGTCGTAGATCAGGCCGTAGAACTTGTCCTTGTAGACGGTTGACGTGCCGGGCTCGTAGCCATGGTCGCGCGGGAATCCGAACTCCTCGACGACGAGCGGCTTGCGCAGGCGCCGCGCATCCGCGACCTGGCGGGCGAAATAGTCGCGCGTGTTCTTCTCGACGGTCGGCCAGGTGCCGGGGAGATCGTTCGGGTCGGCCCAGCTCCAGTTCTGCGGCCAGATGTGCGCGGTCATGTAATCGATCGCCGGCGAGCTGTGCGCATCGATCACGCACTGGTCGCTGCCCGCGCAGCCCTGCGTTCCCTCGCTGCCGGTGCAGACCATCTGGTTGGGATCGACCGATTTGATCAGCCGCGCCGTGTGGTCGATCCAGTGCAGATAGGCGGGCATGTGCTGCTTGACGACGGCCGGCGTTTCGCCCGGCCGGGGCTCGTTCGCGAGCTGCCACGCCTGGATTGCCCGATCGCGCGCATAGGGCTTGCCGGTGATGCTGTTGGTGCGGCCGACGACTGCGCGGATGTAGTTGTCGAGCATCGCGACGGCCTTGGGGCTGCCGTAGAAGTCCGAGCTCATGTCGGGGAATTGCGGCCACGGGTGCGCCGGGTCGTTCATGTTGATGAAGCGGCCGCCGTTGGTCCAGTAGAGGTAGGTCATGAACCCGCCGGACCATTCCCAGAAATTGGCGACGTAGATCACGGCCTTCATGTTGCGCTTGCCGAGTTCCGCAAGCGCGAAATCGAGCCCGCCGAGAAGCGTCTCGTTGTAATGGCTCGAGCGATCGCGGAAAGTGGGGCGAACCGAGTTCTTGAGTGGCGAAAGCTCCGAGCTTCCGAGCAGGCGCACGCTGGTCACCCCGAGGCCGGCAAGGCGGTCGAACTCGCGCTGCAGGCGGGCGCGGTTGCCGTATGGAGCGTCGGCCCCGAGGTAGGCCGCGTACCACATGTTCGTTCCGACGTAGCGCCACGGCTCCCGGTCGAGCATCAGGCGGGTTCCGTCGCGCCGGATGAATCCGCGCTCCCGCCGCGGCGCCGCGATGAGCGGCGCGGCGACCGCGGAGCAGCCGAGCACCGCCGAGGTGCCGAGGAGCAGATTGCGCCGGGTGATCGTTGCGTCCATCGCCAGTCCCCTGTTCTTTCAGCCAGGCTATTTCAGCGGGGATGAGGCGCGCAAGGTAGCGCTACCACCTGTTGCAAGCGAGCAACGGATTCCGCTGAATTTCGTCGCGCCACAAGCGCGCTTGACTGCGGTCCAACTTTGCATACCAATGCATACCGCTCACGAAAGTGGGTTGGGGAGACGTTGCGACAATTGGGCCGGAGCGCCGCAAGAGCATAGGAAATATGCCGGCGCCTGTTTCATTTAAGGCCTTTTGGTAGCGCTACCATTCCCTTCCGACTCGGGGGCCCCGGAAACGGGTTCGAGGGGAGAAGATTATGTTTGGATGCTCGGCACGGACTGCGCGCGCGTTGCGGTGTGGTGCGTCGACAATGGTTCTCGGTGCTGCGCTGCTGCAGGCCAATCCAGCCTTCGCACAGACCCAGCCGTCATCGGACACTGCGGCGACCCCGCTCAGCCAGCGCACCGGCACGGCGAACCCGACGCCGCCGAGCGCTCCGGAAAAGAACGCAATCATCATCACCGGCACGCGCCGGGCGCTGCGGACCTCGCAGCAGATCAAGAAGAACGCGGACACGGTGGTCGACTCGATCACTGCGACGGACATCGGCGCTTTCCCGGACAAGTCGGTCGCCGAAGCGCTGCAGCGCGTCCCCGGAATCACCGTCAACCGTTTTGCGGCGACCAGCGACACGGCCCACTTCTCCGCCGAACCGTCGGGCGTGATCATCCGCGGCCTTCCGCAGGTCCGCTCGGAATTCAACGGCCGCGACACGTTCAGCGCGAACAGCAGCCGCGGCCTCAGCTGGACCGACATCACGCCCGAGCTTCTCCAGGGCGTCGACGTCTACAAGAACCAGACGGCCGACATGATTGAGGGCGGCATTGCCGGCACGGTCGACCTGCGCACCCGCGTACCGTTCGACGCGAAGGGCCAGGTGATCGCAATTGGCCTACGCGCCAACTACGGCGACCTCGACAAGAAATGGACGCCTGACGTCAACGCCTTTTACAGCAACCGCTGGCAAACCGGCATCGGCGAGTTCGGCATCATGGGCGACCTCGCTTATTCGCAGGTCAAGACCCGTTCGCAGGGCATCCAATACGGTCGCACGGCAATCGTCGAGAATGGCGAGCCGAGCTGGCCCGCCGAAGTTTTCATGCCGGCGTCGATCAATTTCCTCAACAACGAGTACAACCGCAAGCGCTACGGGATTTCCGCGGCCGCCCAGTGGAAGAGCAACAGCGGCAAGGTGCTCCTCACCGCCCAATACCTGCGCTCGCTCTACAAGAATTCATGGCAGGAGGATGACTTCGGCTCGTTCGGCCTCGGCCCCGACCTCTATGGGCAGAACGTCCGCACGCGCGTCGTGGGGCCGATCGGCGGCAGCGGAAATCTCTCGGGCCAGATTCCCATTCCCGCCCCCGGCACCCCCGCCTTCACGTTCGATTCGAACGGCAATTTCCAGACCGGCATCGTGAACAAGCAGCAGTCGACCAACTGGTGGGGCAACCCGCCGGAGTGGGGCGGCAACGCGGGCTTCGGCGTGAACGACCAGGGTCAACCGATGTTCGACGCCTGCTACACGCCAGGCGCCATTGCTGCGCTTGGCTGCACGCTCGAAAACGGGCAGGCACCCAACGCGATCGACGTCGGCACCGACAGCCGCGTCAACAACAACCGCAGCATGATGCAGGACGCGGACCTCAACCTGAAGTGGGATCCGACGAACGACCTGCACTTCAACTTCGATGGACAGTACATCAAATCGAAGGTCGACAATTACGACATCTCGGTCGAGTTCCACTCGTTCGCGAACGTCGGCCTCGACGCGACGGGCGATCTTCCGCGCATCAGCCTCGCGCCTCCGACCAACATGAACCAGTCGGCGGGCGGCCTCGCCAATCCCGACAATTGGTACATCCGCTCGGTCATGGACCATCTCGAGGACAGCAGCGGGCACGAATATGCGCTTCGCGGCGACGGGCAGTGGGACTTCCATTCCGACTGGCTGAGCAGCCTCAAGTTCGGCGCGCGCTTCGCTGACCGCAAGCAGCTCGTCCAGTGGAGCACCTACAACTGGCAGAACGTCGCCAACACGTGGACCGATTGCGGCAATCCGCATCCGTACTGGAACCTCGACAGCACGGTGAGTTCGAACCCTGCGGACAACGTCTGCAACTCGACCGGCGAGGTGTTCAAGGGCTACCCGGCCAATTTCTACCAGGTGCAGCCGTTCGGCGCGCAATTCTTCGGCGGCAATCTCGGTTCCTTCCCGTTCGTGCCGTTCAGCTTCCTTCAGGCGCACAACGCCGACCTGTTCAGCCGCGACCTGACCGGAGTGGGCACGTTCATTCCGATTTGTGACCGCAACGGCCAGGTTCCAGGCACGACGCCCGTCGAGCTTCCGAACAGCTGCTTCACGCCGGATGAAGTCGACAGCGTCGACGAGAACACCAAGGCGGCGTACGCCGAGCTGAAGTTCGGCGGTCCTGACGCGAGGCTTGGAAGCATCGGCGTCAGCGGCAACATCGGCCTGCGCTATGTCGAGACGCGGGACACGAGTGTCGGCGCGATCCGCTTTGCGACGGTCCAGGGGGATCGGACTCTCTGCCCGCCGGTCCCGCTCGTGCCGGGCGGGATAACGGGAACGGCTCCGCCTCCGACACCGCGGGCGGGGCAGCCCCCGTCGGCTCCTTACCCGTCGTTCTGCTACCTCTCGCCTGCCGATCTCGCTTTTGCGAGCGGCGGTGGAGCAGAAAGCACGGCGAAGAACAATTTCCATAACTTCCTGCCGAGCTTCAACATCCGCTTCGACTTCTCGCCGAAATGGCTGTTGCGCTTCGCGGCGTCGAAAGCGATCTCGAGGCCGGACATCGGCTTCCTCAAGAATTACATGGGCCTCAGTATGAGCCTCCCGGCCGGAGCCGATCTCAGCGATCCGCGGTGGGTCCTGGGTTCGAACGGTCTGCCGGTCGGCGTGAACCCGACCTACACCGCGTCGGCGTACAATCCATTCCTCAAGCCGACCAGCGCATGGCAGTACGACCTCTCGCTCGAGAACTATTTCGGCAATGTCGGACAGTTCAGCGCGGCGATCTTCTACAAGCAGTTCAGCGATTATATTCAGTACGGCATCTTCAATGTCGACGTGACCGACGGCGGCACGACGCGAACCGTGCAGGTGACCGGCCCCGCCAATGGCAAGGGCGCGAAGATCAAGGGCGTCGAGCTCGATTACCAGCGGTTCTTCGACTTCCTGCCGGGGCTGTTCAGCGGCCTCGGAATCCAGGCGAATGTCACCTACGTGAAGAACAGCGGCGTTCCGAACGCGAACCTGACGCCGGTGGGCAACACGGGCGGCAATATCACCAATCCCGGCAACGCCGGAACCGCGCTCGACCCTGGTACGCTCGAGGGCTTGTCGAAGTGGACCTACAACCTCGTCGGCATGTACGAAAAGGGGAAGGTCTCGGCCCGCGTCGCCTACAACTGGCGCTCGCAATATCTGGTCACGGCGGTCGACTGCTGCGTCTACCTGCCAGTCTGGCAGAAGGGCTCCGGCTTCCTCGACGCGTCGATCCGGTATCAGCTGACGCCCAACATCGAGCTGAGCGTCGAAGGAAGCAACCTGCTGAACACCAAGACGGTGCTGTTGCAGCAGCTTACCGACAAGAACAGCCCCGAGGGCAAGATCATCCTGACCCCGAACGGCTGGTTCCAGAACGACCGGCGCCTGATTCTCGGCGTTCGCTGGAAGCTGGAGTCGGCGAGTCTGCCGGTAGTTGCGCCGGCGCCTGCTCTGCCGCCTCCGCCGCCGCCGGCCGCACCTGCGACCCAGACCTGCGCCAGTGGCGCGGTGATCCTGGCCACGGCGACCTGCCCAGCACCTCCGCCGCCTCCGCCGGCAGCGGCGCCGGAGCGGGGTTTCTAAAAGGGAGCGGCCAAACGGCTGGCAAGTCCGCCGGGAAAAAGAAAGGGGTGCCGTTCGGATGGGCGGCACCCCTTACTTATTTGGAAAACGGCGTGACGGCGGCGGCCAGCTAAAGTAGCTCTGGCGAGAGCCAAAACCGGAAGAGGCAGTGGAGCAACCGCTTGAAATCGTGATCCTTGGCGGCGGCACCGCCGGCTGGATGGCGGCCGCCGGGCTGGTCTCGCTGCTTCCGCCGAGCCGCTGCCGCATCCGCCTGGTCGAAAGCGACGAGATCGGCGTCGTCGGCGTCGGCGAAGCAACGCTGCCGCACATCAAGAACTTCAACGATTCGATCGGCGTCGACGAGGCCGAGATGATGCGGGCGACCAACGCGACGTTCAAGCTCGGCATCGATTTCGTCGACTGGGGCTTCAAGGGCTCGCGCTACATCCATCCGTTCGGAGTCTACGGATCGGCCCAGTCGGGCCTCGGCTTCCACCAGCAATGGCTGCGCTCGACCGCCGCCGGCCGCACCTGGGATCTCGAGGAATTCTCCTTCGCCTGTATGGCCGCGCGGGCCAACAGGTTCGACTTCCCGGCGACGGGCAAGCCGACGATCAACTCGACCTACTCCTACGCCTACCACTTCGACGCGAGCCTTTATGCAAAGCATCTGAGGCGTCTTTCCGAACCGCGCGGAGTCGTGCGGACCGAAGGCAAGGTGCGCGACGTCGAGCAGGATCCGGAGACTGCGGACATCCGCGCGCTCGTGATGGAATCGGGCGAGCGAATCGCCGGCCATTTCTTCATCGATTGCTCGGGCTTCCGGTCGCTGCTTCTCGCCGGGAAGCTCGGCGCGCAATGGGAAGATTGGTCGCAATGGCTGCCGTGCGACCGCGCGCTTCCGGTGCCGACCGAGCGTTGCGGCGACCTTACGCCTTATACCCGCGTGGCGGCCATGCAGGCCGGCTGGCGCTGGCGAATCCCGCTTCAGCACCGCACCGGCAACGGCTACGTCTTCTCGAGCCAATTCATCGACGAGGACAAGGCGCGCGAGGAGCTGCTCCAGAGCCTCGACGAGCCGACGCTGGCCGAGCCACGGCTGCTCAAGTTCCAGACCGGGCGACGGGTCAAGTCATGGCAGCGCAACTGCGTCGCGCTCGGCCTCTCGAGCGGCTTCCTCGAGCCGCTGGAATCGACCAGCATCTACCTCATCCAGATCGCGATCATGCACCTGCTGCCTCTTCTTCCCGGCAAGCGCCACGACCCGCGCCTGGCCGACGAGTTCAACCTGCGGATGGACCTGGAATATGAGCGCATCCGCGATTTCCTGATCCTCCACTACCACCTCAACGGCCGCGACGATTCCGAACTGTGGCGCTATTGCCGCGAGATGGAGGTGCCCGAGAGTCTCGAGCGCAAGATGCGCCTGTTCCGTCACTCCGGCATCGTGCAGCAATACAAGGACGGGCTGTTCACGCCGCCGAGCTGGCTCGCCGTTTACCTCGGCCAGGGCCTCGTCCCGGAGCATTACAATCCCCTTGTCGACGCCATGCCGGCGGAGCGGCTTCTCGCCGAGCTCGACGAGCTCCACGCCGACATTCGCGACCGGGTCGACGAGATGCCGAAGCACGGGTCGCTGGTGGCGCGATACGCCAGCGCGGAAACCGCCAGCGAGCAGCTGCTGCACGAGGCGGAAATGCGGCTGTGAGCGCGCGCGTCCAATCGGCTGCGGTGGTCGGCAGGGACGCGCCCTTGTGGCTCGCCGCGGCGGCGGTCCAGCGGGCGCTCGGGCGAACCGGGGTGAAGGTGCGCGCCGTGGAGCTCGATACGGGGGTGGCGCAGGTCGACGTCTATCCGGCGGTGCCGTCGCTTGCTTCGTTGCACCGGCTGCTCGGCCTCGATGAGCGCCTCGTGCTCGACGTCTGCCGCGGCGTGCCGATGGTCGGCCAGCGCTTTTCCAACTGGGCCAAGAGCGCCTCCTCTTACCTGCTCACCTACGACGACGAGCCGCCGGCCGGAGGCGACCTGCCGTTCGTTCAATATTGGGCGAAGGCGGCGCTCGAGGGCTTGCGGGTGGGCTTCGAGGACTTTTCGCCCGGGATCGCCTGCGCGCGCCTCAACCATGTTCCGGTTGTCGCTGCCGACCCCACGTCTTTGTCGGCGAGCTACGGCTATCATCTGGATGCCGCCGCTTATTCCGAGCTGGTCAAGCAGTTCGCGCTGCGGCTCGGCGTCGAGGCGGCGAACGCGGCCTTGAGCAACGTCGACGTCAGCGGCGATTCGATCGGCGGCATCGAGCTTGCCGACGGCAAGCGAATCACCGCCGACCTCTACATCGATGCGTCGGGGACCGAAGGCCGACTGATCGGTCAGATCGAGGGCGCACAATTCGATTCCTGGAGCGATTGGCTGCCATGCGACCGCCTACTTGCTGCGTCCGGCCCTCGTCTCGCGCAGCTCCCGTCGTTCAGCCAGGTTTCGGCCTTCCACGGCGGCTGGATCGGGCTGTTCCCGCTGCAGCACCGGACCGCAATCGCCGCAGCGTACGATTCGACGGCGGTTTCCGAAACCGAGGTGGTGGAGCTGGTGCGGGTGATCGCGCGAATGCCGATCAGCGGCGAAGCGGTCGTCAGCGCG
>Ga0068852_100000686_pt1 | contig 22174 bp, 20 predicted proteins | sample KBSCornC22_FD_66594 | JGI IMG/M metagenome (GOLD analysis project Ga0068852, IMG submission 66594) | Corn rhizosphere microbial communities from Kellogg Biological Station, Michigan, USA - KBS Corn C2-2 | ecosystem: Host-associated > Plants > Roots > Rhizosphere > Soil ... | reverse complement strand
CCGATGTCTGGGCCCGCCGTCGCGCCGCGCGGATCGATGTCGGGATCGGAGGTCGTGCCGCGCTGGAACGGCAATCCGTCATCGTGATTGAGTCCCGGTCCGCCGACGATGTCGCTGCCGCTGTCCGTCGAGTCGCTCGGGCCGAGCGCCCCCGTCCCGTGTCCCTTGCGCACCACGGGATTGCTTTCGCCGGTCGTATTCAAGGTGCTTCTGGCCATGGTCGTCTCCTGTCAACACTCGTTTCGACGCAAGCGATGTGCCATTGGTTCTGCCACAGCAATGCACTGTTCCGACACTGCCGTGGCGTTGCGCCTTATACTTTTACGAACCGACAACTTACAGGCGGAGAGACCGATGCGCGCATGCTCACTGCTGTTGTCCATCGCACTTTTCGCGGGCATTGGGTTTCACGCCAACGCGGCCGAGATCGGCCAGATCAAGGTGTCGAAAGGCGCCGTCGCGATCGACCGCGGCGGTCAATCGCTGCGCGGTGACGCCGGCACGCGAGTGCAGGACTCCGATGTCGTGCGCACCGGTACGGACGGATCGGTCGGCATCACGATGACCGACAACTCGCTGTTGTCGGCCGGTCCAAACAGCGTGCTTTCCCTCGACCGCTACGAATTCGATTCGACGACCAACGCAGGTCGATTCGACGCGTCGTTGCAACGCGGAACCCTCGCAGTCGTGTCGGGTCGCCTCGCGAAACAGTCGGCCGAAGCGATGACCGTGCGAACGCCGACGGCCATCCTGGGCGTGCGCGGAACCGAATTCGTCGTTTCGGTGCAATGACGCACACGCTGCGCGCGCTCATCGCGGCCGCGACCGTGACGATTGCGATCGTCGTCACCGGTTGCGCGTCGCGCGAGCGGATCATCCTGTTGCCCGAGAAGGACGGACGGCAGACAGCCGTCGTCGTCAAGCAGGGCGACCGCGAAGTGCAACTCGATCGTCCCTACGCGGCAACCGAGCTCACGTCCGCCGATCCATGGTCCTATCGCGCGAGCGACACTGAAGTGCAGGCGACGTTCAAGGACGCGCTCGCTGCGCAGCCGAGTCGCGCGCTCAATTTCACGCTGTACTTCAACGAGAATTCGCAGGAGCTGACCGAGGACTCGAAAGCGGTGTTCGAGCGCGTGCTCGCCGATCTCAAGGATCGCAAGGTCGTCGACATCGTCGTCGTTGGGCATACCGACGCCGTCGGTACCGACACGTTCAATGACGAGCTTGCGCGCAAACGCGCCGATGCGATTCGCGGCGCGCTGATAGCGCGCGGCATCGCGTCATCCGACGTCGTCGCGATCGGGCGCGGCAAGCGTGAGCTGCTCGTGCCAACTGCCGACGGCGTTCCCGAGCCGCGCAACCGCCGCGTCGAGATCGTCATCCGCTAACGGTTGGCAATCCCTTCGGCGTGGCACCACGCCATTGCAGGGCCAGCACCGTCTGGTCGTCTGCTTGGGGAGCCGCGCCGACGAACGCCGCAACATCTCGACGCAACACATCGACGGCGGCGCGCGCCGTTGCCGCCGACGCGAGCGAGCGCTCGACGCGTGCCGCGCCAAAGAGCTCGCCGGATCCATTCACCGCCTCGGTAACGCCGTCGCTGACGACGCACAGCATGTCGCCCGGACGCAGTCGGATGCGCGCCGGCTGGTAACCGAAATCGTCGACGGCGCAAAGCGGCGGGCCGTCACCGTCGGCAAGGCGTTTCATGCCGTTGTCGGCCGAGACGAGCCAGGGATTCTCCTGGCCCGCGTTGCAATAGTCGAGCTCACCCGTTTCGAGGTCGACAACACCGGCAAACGCCGTGACGAACAGCGCGGCCGGATTGTCGCGGGAGACCTCGTTGTTCATCTCTCCAAGCAGGCGACCGAGATCGGCGCCGCGGTCGCGCAGCATCGTGCTTTTGCACAGCGCCTTGCTGACGGCCATGAACATGCTGGCGGGAAGCCCCTTGCCCGACACGTCGCCGAGCAGGAAGAACAACCGACGATCGTCGAGTCGATAGAAATCGTAGAGATCGCCACCGACCTCGAGCGCCGGCTGCATCGACGCGGCGAGATCGACGCGCGCATCCTCCACGGATTCCGCGCGCGGCAGCGTGTCGAGCTGAATGCGTTGCGCCGCCTGCATCTCGCCGGCGACGCGTGCGCTTTCCTCGCGCTGGCGCTGAACGACGTCCTGCAGCGCCTTGCGGTTGCGCGCCGTTGCCGCGAGTGTCATCGCGACGAGCGTGCCGAACAACACCACGATGCCAAGTGCGGGCGTCGCCGCATCGAACAACAGCCGCTGCGAGTGGAACAGCGCATGCGACGCGAGCAGCATCACGACGATGCACGCGATCATCGCGGGCGCCGTGTACCGGATCGGCCAGCGCGGCGTCATGTAGATCAGCAACGTACCGATGACGATCGCGGCAAGCGCCTCGGCGAGCGGTGCGGCGAGCGGCCGCACGAGAAACGCGTTGTCGCTCATGTTCTCGAGCACCTGCGCGTGTACCTCGATTCCGGGCATGCGCTCGATCGGTGTCCATGCGTAATCGCCGAGCACGGTGGCGGTGACGCCGATCAGGACGAGCGAGCCGCGCAATCGCTGCGCTGCCGAGCTGCCGCTCAACACGTCGACGGCGGTGAGAAATCGCGTCGGATCGTGGGGCGAAAAATTGACGCGCACCGTGCCGTCGCGCGCCGTCTCGAACTGACTTGACCCGGCGCTGACACTTGCGACGCCACCATCGGACGTCACAAGCCGCAGCGTGCGCGCACGGACCGCCACGCGCCACATCTCCAGGGCGAACGCCGGAGCGAGCGTGCCGCGGACGTTCGCCACCAGCGGCACGCGGCGGACCGTTCCCTGCTGATCGGGAACGGAGATCAGACCCCAACCGGACGCTGCGTCATTGAGCGCCGCGAGGCTCGACAGCACCCCTGGGTACTGCATCAGCGACTTCGTCGCACGCTCGACCGCCGCGGGATCGCCGCTCGAATCACGCGTGATGATTGGGGCGACGCGGAGCTGCGTCGTCGCGGCACTCGCCGCATCGGCGAGCACCACGACCGTGGGGGCCGCACGAAATGCGCTGGCGAGCTCGGCGTCGTTCGACGGCAGCGCGGAAATCTCCTGCAGCAGCGCAACATCCATGTCGACGTGCGCGAGCGCGCGCTCGGGCGACAGCGGGTCGGGATCGGGCATGACGATGTCGACGCCGATCGCGACGGGCGTATATGCGTTGATCTGATGGACGAGCTGCGCGAGCAGCGTGCGCGGCCACGGCCAGGGCCCGAGATCCTTGAGGCTGCGCTCGTCGATCTCGACGATCGTTACGGGCGACAGGCCGATGGCGCGTGGCGATAATCGCTGCAGCTCGTCGAACCATGCCTGCTGCAGCGGCAGTATCCGGCCGACGTCCAGTGCGAGGCCGATTGCGAGCGCTGCGACGAGCACCGCGCACGCCGCGCGCAGCCTTGCCGTCCGGAGAAGCGGTGTCTCCGGCGCGCTGTCGATCACAAGGTCAGTTCCAGTCCGTCGTAGGCGGCGGTCACGCGCAGCGGCTCGCCGGTGCGCGTGATCTCCTCGTAACGCTGCGTTTCCTCGAGCATCTTCGACAGCGCGGCGTCGTCGAGCGCGGGCTCGTGATGGAACAGGCAGAGATGGCGCGCCTGCGCGAGCTGGCAGAGCTCGACGCCGACGATGTTGCTCGAATGACCCCAATCGGCCTTGACCGAGATCGCTTCAGCGAGCGAATACATCGCATCGAAGACGACGACGTCGGCGTTGCGAAAAAATTTCGCGAACTCCGCACTTTCGTTCGGATCCTCGAACGTATGCTCCGAGTCCGTTGAATAGACGACGGTTCGGCCGTCACGCTCGAATCGATAGCCGTACGAATCGCCCGCGTGGTGTTGCTGCTTCACCGTCACGCGCATGCCGGCAACGTCGTGCGTCTCGCCCGCCTCGAGATGGACGAATTCGATTGCTGCGTTGAATACCGAGAAGTTGACCGGGAACGACGGCGTGTCCATCTGCCTGCGCAATGCCGCCTCCAGCTCGCGATGCGCGCCGTAGAACACGAGGCGATTACCGGGGATATAGGCCGGGCCGAAGAACGGCAGGCCCATGATGTGATCCCAATGCACGTGCGACACGAACAGATGGTACGTCTGCGGTTTCGCCGGCCCGTGCCGTGCGATCGCCGCCTGACCGAACGGCCGCAGTCCGCTGCCGAGATCGCACACGACGTACTCGGACGCGCCCGTCTCGATCTCGACGCACGACGTGTGGCCGCCGAACGTGCCCGACACCGCGAACGGCAACGCATCGACGTAGCGCTCGATGTCGGCGTCGGATTCGAACGTGCGGCCCTCGCCACCGCGCAGTGCCGCGATGATCTTTGCCCGAACCGCGGGTGCGGTCAGCGCCACCGGCAGCGATCCGCGCGTGCCCCAGAATCGGATGCGCTTCACGGCCCTCAGCCCGGTTCAGGAGGCCGCGTCGTAGGCGGCGAGCGCCGGCGGCGAAATCGCGGCCAACGCATCGCGCACCGCTGGAAATACCTCCAGCACCTTGTCGAATCGACTGATGGCGAAGATTTCGGCGGCGATGGGCTGCAATCCGGCGACGGCGATGCGCAAACGGCGGTTACGCATTTCCTTCGCTGCAATCATCAGCACGCGCAAGCCTACGCTGCTGATGTAGGGCACCGCTGAAAAGTCGAGCACGATGCCGCCGACGCCGGCTTGACCCCACAGCGGCGACAACGCTGCTTCGAGCGCGCTGGAACCTGCAAGGTCGGCACGGCCTTGCGGCGCGACGACAACGACGTTGTCGAACGTTCGGGTGCTGACGTCCAAGGGCGGCGGTCCGTAGTCCCGTTTGGCGGGCAGGCGGCGCGATTATACGGCGGCCTCGCACGCCATGGTTCGGGTACCCCGACCCTTGACGCGACTTCGGCGATCACGTGTACTCCGGCCACTTTCGCACCGGCATGCATGGGTCGATGAACGAATGGGATGTGATCGCGAGGACCGTCGCGGCGCTCTTCGCCGGGGGCGCGATTGGCCTCGAGCGCAGCTTCCATGGTCGTGCGGCGGGACTGCGCACCTATGCGCTCGTCTGCTTCGGTTCGGCGCTGCTCGTAGCCGCGGCGCAGTACGAATTCACCGCCGACGTTCACGGCTTCGGCGAGGTGACGCGCGTGATCCAGGGCATCGTCACCGGTATCGGCTTCCTCGGCGCAGGCGTGATCATCAAGGAAGGATTCGCCGTTCGCGGCCTGACGACTGCCGCGTCGATCTGGGTTGCCGCGGCGATCGGCGTCGTCATCGGGTCGGGGTCGTATCTGACAGGCGCGGAGGCGAGTGTCGTCACGCTCATCGCGCTCGCCGTGCTGCGCCATCTCGAGGATCGCTTGCCGGCGCAAGCGTATGTGCATGTCGAAGTCTCGTTCGATCGCTCGCGTGCGCTCGACGAGGATCGCTTCCGCGAGCTCATCAAGCGTCACGACTTCGAGATGGGCGAGATCACGTACCGGCTGTACGAGCAGTCGTCGCGACTCGAATACCGCGCGATCGTCTGGTCGACGCGCAAGGACGCGATCCGCGCGCTCGAGACGTCGCTGCTCGCGCAGCCCGACGTCGTGGAGTTCTCGCTTATGCCTACCCGCGACTAGAACGTTGCGCAAAATGAGTGCGCGTCCCGAGAGCTTTGGAGCGACCGCCGCTGCGCTTGACGCTCGTTGGCTCGCGTTAGCGGTCGCGAGATGAAGCCTCCGTGTCTATTGGGTGCACACCGTCGACGGGTACGGAACCTGGAACGTGAAGCTCTTCGCAACGGGCGTGTTGGTCGTCGTCGACGTGCACGCACAACCGAACGTGTTGCAGCTCTGCGCCGGATCGGGAACGCCGTTGCTCGTTCCATTATTGAGATGCGAAATCGTGCTGGCCGTGTTCGCCTTGAACGCGACTTCGATGTCGAAGGTGCTGCCGGAACGCACGGTGCTTGCCCAGCGCGCGCTCTGGATCGCGTTGGAGAACTTGCCGACCGGCGTCTGGCCTTGCTGCGGATTGGTGCCCGAGTCGTCGCCGAGTTGCGCCTTGCAGACATCCTCGACCATTTGCACGTGACTCGTGCAGTTGGTCCCTGCATCGGGCTCGAGCCCCGTCGTGCAGTATTTGAAGGTCCAGTCGACGCCTTGATTGCCGGTATTGCTGACGTCGACGATCAGCGCCGGCACTGTTGTCTGCGTCGTATTGCTCCACGTCGCGCCCGCCGACAGACCACCGCCCGGGCCCATCGCCGAGACATTGACGAGCCCGGTGATCGAGAAACTGAAACCGGACGTATACGTCGTCTGTTGACCCTGCGTCGCCGACGGAGCGGCGTTGAGTTGCACGACCGTCCCTTCGTTGAGTGGCGTCATCGTCAGGTTGTATGACAACGGGTAATTGACGTACCGGCACACGTCCTCGTAGTCCGGGAAGAAGCCTGGCGACGAGCAGTACGTGCGATTGTCCTGCCAGTCGATCACGAGATTGCCGTTGTTGTCCTGCGTCATCGTCGGGTTCGAACCTTCGGACGTGGCGCCCTGCCATTTCGCGTTGGTTGCAGTCCAGTCGGCCTGCGCCGTCACGGCGTAATGGTCCGTGCCGTCGAGGCAGCGATGCAGCGCATAGACGTTGATCAGCGTGTTATAGACGCCTTGCGGGCTGTTGAGCGCGAACGTGCACGTCTGGATCGGCGCGGAGAGCCAGTCCACCGTTCCATTCGGGTCATGCGGTCCGGGAACGCCAACGTTCGGCGCGTGCGTCAATTCCGCCAGTGTCCGGTCGGCGACGCGACGCAGCGCCATCTCTTCGTCGTCGATCGCCGTTGGCTCGGGATCACCGAGCGCCGTTTGCAGCGGACTCCGGTCGACTTCGGTCAGCAGCACGCACGTCGGCGTGAACACGTCCCGGCGCAGCGTGTACGCCAATACCGAACCCGTATCCTTCGATCGGTAGCTGACGCCTTCCTCGACGATCCGATGCAGCGCCTTGATGTGCGCCATCGTCGCGTCGAGCACGACGATCGCGTGACCGGCCCGATACGTCGCCTTGATTTCCTGCTTCTCGCTCTCGCTCGCCTGCGCGAGCGTCGAGCCCTGCACGAGGATCGGCGTCGCATGCTGCTGGTCGAGCGGCTTCAACCGGATCTGCTTCGAAATCGCGGTGGCCACCACGCCATGCAACTGACCGATACGGCGAACCGTGGCCGTGTCGCCTTTCGCGGCGGAGCAGACGGACGCGCAAAGCAGCGTCGCTGCGACTAAAACGATCGAAGTTAAAGCGTTGCTTCGCAATGGCGTGGGCATGAAGCGCATGACGTAAATCCTCTGTGCTGTGAACGCATTCCGCCGAGCACGCACGCTGATCGCGCAGCACTCGACGCACGTCCAAGCATAGTCCGATTGCGAACGGATGTCCGGTGACGCCGCCGGCCGGCGTGACCGGGGCCGCGCGACGTCAGGTGCGCTGACGCCAGGCGCGCGTCAGGTCGCCGAGGATCTCGTGAATATCGGGACCGATTCGCCGCAGCTTGAGCCGATGGACCGCCGCGAGCTTTCCAAGCACCGTCTCGCCCTTGGCCGTAAGCAGCAGCTGCACCTTGCGCGCGTCACCGGGCACCGGCTCGCGAACCATCAGGCCTTGCGCGACGAGGCGATCGGCGAGGCCAACGGCACTGTTGTGCTTGATCAGCATTTGCTGAGCGAGGTCGTTGATCGACACGGGCACGCGCTCGCCGAGGCTGCGCACGATGAGCATCGCCTGATATTGCTGGCCGGTGAGGCCCACGGCCGCGGCGGCCGACTCGCTGAAGTGCAGGAAGCTGCGCAGCGTGTAGCGGAACGCGGCGAGCCTGCGATAGTCGGCGCTCGAAAGCTTTGTCGAAGGCGAGCTTCGTTTCGTCCCGATGGGCATCGATGCCTGGCGCCTTTCCATGGTGTCGCGCCTTCCGTCCGCGGCCAATACCGGCGGCGCATTATATCGTGCTACGATATATCGCATAACGACATTTCCCGGAGTGGCGCACGGCCGCGCGCGCTCCGGAAACATGCGCGGCTATTTCTGGAGGAGTTAAACAATGGATCGCAATGGTGACAATCCGCTGAACAATCCGGCCCGGCGCTCGTTCATGGGCGCGAGCCTGGTCGCCGCTTCCGGACTCGTGCTGCCGGCGGGTTTCGCGACGCGCGCGCTCGCGGCCGACAACCCGCCGATTGGCACGTGGCCGGCCGGCGCATCGGGTGATTCGGTGTTCATCGGCATCGCGGTCCCGCGGACGGGAACGTACGCCGTGCAGGGCGAGGACGAGCTCAAGGGTTGGCAGCTTGCCGTCGAGCATCTCAACAGCGGCCATCCGCTGATGAAGGAAATCTCGCCCAAGACGAAGAAGGGCGTGCTCGGCAAGGAAGTCAAATACGGCGTAGCCGATTCGGCGGCGAAGCCCAACGACGCCGTGCAGGCGGAGCAACGCTTCATCACGGAGAACAAGGCTATCCTGATGACCGGCTCGACGTCGAGCGCGGTCGCGGTTGCGCTCAACAAGCTCGCCGAGCGCGAGAAGGTGCTCTACGTGACCGGCATCTCCGGCTCGAACGACACGACCGGCAAGGACTGCGTTCGCTACGGGTTCCGCCAGTGCTTCTACGGCCAGACGGCCGCGGCAGCGATCGGTCCCGTCATCGTCAAGGCATACGGCAAGAACAAGAAGGCCGCGTACCTGACGCCGGACTACACGTACGGTCACACGGTGACGAAGTCGATGCAGGATTACCTGACGACCGCCGGTTGGACGACGGTGACGAACCAGGTTGCACCTCTTGGCGCCCCCGATTACTCGTCCTATCTGCTCAACGTCGCGAATTCAGGCGCCGAAGTGCTGATCAACGTCAACTGGGGCCACGATGCCGTGCTGTCGATCCAGCAGGCGCAGCGGTTCGGGATCCTCGACAAGATGAAGCTCGTCGTGCCGTATCAGATCCCGTTCCTCGCGCGCGAGGTGGGCGGCAACCTGATGAGTGGTGTCTACGCGGCCACGGACTTCTGGTGGACGCTGCAGGACAAGTATCCGCTCGCGAAGATGTTCGTCGAGACGTTCGAGAAAAAATACGGCTACAAGCCCGAATGGGGCGCGAACAACGCCTATATGTCGTTCGCGCTGTGGGCGGAAGCGGTCGAGAACGCCGGCACGTTCTATCCGCCGGATGTGATCAAGTCGTTCGAGGCGGGGCGCAAGATCCAGTCGACCGTCGGCGAAGTGTACTTCCGCAAGGAAGACCATCAGCTCGTCCGTCCGGTGATCATCGTCGTTGGCAAGAAGACCAACGACATGAAGAACAAGGAAGACTATTACGACGTCGTCGAAGTGCTGCCGGGCGCCCCATTGATGCAGAAACCCGACGCCTTCGGTTGCAACCTCGGCAGCTACACCTGAACATTGCGGGATGGACCGGGTCCGCGGACGGCAGCCGTCGTCCGCGGTGACCCTTTAAGCTCGAGGGTCCCGCATGATCACCTGGCCTAATTTCGTCTCGCAGCTTTTCAACGGGCTGGCGCTCGGCGCGCTGCTCGCGCTGATCAGCTCGGGGCTCACAATCATCTATGGCACGCTCGGCGTGCTCAATCTCGCGCATGGCGCGATGTTCATGCTCGGCGGCTACGCGGGCTATGCGGCTTATCAGGCGACGGGATCGTTCCTGCTCGCGGTGCTCGCCGGTACGCTGTTCCTGCTCGTCGTCGGTGTGGTCATGGAGCGCGTCATCATCCGGCACTTCTATGCGCGCGCGCTCGAGGACCAGCTGCTCGTCACGTTCGGCCTCGCGATCTGCTTCGTCGAGATCATCCGGCTGATCTTCTCGAGCCAGTCGATGTCCGTTCCTCCGCCTTCGTTCCTGAGCGGCATCACATCCCTGGGATTCATGATGTATCCGACGTATCGGCTCGCCGTCGTCGGCATCGTTGCCGTTGCGCTGATCGTGCTGTTCATCGTTCTCTACCGCACGCGACTCGGGATGATCGTTCGCGCTGGCATCGAGGATTCGGTGATGGTCGATTCGCTCGGCATCAACGTCGATCGCGTGTTCATGTCCGTGTTCGGCATCGGTGCGATGGCAGCCGGGTTTGCCGGCATCATCAACGCGCCGGTCGTCTCGTTGACGCCCGAGGTTGGCGAGACGGTACTGGTGCAGACGTTCGTCGTCGTGGTCATCGGCGGCGTCGGCTCGTTTCCCGGTGCCGTGCTCGGCGGATTGATTGCCGGCGAGATCATCAGCATCACGTCGATGATCAATCCGGGCTACGCCTATGTGATGCTGTTCGCGGCAATGACGCTCGTCCTGATGTTGCGACCCCACGGCCTCCTCGGCACGCGGGGGCGCGAATGACCGGAGGGAATCCGAACCGTCCGCGACGGATATTCATCGTCGAGATCATCACCGCGATCGTGCTGATCGCCGTGCCCTTCGTCCTTCCGTACGTCGGGTCAGCGCCGAACACGGTAAATAGAATCCTCGTCTGGGGATTGTTCGGCATCGGCTTCGACATCCTGTTCGGCTATACGGGACTCTTGTCGTTCGGCCAGTCGGCGTTCTACGGAACCGGCGGCTTCGTCACCGCCTATCTTCTGACGCGAGCCGGATTTCCAAACGTCATGCTGGCGCTCGTCATCGGCATGGTCGTCGCTGCGATCGTCGGTTATCTCGTCGGCCTCATCGCATTACGCCGTACCGGCATCTATTTCGCGATGATCACCGTCGCGATCGCCGAGGTCTTCTATTTCGTCGAGTTCAACCCGCTGTCGCAATGGACGGGTGGCGAAAACGGTTTGCCGGGCGTTCCGACGCCGACATTGAACCTCGGTTTCACGACACTCAACTTCACGACGGGCTGGTCGCTGTATCCCTTCCTTGCGACGGTCTATTTCATTGGCATCGTCATCGCGCTGCGCATCGTTCGCTCACCCGTCGGCGCCGTGTTCACGGCGATTCGCGAGAATCCATTGCGCGCCGCTGCCGTCGGGCACAGCGTTCATGCGTACAAGCTGGCGGCGTTCATCATCGCCTCCGCGTACGCGGGCCTGGCCGGTGGCTTGCTCGGTGTATTGCAGGCGTTCATGCCGCCCGAAGCGTTCACGTTCGAGACATCGGGTCAGCTCGTCATTCAGACCGCCATCGGTGGCCGCGGCACGCTGTTCGGGCCGTTGGTCGGCGCGGCGGTATGGCTCTTTCTGCAGGATTTTCTGCAGGCGACGCTGAAGCTCGGCGCGAGCTGGAAGCTCGTCCTCGGCATCATCTTCGTGTTGCTCGTCTGCTTCCTGCGCCAGGGCATCATCGGCGGCATTCGCGAGCTCGTGCAGTCGATTCGCAACAAGCGCACGGGTGCGAACGAGCCGACGGAGCCGCTTCCCGTCGGCACCGAAAGTGTCACAAGCGAGTACGACGAATCGAATGGCGCGCAGGTAAAGAGCGTTACGCAGCGAGTGACGCCAATGCCTGCGCAGCATCACGCCAACGCCGACTACACAGGACCGATCCTGCTGGCGAGCGGGCTCAGCAAACACTATGGCGGACTCACCGCGAACGCCGACATCGACTTCAGCGTGAACCGCGGCGAAGTGCGCGGCATCATCGGTCCCAACGGCGCGGGCAAATCGACACTGTTCAAGATGCTCACGTGTGAAGTGCCGCCGAGCGCCGGCAAGATCGTGTTCGAAGGCCGTGACATCACCGGCATGAGCGTCACCGACGTGTGCCAGCTCGGCCTCACCAAGAGCTATCAGGTGAATCAGCTCTTCAACCGGTTGACCGTGCGCGAGAACCTGATGATCGCCGCACTCGCCGAGCTCCGCGGCAAGTTCAGGCTCGATCTTCTGCGCAGCATTCCGGGCATCCCCGGATTGAACGCCCAGATCGAGCACGTGTTGAAGCTCGTCAACCTCGCCAATCGCCCGGATGTGCCCGTCGCCCAGCTCCCCTATGGCGAGAAGCGACGCCTGGAGATCGGGCTCGCGCTCGCGTCGAGCCCGAGCCTCTTGCTGCTCGACGAGCCGCTTGCAGGCATGAGTCCGCAGGAGCGCATCGAGACCGTCAAGCTGCTGAAATCGATCAGCGAAGGCCGCACGCTGATCATCATCGATCACGACATGGACTCGCTGTTCGAGCTTGCAGAGCGCGTCACGGTGCTGCACGAAGGTCGCGTGCTCGTCGAAGGCACGCCGCAGGAGATCAAGGGCAACGCCAGCGTGCAGGAAGCGTATCTCGGCGGCGTCCATGGCGAGCTTGCTGACGAGGCGTTGGTGCTGTGAGCCTGCTCGAAGTCAGCAATCTCAATAGTTATTACGGGGACTCGCACATCCTCTTCGACGTCTCGATGCGCGTCGAGGCGAACGAAGTTGTCGCGCTGCTCGGTCGCAACGGCGCCGGCAAGAGCACAACGCTGAAAAGTCTGATGGGTGTCGTGACGCCGCGTGCGGGCTCGGTGAAGCTCGATGGCGTGGAGATGGCTGGTCGCAAAAGTCACGTCATTGCACAGGCCGGCATGCAGCTCGTGCACGAGGAGCGGCGGATCTTCGGCAGCCTCGATGTCGAGGAGAACCTGACGCTCGCCGCACTGACGGCGCAGAAGCGCTGGCCGCTCGATCGGATCTACGAAATGTTTCCGCGGCTCAAGGAGCGTCGGGGCAGTCGGGGCACTGATCTCTCAGGGGGCGAGCAGCAGATGCTGGCGATCGCGCGCGCGTTGATTCGCGACCCGCGGATCATCCTGCTCGACGAGCCGTTCGAAGGACTGGCGCCTGTAATCGTGCGACATCTGATGGAAACGTGCCGCAAGCTCGCCGCCGCCGGCCAGACGATCGTTCTCGTCGAGCAGAATCTAGCAGCTACGCTCGCACTCGCGCAGCGCGTCTACGTGCTCAACAACGGCCACGTCGTGCACGAAGGCATGGCGAAAGAGCTTCGCGCGCAGCCGGAAATACTGCGACGCCACCTCGGCGTGTAGACCGTCGGTGATCGTGCGTCGAGGCCCCGCAACCGCGCTTGGCCGCGCGGACCACCGACGCACGTATCAGCCGCGACTGCTCCCGCGCCCCGGGTTGCAACCTAATGCGCGCTTACCGTGATCTCATAAGTCACGTCCAACTCGAACGCGGGCGACGAGAAGCCTCCGGAAAAGTGGATCGTGTGTTGCCCGACGGACAACGGTGGCAATAGCGCCCAGTACCCATCCGCGACGCAGTCGTGGGGACCCGGATCGAAGACAAGACCGAAGATATTGTCGTCGGGCAGCGTACAGGCGCCGACCGAGCCCGATACGCGCAATGCGTCGAGATTCGGAACGGCCTGTCCGTCGATCTCCAGCACGAGGTTTTCCGCCGTGTCGACGACCTCCGCCATCAGGTCGCGTACCGCCGCTTCCTGTTCCGGCGACCACGCGGGATCCCCATACTCCGGCGTATTGACCCAGAAGTAATTGACGATCGGAAAGAAGAGCGCGGTCCCCGCCGGAATCGTCACGTGGCGCGTGACCGACCCACCCGTGGTCGTGCCGGTGAGGAACCAGATCTTGCCGGTTTGCCCCTCCCCGGCGAACGTTCCGTCAGCGTCGAGAATCGGATTGATCGATGCGGGAACGGCCGTCGTCCACTCGAGCCACGCGGCCGTCAGGTCCGCGTAGCTCGTACCACGAGCGCTCGCATCAGGGGATAGCGGCTTGGTACCGGCCTGCGCGGTGCCCGACATTACCGCAAGCGCTAACGTCAACGCGAACAAGAACCTGCGCGATAGGGCTTTCATTCGACTCTCCCGTTGTCCCGCTGACGGCGGCCGCCGGAACGGCTGAACAGCAGCGCAGCTGCCGACGACGTCATTGGATGTATTGAAATCGTTCCTTGGAGGTCACGCACGAGCGGCGTGAGCCGCGAATGGTCGCGAGTACTTCCCATTCATGCCGACAATGCCCGCCCCTGGCATGGCCACCGCCCCTTTACTGCAGGCGCCGGAAATTTTTCGCTTGCCAAACTCTGTTGTCAACAGCGTACGGTTGATAGCCGACGAACGTCGCGGCCACTCGCCAAAGGTTTCACGGTAGGATGCACGACCTTTCAGGCCGGGTGGCGCACACGCAGCGAATGCAAGCAATGCCGCGATTCCCTCGTGCAGTGCGGACTTCGAATTGCGGGCGATGAAGAATCTCGTCATCCTGCACCTCGAAAGCATTTCGCGGCAGCGGCTCGCAGAGTTCGCGTCCGCGCTTCCCAATACGTTGCGACTGATGGGCGAAGGCGTCGTCTTCGACCGCTTCTTTTCGTCCGCAACGTCGACCGTCATGGTGTTGACGTACCTGTTCCATGGCAACGATTTCGAAGTCGACACGTCGACGACGTTCGAGGGAATGGTGCCGGCGCGCAACAACCCGCACCTGTTCAGGTTGCTGCAGGATGCCGGCTACCGCTCCAACTTGATTTGTCTCAACGGGCACGCAGCGACGCGGCCGGTGCGGCTTCGCGCGTGGGACGAGCGGTTACCGAAGCTGTGGGACACGAATGACTTTCCCGCATTGTTCGCACGATTCGATGAGCTCACGAACGAGTCACCGTTCGCGATCTACGTCTGGGACCTGATCACGCACGTCGAGCACAGCCTGGCACTCGCGCCGCATTCGCATGGCCTCACCGACCAGATCGAGCGCGCGTGCGCGGCGGCCGACTATGCCGTCGGTGTGATTCGCCACACGCTCGAGCGAAAGAAATTGCTCGACGACACGCTGATCGTGCTGTATGGCGATCACGGCGACGACTGCTGGACGCACGGCTACAAGGGCGGAATGATCCACGGCACCGAGCCGTACACCGAGATCATCGCGACGCCTTTTGCCATTCGCGATTCGAGCCTCGAGCCGGGTATGCGCTCGGATCTCGCGAGCACGATCGACATCGCACCGACTTGTCTACCGCTGCTGGGCATCGATGCGGATTTTCCGTTCGCGCATACGGGGATCGATCTCGCGCGTGGCAAACGTCAGTTCGCCTACGCGCAGAACTTCACCGCGAATCAACCCGATCGTGTGAATGTCAACCTCGCGAAGGCATTCTCGATCACCGATCACACGTACACGCTGATGGCGAGCTCGCGCGGACTCGAGATGTACGCGCACCGGCTCGATCCCGGCAATCACTTCAATCTGCTGCACTTTTTCGCGCTGGACAGCGGAGGCCAACTCGTCCCGCACCAGAATGCGCTGCAAGCCGGACATGCGATTCCGGTGTGGAAGGACAACCCGCGTGCGATCGCCGCGCTGACCGATGACTTCTACAAGATGCGTGCGGCCCTCGCTGCGCACATCGACGCAAAGCGTGCGTACATCGTCGAGCGCGGCGTTGCGCCCGAGCATGCACTGGATCGCTCGTGCCTCGCGCGCATCAGCACGCACGGAAGGGATGCGTTTTTTCGCGCGACACCGGCGCCCACGGCTCGCTCACCCGCGCCCGCGTTCGAGTACGCGTGGAAGCTCAAGTGATTGACGTGGATCGCGAGCGCGTCCTCTACTCGCTCGGCCGAGCGGTACTTCAGTGCGCTATCTGATCCCCGCGGCCGGTGTCGGGCGACGGATGCGCGGCGCGCTCGGCGGCCTGCCCAAATGCATGATCGAAATCGCCGGCGAGCCGTTGATCGTCCGGCTATTGCGCCAAATTCGTTCGATCGACCCCGCGGCGGACGTTCACGTCGTGCTCGGCTATCGCCGCGAAGTCGTCATACCCGCGCTCGGCGATGCGACCGTGATTCTGAATCCATTGTTCGATGTGACGGGTATGGATACGTCACTGTGGTTCGCGCGACAAACGTTCGACCAGCCGTTGATGGTCGTGCACGCCGACCTCGTCTTGTCGGACCCGCTCGCAAGTGTTCTGTTGACGTCGGAGCTGCCGACGTCGATGGCGTACGACGGCTCGATTCGCAATACAGGCGACATCAACATCGCCGTCGAGGCTGGACGCGTCGCACGCTTCGACGAAACGCTCGACGACTTCAACGGCGTCTATGCGGGCGTATTCAAGCTGTCGCAGCACGCGGCGCTCACGTTTGCCAGGACGCTCGATCGACAGATCCGCGGCGGACTGCACGATCCCAAGGCGTATTACTTTCACGTCGTGCGCGCATTGGTCGAGGAATACGGCATCGAAATCGGCGCGCTCGATATCGCGGGGAACGATTGGCAGGAGATTGATCGCCCTGATGACGTTGTCGCGGCCAAGGCACGCTTCGAGCGCGAGGGTCCAGCGGTGCCTTCGGCGCGAGCAACCTTCGCTGCGCCGGCCGGTCATACCGACTGGGCGATGAATACCAACCATGACCCAGCCGGCGAGTCGCTCGATCGCGAAACGGCTAATGCGTGCGCGGCGGTTGCGCGAACAGAGCAGGCCTGACGCAGCGCCGAAGCCGATGCGCCATGGCGGCAATCCACCCGCACAGAAAGGATGATGATGACTACGTTCAAGGTCGGCTACCTCATCGGCAGTCTCGCGACTGCATCGATCAACCGCAAGCTCGCGAATGCGCTCGTGCGAATGGCGCCGCCGCAACTCGAAATGAGCGAGGTCTCGTTCCGCGATTTGCCCATTTACAGTTACGACTACGACGCTGATTTCCCGCCGGTTGCCCGCGCATTCAAGGACGCACTCGCGCGCGTCGACGCCGTGTTGTTCGTCACCCCGGAATACAACCGGTCGATTCCGGGCGGGCTCAAGAACGCAATCGACTGGGCGAGTCGGCCGTACGGCAAGAACTCGTTTTCTCGCAAACCCTCGGCCGTCATCGGCACGTCGCCGGGTGCAATTGGCACCGCGATCGCGCAACAGCAATTGCGCAGCGTGTTGAGCTTCTGCAACTCACCGCAGATGAACGCTCCCGAGGCGTACATCCAGTACAAGCCGGGACTCATCGACGAACAGGGCGACGTCACCGTGGAGTCGACCGCGACATTCCTGCGCAAATATATGGAGGACCTGCACGCGTTCATCGTGCGCGTGTACACGGCGCTGCCGCGGAATACCTGAGCAAGCAGGGCCTGGCGAAATCGCGTGCTACCGCGCGCAGCGTCGTTGGTTGATTCTCGAACGCATGTGCTCGATCAATGCCGCAAGCGGAGCAACGCCTCCAAGAGTTCAGGCTCATCCCACGGAACGTCCGATGGAAAGCGCGATAGTGCCTCGCTCCGGGGATCGCGCAACCATTCCTGCGGGAAATGGACGGTGATGCCCTCTTCCCCTTCGTCGAGACCCACGCGCGACTTGGACGGTGTCCCATGGATCGCTGCCGCAAGAGCGGCACACAAGTCGACATCGCGCGCTGCACCACGATGCGTCGCGGGGCTGACACGCCGATTGATTTCGAGCAGATACGGAATTCCGCTCCTGGCTTCGACGATGAACTCGGCGAAGAAGAACCCGCTGATGCCAAGGGCTCGCGCAAGCTCGGCGGTGATGGCGCGCAACTCCATTCCGCGAAAATACCGGGTTACTGTCGGCGGCCCCGTGGGTTCCGGACTCCCTATCAACTTCTGCAATGCCCAACCGGCGAGCAGAGTGCCTTGCCACGCCGCCGCGTGGAAATACTGAACGGGACCTTCGACGTGCGCTTGAAGAAGGTATCGATGCCGCGACGCGAGCGTCATCTCGCGCGCGTCTGCCATAGCGAATGCATCGAAGGCCTGGCCGAGCGAACTGCGATTCGCGCAGATCCTGACGCCTTGCCCGGCGAAATCGTGTGGACGCTTCAGGACGACTGGATAACCATAACGCGCCAGGAAAGGGTCAGCGTTCCCGATCCCGCCGACGATGGCATTCGGCGGAACGCGTACTCCCAGCGTTTCGGCAAGCTGCGGAAGCGTGGTTTTGTCAACGCTTGCCTGATAATGCACGGGGTTGCCGAGCGACGCCTGAATCAGGTCCACGAGTTCCACGCGCACGTTTGCGCGCATGCCCCGCGGAGGGTCCACCACTGCCGATGCAAGCAGTCGAAAAGCCATGTCGTCGCATGGAATAACGAGCCGTGGGCTCGTCGCAGCTGTGATTGCGACAAGGGCTTCAAGCCATTGAGCAGCCGTTGCGGAATCCGGAACGTAGGCGCGCCGCGCGACGTAGCGGCTGAATTCGGCCAGCGAATTCCGGGGCGAAAGCAGCGCGACTTCGAAACCCGCGTCGAACAGCACCTTGGGGATCCGCGCGGTCCCAAGCCACGATGTGGTTGTCGCGGCGAGCAGCGTTGAAATGCGCATCCGTCGCCTCCGGTTTCGTACCATTGTATGGTTGCAAGGCGTGTTTGACCCAGTACCTCTCACGCTCTTTGACACTTGTCGCTGCGCTAAAACGGGTTGGGACGCGGCGTGCCTCGATCGATGATGAAAAGCGCTTTCCTGTTGCTGCGATTTGCCGTGCTTGCAATGGTTGCGACGTCCGCGTCGCTCGCGAGCGCGCAGGATAACTATCCGACGCGACCGATCAAGCTCGTCGTCCCGTATCCGCCAGGTGCTCTTACCGATTTGCTGGCGCGTGCCCTCGGTCAGCGCCTTGCCATCGAGCTCAAGCAACCCGTCATCATCGACAACAAGGCGGGCGCCGGCACTTTGATCGGCGCGGAGTTCGTCGCGAAGTCGCTGGCAGACGGCTACACGCTGCTGATGGCAACTTCGACAACCCTCGGCATCAGCCCCCTGCTGTATACAAATTCACCCATCGACCCGATAAAGGACTTCGAGCCGATTTCGCGCGTCGGTTCAGTCAACTTCTTTCTGGTCGCCAATCGGGAATTCAAGGCGACGACGGTGCAACAAATGCTCGAAGCCGTCGAGCACGCGCCCGGGAAATACAACTACGCGTCCGTTGGCAGCGGAAGCCCGCATCATCTTTTCATGGAAATACTCAAGGCTCAGTACGGCCTTTCGTTGCAGCACGTTCCCTACAAAGGTACGGCAGCCGCGCTCGGCGATCTGCTCGCCGCGAGAATCGACTTGATGTTCCTGGATGCGACGGCGGCGGTGCCCAACATTCAGGCAGGCAAAGTGATCGCACTCGGAACTTCATCCGCGCAACAGACAACGTTGCTTCCATCGGTTCCTCCGATCGCAGCAACGGTCCCGGGTTTCGATTGGATGGCGTGGCAGGGTATCGTTGCACCGGCCGGAACGCCGAAAACTACGGTGATGCTGCTGGCGGCGGCTTTGGAGCGAATTGAAGCGTCGGCGGAATTCAAGGAGGAGTTGCATCGGTTCGGCATGGAGCCACTTCCTTTGCAAAGCCCCGCGGACTTCGCCGCCGCCATCAGCGCGGAGCGCCCGCGCTGGGCGTCAGTGATCAAATCGTCGGGCGCTAAAGTCGAGTGATACGCGTCACGAGCGTAACGCTGGAATAGGGACACGGGAACGCCCAATTCGTTGTTCGCGTTCGCAACAAGCATCGTTTCCCTGATCGCGCGCGGCTTCGAACGATCGAAGTCCTGTTCGCATCCAACAGGAACCCTAATCGATCAAGGAGTTCCCCATGGCTCAGGATGCCGTCAGCGCGCGTACGGAGCTCGACTCCGAGCGCGAGGGCCTGCTCTCACGCTTCCACGACTGGCTCGAGAAGCCGATGCTCGTGCTGTCGTTCGTATGGCTGGCGTTGTTCGTCGTCGACGTGATCTGGGGGCTCAATCCGCTGCTTCAGTACACGAGCGACGTCATCTGGGGGCTGTTCGTGCTCGAGTTCGCGATCGGGTTCCTGCTTGCGCCGAACAAGCTGCCCTATCTGAAGCACAACTGGCTGAAGGCCATCGCGCTGCTGGCACCGGCGCTGCGGTTGTTCCGCTTCGTCGCGATCGCGCGTGCGGCTCGCGCAGCACGTGCCGCCCGTGGTCTTCGATTGTTGCGTGTCGTGAGCTCGGTCAACCGCAGCATGAACGCATTGTCAGCAAGCCTTGGCCGGCGCGGCTTTGGTTATGTCGTGATGCTTACGTTCGTGGTGCTGCTCGCGGGTGCAGCCGGCATGTATGCGTTCGAGTCGTCGTCGACTGGAACGAGAGGCTTGCACAACTACGCCGAGGCACTGTGGTGGACGGCGATGGTGTTGACGACGATGGGCTCCGAGTATTGGCCGAAGACGCCCGAAGGCCGGCTGTTGTGCTTGTTCCTGGCGCTGTACGCGTTCGCGATGTTCGGCTACGTGACGGCGACCCTTGCGACATTCTTCGTCGGCCGCGACGCCGCGAACGAAGCGTCAGAGAGCGCTGCTCAGGTTGCGATCGACAGGATGCGCGACGAAGTGAAGAAGTTGCGCGATGAAATCCACGCGCTCTCGTCCAAGGTAGGCGCAAAGCAAGTTGGTCTAGTTGCCGCCGGACGTGAGCCCAAGGCGACGGAGTAGCCAAGGACGATGCGTCAAGGTGCTCACAACGATGCGAAACTCGCTCCGTTCTTCACTGTGGTGGAGCACAGAAAACGATTCCCTCGTCGCGCCATCCATACCGTTCGACCAACGTGCCGATGTCGTCATGATCGGCGCTGTACCGGTGCGCCGAATCCCACGGATTCCTGGCACCAAAGACGGGAAACGCATTGTTGTACGCGCGGTATATGGCGACGCTCGGCGGCATACATTCCGGGCCCGCTTTCGACGGGTGAGGCGGCGCTTCGGCGAATACGAGCCCTTCGTAATTCCATTGCGGAGTGTCGGCAGGCGTCGGCACCTGCTGCTGCGACCTCAAATAGCTGCACTCCCCATCTGAGAGCGTGTAGAAGTGCGAGTTCGGCCCCGGCGTGATGCTGCCGTAGAAGCGACACAGCCGCTTTGCACCTCCGGCGTTGAAAGTCTTCCCGGTGCGAATGAAATGACCAAAGACGCCGCTGTCGACGAGCGCCTGCTCCGCGGGATCATCCGTATAGAAGAAGTGGCCGCCGGGACTGCCGGGAAAATCTTCAGTATTGGCATACTCGACCACCGTCGTGACCGGCACCAGCATCAAGGCGTGACAACCGAGGTTGCCACAGCCGAAGGCGATGATCTCCCCAGCTGCGTTGATTCCCGTCACCTGCGAGATTTCCCATCCGCTGTTCGGATCGATCAATTCGCCGAGATCGCGCATCACCCCACCGCTATAAAGCCATGAGCGCACTCCCGGCGTGCAATACGGGAAGACGTTCGTTGGAATGCAGTATCCGAAATTGCCGACGATCTCTCCTCGCTGATTGATTCCGATCGCCGCGTAGCTGGTGCTTAACGGGTCGATCATGGGAATCTCCGCATAGCTGGCAACGCCGCCCAAGTCCGTCATCACGCCGTCTTTATAGAGAAACGCCTGCCTGTCGCTCCAGCCGACGACATCACCGTGGTCGTTGATCGCAGTGGCCTCGCTTTGCCCGGCCCCTCCATTCAACGTACCGAGGTCGCGGAGGACTCCATCGCCGTACAGAAACGCATGTCGAGCCTTGGGGACGTAGAAGTTCCCGACGACCTGTCCGCTGGCGTTAATGGCGTTGGCGATGCCATTCACATCGGGCGTCAGGACCGTCATCGTGCCTGCGCTCCACAGGAATGCGTGCGGACCATCGCCGCCGTTGGCATTCGGCACACCCAACCATCCAACGATCTGGCGGCTGGCGTTGACACCGGTGGGCGCACTATCGAAATCAGATGTCGTGAGCCAGGTGATCGTTCCACCGCTGTATAGGAACGCATGCGGGTCACCGCTCTGATCTTGTGACCAACCTGCGACATCGCCCGCATTATTGATCGCGTATGCCGCCGTGTTGTCGGTCAAACGCGGATCGAGGCTCTTGATCGTTCCGTTGCTATAGATAAACGCATGGCCCCCACTGTTTCCGACGACCTGGCTATTGGCGTTGATCGCGCGCGGGAAGCTGCCGGTGCCGCCAAGGTCGCCGAGATCGATGACCGTGTAGCGCTGTGCAATCGCTGACCCGCATGCCAGTGCGAGAAAGGTTCCGGCGAGAACCGCCAGATGCGTTTTGAGTCGCAGCGAACGCACGTTTCGGGCGTGTGATGACACTTCGCCAGCGGGAACGGGTAACTATCGATCCCTCCGACGACTGGGCCTGCAATTCGCGTGTTAGCCGGGCTCTCGGCCGAATGTGCGCCCAGCATCACGCGT
>Ga0068852_100000682_pt1 | contig 22285 bp, 25 predicted proteins | sample KBSCornC22_FD_66594 | JGI IMG/M metagenome (GOLD analysis project Ga0068852, IMG submission 66594) | Corn rhizosphere microbial communities from Kellogg Biological Station, Michigan, USA - KBS Corn C2-2 | ecosystem: Host-associated > Plants > Roots > Rhizosphere > Soil ... | reverse complement strand
GTGGTCGTGCAGGCGGACCTCGTGCTCTTCGTCGGCGCGCGTGCCGGGTCGACCACGACCGAGCACTGGAAATATCCCGCGCGCGGCGTGCCGATCCTGCACGTCGACGTGGACGCGATGACCATCGGCACCAACTACCGCACGGATGTCGCGATGGTGGGCGATGCGCTGCTGGCGCTCGAGGATCTCGCGGTGTGCGTGGAAGCACGTCTTCCCCACCGCGCTGCGAATGCCGCCGACGGCCGTGCCATCGCCGCGAAGGCGCGCGCGACGAAGATGGATGAATTCGCGCGGCTTGCGGGATCCCTGGATGCGCCGATCAAGCCCGAACGCGTCGTCGATGCCCTGAACCGGCTGATGCCGGCGAATGCCATCCTCGTGGCCGATCCGGGAACGCCCTGCCCGTATTTCTCGGCTTATTTCCAGGCGCCAAAGGCGGGGCGGCACTTCATCACCAATCGCGCGCATGGAGCGCTCGGCTTCGCGATGTCCGCGGGCGTGGGCGCCGCCTTCGGCCGCCCCGGTGCCATGGTCGTGGCGTGCATGGGCGACGGCAGTTTCAACTTCACGTGCGGCGAGCTGGAGACGATCGTGCGCCGCCGCGTGCCTCTCAAGATGGTCGTGTTCTCGAACACGGTATTCGGCTGGATCAAGGCGAGCCAGAAGAGCGGCTACGGCGAGCGCTACTTCTCGGTCGACTTCGACCGTACCGACCATGCGCGCGTGGCCGAGGCGTTCGGCGTGAGGTCGTGGCGCGTCGAGGATCCCCGCGAAGTGGAGACCGCATTGAAGGCCGCGCTCGAGCATGACGGGCCCGCGCTGGTCGACGTGATCTCGCAGCAACTGCAGGACACCGCCGTTCCCGTAAGCCAATGGATGGGATGACATGGATCGACGCCACCTCCTGAAAGCCCTTGCCGCCGCGCTCGGCGCGACGCTCGCTCCCGATGCGCTCGCGCAATCGGAGCGGCCGCTCATGCTCGTCGTGACTTTCCCGCCCGGCGGCAGCACCGACATCACCGCCCGCCTCGTGCAGCCGGAATTGCAGAAACGCATCGGCCGCCCCGTGGTGGTGGAGAACAAGCCCGGCGCCGCGAGCCAGGTCGGCACGCTCTTCGTGGCGCGCGCCGCACCCGACGGCAACACGCTGCTCGTGTGCTTCGACACGCACGCGATCAACCCCATCGCCAAGAAGAACCTCCCGTACGACACGTTCAGGGACTTCGTCGGCGTGTCGCTGGCGGTGCGCTTTCCGCTCGTGATCGCGGCATCGCCGCACGTGCCCGGCAAGGACCTGCGCGAATTCCTCGCGGCGGCGAAGGAGGCGCCGGGCAAGTTCAGCTATGCGTCGACCGGCCTGGGCTCGCTCAACCAGCTCGTGGCCGAGGACCTGAAGCGCCGGTCGGGCACGGACATCCTGCACGTGCCCTTCGGCGGCGGCGGTCCCGCGGTGCAGGCGGTGCTGGCCGGCACGGTGAGCCTCACGCTGCTGTCGTATGCGGCGCTCAAGGGCAACATCGCCGCAGGGAAGATCAAGCCGCTCGCCGTCACCGGCACGACGCGCCTGCCCGATCTTCCCGACGTGCCTACGGTCGCCGAGTCCGGCTTTCCGGGCTTCGAGGCGTACTCGTGGATCGGCATCTTCGCACCGGCAGCGACGCCGCCCGCGACGGTCCGCAAGCTCACCGCGGAATTCCAGGCCGCGCTGAAGAGCCCCGACGTGAGCGGCAAGCTCACCGACGCCGGCTTCGAGGTGATGGCCACCGACGGTCCCGCCCTCGACCGTTTCGCGCACGAGCAATTCGCCCGCTGGGACGCCTTCGTCAAGGCCAGCGGCGTCAAGCTCGAGGAATGACCCCTCCAAAAACCGGGACGTACCCCATTTATTCGTGAAGTTCCGGCTGGATCATGTGGTTGTCGCGGTGGCGGACCTGGGGGGTGCCATCGCCGGCTATGGGGCGCTGGGATTCACGGTGCAGCCGGGCGGGCGCCATCCGGGACGGACGTCCGAGAACGCGCTGGTCGTGTTCGACGATGGCGCGTACCTGGAGCTCATCGCATGGCCGCAGCCGGGGCCGGCGGAGCGCTGGTACAACGTGCTCGCGAAGCACGGCGAAGGCTTGATGGATTTCGCGCTCATCCCCGAAGATGTCCCGCGCGCGATCGGCGAGGCGAAGGCGCGTGGCCTCGCGCTCAACGGGCCTGTCGAGGGCGGCCGCGTGCGTCCCGACGGCGCACGGCTCGAATGGCGCACGGGGCGTCAAGCAACGTTCGACCTGCCCTTCCTCTGCGGTGACCTGACGCCGCGGGAATTACGCGTGCCGGAGGGCGACATCCGCCGCCACGGCAACGGCGCGCAGGGCATCGCGACGGTGACCAGCGCCGTCTTCGACATCGACGCCTCGGTCCATCGCTATCGGGCATTGCTGGGCGAAGGCACGCGCGTGGCCGACCCGGTGGTGCTGCCGGGACTCGGCGTGCGAGTGGCGACGATCGAGCTCGGCAGCGCCGCCATCGTGCTCGCGTCGCCTTCGGGCCTGCCCGCGATGCAGGCGCCGCCGTTCGCGAACGAGCTGGCCCGGCGCCTCGAGCGCCGCGGCGAGGGCCCATGCGCGCTGGCGATTCGCAGTGCGGACGGCACGCGCCGGTTTCTCGATCTCGCGCTGAGCCACGGCGCGCCCATCGAGATCGGGCCCTAGCCCCAGCGCGCGCAGCGAGAGCGGCCCTCAGGCCGGCAGGTTCTCGAGCACCTCGCGCAGCGATTCGATGCTGAGCGGCTTGACCACATGCGCATCGAAACCCGCCGCGCGCGTGAGCTCGCGATCCTTCTCGCGATCCCAGCCGGTGAGCGCGACCAGGAACATGGAGCGGCCCTCGGGAGTGGCACGCAAGCGGCGCGCGGCCTCGAGCCCGTCCATCACCGGCATGCCGATATCGAGGATGACGATCGCCGGCCGCGCCGTGAGCGCCGTGTCGAGGGCTTGCGCGCCATCGTGCGCGAGGAGCACCTCGTAGCCGTCGGTCTCCAGCAACGTGCCGAGCGCCTCGGCGGCGTCCACGTTGTCGTCGGCGATGAGGATACGCACGTGCGGGAACCGAGGGCAGGCGCCTTATTCCGGCGCGCTGTCCTCCGAAAGCCAACCGCGCGTGACGGCGTAGCGCACGATCTCAGAGCGGTTGCGCAGGCGCAGCTTCTCGACCGCACCCGCCTTGTACGATTCGACGGTCTTGATGCTAAGTCCCAGCTCCGCCGCGATCTCCTTGTTGCTGCGGCCCCACGCGATGGAACGCAGCACTTCCTCCTCGCGGGCGCTGAGCGGCTCCTCGACCTCCGCCGACTCGGGACGCGTGGCGCCCAGCGTGCGCTGCAGCAAGGCTCCCGCAAGCTGCGGCTCCACGTACATGCCGCCATCGGCCACGATGCGAATGGCGCCGATGAGCGCATCCGCGGCGGCCTTCTTGAGCACGTAGCCCGCGGCGCCGGCCTGGAGCAGCCGCCGGACATAAGCCGGATCCGCGTGACGCGTAAGGGCGAGGACACGAACGCCCGGACACTGCTCGCGCAGCGCCTCCGCCACCTCGGCCCCGTTCATGAGGGGCATCGAGACGTCCACCACGGCAACGTCGGGCGGATCCTCCCTCGCCAGGCGCACGGCATCGCGGCCGTTTTCGGCCTGGGCCGTGACGGACATGTCCGATTCGCCGTCGATGAGCATCGCAAGACCATCACGCAGCACCGCATGATCGTCCGCCAGCAGGATCCGGAGTTTTTCCATCGTGTACTCCCGGGCGGGGGGGGGGTTGGCCCGTTCATCCTAACCCTGTTTCCATAGTCGCGGCGCCCGGGAAAATCCCTTCATGCGAAAGTGCGCTAGCGCACATTCCTTTTGGAGGAAAACGAAATCGCCGAACTCGTGCGTACGATAACCGCGCAGGTCCAGCTCGCGCGTGGCGCGCCGCAGGATGGCATCGGCGGCGAACGCGCGCAGCAGCTCGAAATGGCTCGTGCCCGGCTCGTGCGTGCCCGTGAGGACCGCGTCGGCCACGCGCAGGCGCGTGCGGGGACCGATCCGCTGCGTGGCGAGACCCGGTCCCGGGCGCACGCGTCCGTCGCCGAGTGCCGCGCTTTCGAGCGCGCGCACCACGGTCGTCCCGACGGCGACGATGCGCCCGCCACGTGCGCGCGCCGTCCCGATCGCCTCGGCGGTGGACGCCGGAATGCGATACGGCTCGTCGAACGGCAGGCACGCATCGAGCGCGGCATCGCCCGTGGACGAGATGCCCGCGGCGTGTGTAAGGGTCGCAAACGAAACGCCGCGCGCCCTTAGCCTTTCGAGCGACCGCCAGTCGAGCGCAAACCCCGCGGAGGGCGGCTCGAAAGCAGCCGGTACCGCGGCGATGGGTGTCCACACGTCCCAAAGGGCCAGCGCGTCGTCGAGGTGCGCGTACTGGATCGGCCGCCCATGGCGCGCGAGCCCTGCCCAGATTCCGGCCGCGGTGCCGGCGAAACGAATGGCGGCGAGCCGCGGTGCCATCACGATGCGCTCCACGCGGGCGCGCAGCGGCCCCAGCGCCAGCGCGTCGCCGATCCGCAGCGGCGGCGGAAGCTCGCGATCCTCGGTGCGCGTGCGAAAGTCGCCGCGGCCGAACACCACCACCGTGAAGTCGTGCACGTCGCGCGGATCGAGCGTGCGCCGCTGTGCGAGGCGCACCTCGATCTCGCGACCGGTGCGCACGTGCTCGCCGTGCAGGCTTGCCGGCAGCGTCGCAGCATCGTTCGCGACGAGCAGGTCGCCCGCCTCGAGCAGGTCCACCAACTCGTGGCGCGCGTGGTGGTGCAGGGCGCCGTCCCCATCGATCGCGAGCAGCTTCGCGCCGGGCGGCCGCTGCATCGCATGGCGGGCGGCGATCACGCGGCGATGCCGGTGCGGGCCCCAAGAGGCAGGTGCGCGCAGAGCCATTCGAGGATCTCCGCAGCGGCCACGGCCGGGGGCTTGAGCTCCGAGCGGTCGGCATCGGGTACCGCTGCCGCATGCAATGGCGTGTCCATGTCGCCCGGATCGACCGACAGCACCTGGATGCGCTCACCCGCGAGCTCGGCGTTCCAGATCGCCGAGAGATGGCGCAACGCGGCCTTCGAGGCGCCATACGCACCCCATCCCGGATAGGCGGTCACCGCGGCGTCGCTGGATATGTTCAGCACGACACCGCCGCGGCCTTCGCCGGCGCTCGCACGCAAGGCCCCCAGCAGTGCGCGGGTGAGGCGAAAGGGTCCCAGGACGTTCGCGGCGAGCGCCGCCTCGAGCTCCTCGCATTCGGTGTCGGCAAGCGGCGCGAGCGGAACGCGCCCGAGGCTGGAGGCGTTGTTCACCAGGATGTCGAGGCCGCCCAGGCCGCCCAGCACCTGGAGCGCGATCGGGTGGATGTCGTCCTTGAGGGCCACGTCACCCACGATGCCGGTGCTGCCCGCGTGCTCGCGCGCCACGAGCTGCACGGCCTGCGCCGTCCGCGCAACGAATGCGACGCGCGCGCCGGCACGATGCGCCGCGCGCACCAATGCGAGGCCCAGCCCCGACGTGCCGCCGGTGATCGCGATGCGAAGCCCATCGAGTGCCGCGTTGCGTATGGTTGCCATGACGGTTCTCCCCTGTTCGATGTTTGGGAGAATAGGCAGCGCGCGCGATCGCGCCCAGCGGCGCGTCCGCTTCCTTGCCGAAAGGTCGACACGATGGACAAGCCCCCGCTCGCCTCGCGCCATCTGGCGCGCAACCTCGCCGCCTTGCGCCAGGTGCGCTCGCTCACGCAGCAGTCGCTCGCGAAGGCGGCCGGCGTGCCGCGTTCCACGATCGCCAACCTGGAATCGGGCGACGGCAATCCCTCGCTCGCGGTGCTCGTCAAGGTGGCCGCCGCGCTCGCCACTTCCATCGACGAGTTGCTCGCCTCTCCGCGCGCCAAGGTGCGCCGCTGGAGTGCGAAGGACCTCGCGTCCGTGAGCCGTGGACGCGGCGTGACCACGCGCGACCTCGTGCCGGAGCCCGTGCCGGAGGAGGTAATGGAGATCATGGAATTCGCGCCGGGCGGCGTCATGGCCGGGACGCCGCACCTGCCCGGCACGCGCGAGTTCTTCTCCTGCCTCGAAGGAAACGTCACGATCTTCGTGGCCGGGGAGCGCTACGAGCTCGATGCCGGCGACGTGCTCGCCTTCCCGGGCAACGTGCCGCACTCGTATCGCAACACCGGCAAGGGCGGGCGCGCGCTCGGCGTGTCGGTCGTGGTGCTCGCGAAGGCCGGCGTCTGAGCACCGGTGCGGCCGCTTGCGCCCGAACCGCGACGCACCCGGCTCGCGGTCAGCCGATCGCCGCCAGCAAGTGCTTCAGCACGTCGATGTCCGCGGGCTTCACGATGTGGTGGTCGAAGCCGGCGGCGGCGGCGCGCTCGCGGTCCTGCTGCTGGCCCCAGCCCGTGACGGCGATGAGCGGCGCGCGCCGCCCGCGGTTGAGCGTCGTGATCTTGCGCGCGACCTCGTAGCCGTCCATGCCGGGCATGCCGATGTCGAGCAGCACCGCCGAGGGCTGGAAGGACGAGTAGGCCTCGATCGCCTCGATGCCGTTGTGCACGATGCGCACGTCCGCTCCGAGCTGCTCCAGCAACATGCCGAGGCTGTCGGCCGCATCGCGGTTGTCGTCCACCACCAGCACGCGCAAGGCCTTGAGGTCGGGCGCGGGCGGCGCAGGCTCTTTCGCGACGCCTGCCGCAGCCGCGCCGGCCAGCGGGTGCCGCAGCGTGAAGACGCTTCCATGGCCCACGCCCTCGCTCGCGACGTCGAGCGTGGCCCCGTGCATCAGCGCGAGGCGCCGAGCGAGCGCGAGCCCGATGCCGAGGCCGCCGTCGCCCTGCAGCTCGGCGCGGCCGCCGCGGTTGAACATCTCGAAGACGCGCTGCCGGGCGTCGGGCGCGATGCCCGCGCCGTCGTCCCGCACGCGCACCACCGCTCTGCCGTCCTCCACGCCGGTCATGAGCTCGATGTTGCCCCCCGGGGGCGTGTACTTGGCGGCGTTGTCGAGCAGGTTCGCCACCACCTGCGCGAGGCGGACCGGGTCCGCGTCCACCCAAAGCGGATCGGCCGGCAGCGTGACACGAAGGTGGTGCCTGCGCGTACGCACGATGGGCTCGCACGTCTCGAGCGCATTGCGGATCACGGTGGCCAGGTCGACGCGCTCGGTGCGGAGCGCAAAGTCCCCGCGCGTCACGCGCGAGATCTCGAGCAGGTCGTCCACGAGGCGCACGAGGTGGTCCACCTGCCGCGCCATCATCTCGTGGATGCGCGCCGTGGTCTCGTCGGGCGCCGCCCGCATGCGCAGCAGGTGGACCGAGTTGCGCAGCGGCGCCAGGGGGTTGCGCAGCTCGTGGGAGAGTGTCGCGAGGAACTCGTCCTTCGCACGGTCCGCCTCGTGCAGGCGCGCCGACTGCGATGCGATCGACTCCTCCCAGTTGCGCCGGTCGGTGGTGTCGCGCGCGGTGCCCGCCACGGCGATCACGTCGCCCTCGGGGCCGAACACCGGCGCGAAGATGTAATCCCAATAGCGCCGCCCGGTGGCGCCCTCGAAGGGCACCTCGCCCTGGATGGGCTTGCGGGTGGCGATGACCTCGTCGATCTCGCGGTCGTGCATCTCGGCTTCCCACGCGGGATAGCCCAGCTCGAGGCAGGTCTTGCCCATCGCCTGCTCGCGCGTGACACCCCAGACGTTCAACAGCGGCTCGTTCGCGAAGACGAAACGGTGGTCGAGGCCGAAGATGTAGACCAGATCGGGAATGTTCGCGAGCGCGGTCTCGAACACCCGCCGTTGCTCCTCCGCCTGCGCCCTGATGCGCTGGCGCTCGATCTCGCCTTCACGCTGCGCGGTCACGTCGCGCAGGTAGATGGAGATACCGTCCGGCGCGGGATACACATGCGCGTCATACCAGCGATCGTGGCCAGGGTAGTGCACGGTGATCGCGGAGGCGTCGCGGTCGTCCATGGCGCGGCGGAATGCGTCCTCGAAGGCGGTGCCTTCCAGTCCCGGGAGCGCCTCCCAGACCGAACGGCCGAGGGCGCGATCGGCCTGCCTGCCGAGCAGCAGCCGGCCCTCGCGATTGAGGTACGTGAAGCGCCATTCGCGGTCGAGCGCGAAGAAGCCCTCGGTGATGCTGTCCAGGATCTCGGTCGCGCGAAATCCGCGCTCGGCCCGCGCCCGCGCGCGCTCCTCCGCACGCTTGAGCCGCACGATCTCGGTGGCGTCGTCGACGCGGTGGATGATGAGCCCGACCTCTCCGTTCGCGTCGAGGACCGGTGCGTTCAGCGGATGCCACCAGCGCTCCTCGAAGCCGCCGCCCTCCGATTCCGGCCGGCGCACGGCGTACTTCTGGATCGGCATCGTGTCTTCGCGCCTGAGCGCGCGCACGCGCTCGAGGGACGAGCGCAGGTTGCGCACGCCGGATGCCTCCGGATCTGCAGGATCGTCGGGAAACACGGTGAAGATGCCGTGGCCGACGATCTCCTCGCGCACCGTATACGTCTGGCGCAGGTACGCATCGCTCGCATCGACGATGGTGAAGTCGTCGTCGGGGCGCAGGAACAGCAGCAGCGCCGGGGCGCTGCGGAGGATGTGGAGGTAATCGTTACCCGTCACGGCACGCCCGTTTTCCGCGGAAACATCGAGCGTACTACGCCCTACAACGTGCGGGGCTTGCGCGCCAGCTCGCGGCCGAGCTGCCGGCCGAGGTCGAGGGAGGCCTGCACGACCACGTCGCCCACGACCTTGAGCGTGGCCGCGTTGTAGCGGCGGCCCGCGGGCGTCTCGTTGAACGCCACGTAGCGCCCGAGCTCCTCCTCGGACAGCTCCTGGTAGGCGACGGCCAGCCGTGCGCGCAACAACTCGTGGAAGTATGCGACCAGCCGCGGACGCTGCGCCTCGGTGCTGCGGCGCATGGCCTCCAGGGCCGCGTCCATGTCGGCCTCGGGGCTCATCGCGGTGAATCCGTAGACGACCGCGTTCATCATGTTGCTGGCGGTCTCGAATGCCGCGTCCTCGGCATGCAGCAGCTCCAGCAGCCGGTTCACCAACGCGAGGCGCGAAGCCGGCATCGCATCGAGCAGCTCGCGGCCCTGGCGCATGAGCTCGGTGTGCTCGATCCGGTCGCAGCGTTCCTCGAGCGCCGATACGCGCACGCCGAGATCCCCGGAAAGCCAGGTGAGCACCTCCTCCACGTCGTCCGCGGAAAGCGCGTGCGCCATCTGGTGCGCGATGCCCGAACGCACGCGCTCCGGCGCGAACGCCGTCGACATCGCCGCGATGAGGCGCTGGAACTCCGCGTCGCTCAGGCGTGGATGGCGCCCTTCGGCCGCGCCCTGCCGGCGCGCCTGCTCCGCCCCCGCCTTGACCTGCGCCTGCAGCACGCCCGCGTGTGCCCAGATGCCGGACTTGCGCAGCAGCTCCTCCACGCGGCCGGCGTCGGGCTCGGCCGCCGCTGCAACCGTACCGAGGAAAACCACGATGCACAGCACGCAACGCAGGAACACGGTCGCTTTCATGGAGCGCGGGCCTCGGGGGATGGCGGTCCTGCGGAGCATAACGCCGGCCGGGGCCTGACGGAAACGCGCCGCGCCATCTTCGAGCGCCTCGCGCGCCGTCCCATGTCCGTTGGCGAGCTGGCGGCCGGCTTAACCGTTTCGCGCCCGGCCGTGTCGCAACACCTCAAGGCGTTGAAGGCGGCGCGCCTCGTGGAGCACGAGAAATCGGGCACGCAGAACATCTACCGCGTCGATCCCGAAGGCATCGCGGCACTGCGCCGCTATCCCGACAACCTCTGGACGCGCGCCCTGCCGGATCTCGAGGCAGCGGCCGAATCCTCGTACCAACGTTCGCGAAAGGACCGCAAATGAGCGCCACCACCGCGCAGGACATCCTCGTCCGCAAGAGCATCCTCGTCGAAGCGCCGCAGGAGCACGTGTTCCGCACCTTCACCGAGCGCATCGATACGTGGTGGCCGCGCTCGCATCACATCGGCAAGGCGGAGCGGTTCCAGGCGATCCTCGAGCTGCGGCCCGGCGGGCGGTGGTTCGAGCGCGGCGACGACGGCAGCGAGTGCCAGTGGGGCAGCGTGCTCGAGTGGGATCCGCCCTCGCGAGTCGTGCTCTCGTGGGACCTCGATCCCGAGTGGCAATACGTGGCGGGGTTGGGCACCGAGGTCGAGGTGCGCTTCGTCCCGAGGGCGACGCCAGGACGCGCGTGATCCTAGAGCACCGCCGCCTCGAACTCTACGGGGAGAACGCCGAGATGATGCGCAACCTCTTCGAGGGGGACGAGGCGTGGGCCGGGATGCTGGCGGCGATGGGGGCCGCGGCGGCGAAGGGGTGACGTCGCGCCGCAGGAGGTGGCTGCGAAGCTCGAACGCCTGACGCGCGCGGGCCATCGTTATCTCGAAGTGCCGCCGCCCTGCGGCGGCCCTGTGTCCTCCTGCGCGGCAATTGAACGCGAACGACGGCGCCTAGCGCGTCGCGGTCTCCGCCGCCGTGGGAAGCACGTACGCGCCGTATTGCTCGCGCAGCTTCGTCTTGAGCAGCTTCCCCGTCGCGGTGTGGGGAAGCTCCGGGACGAACACCACGTCGTCGGGGATCCACCACTTCGCGACCTTGCCTTCGTAGTAGCGCAGCAACTCCTCGCGCTCGACCGCGGCGCCGGGCTTGCGCACCACGATGAGCAGCGGCCGCTCCGCCCACTTCGGATGGTGGCAGGCGATCACCGCGGCCTCGAGCACGGCCGGATGCGACATGGCCACGTTCTCGAGGTCGATCGAGGAGATCCACTCCCCGCCCGACTTGATCACGTCCTTGCTGCGGTCGGTGATCTGCATGTAGCCGTCGGCATCGATCGTCGCGACGTCGCCCGTCGGGAACCAGCCGTCCACGAGCGGGCCCTTCATGCCCTTGTAGTAATCGCGCACGACCCACGGCCCGCGCACGTGCAGGTCGCCGAAGGCCACGCCGTCCCAGGGCAGCTCCGAGCCCGCCGCATCGACGATCTTCCAGTCGACGCCGAACGGCACGCGGCCCTGCTTCTCGCGGATGCGCTCCCGGGCTTCGGGCGGCAGGTCGAGGTGCTTGTTCTTGAGGCGGCAGAGCGAGCCCAGCGGCGAGAGCTCCGTCATGCCCCACGCATGCAGCACCTCCACGCCGTATTCATCGCGGAACGCCCGCATGATCGCCGGCGGGCACGCCGAGCCACCCACCACCGTGCGCTTGAGGGTGGTGAAACGCGCGCCGCTCTGGCGCAGGTACTGCAGGAGGCCCAGCCACACGGTCGGCACGCCCGCGGAGTACGTCACGCGCTCCGCCTCGAAGAGCTCGTGCAGCGACTTGCCGTCGAGCGCCGCGCCCGGGAACACCAGCTTTGCACCCACGAGGGGTGCGGCATGACAGATGCCCCACGCGTTCGCATGGAACATGGGCACCACGGGCAGCACCGAGTCCGTCGCGGAGAGGCACATCGTGTCCGGCAGCGCCACGCCATAAGCATGCAGCACGTTGGAGCGGTGGCTGAAGAGCGCGCCCTTCGGATTGCCGGTGGTGCCGGAGGTGTAGCAGAGGCCGCACGCGGTGTTCTCGTCCACCTGCGGCCATTCGTAGTCGTCGTCCTGCGCGGCGACGAGCTCCTCGTAGCAGAGGACTCCCGGCAGCGCGCTCGCCGGCATGTGCGCGCGGTCGGTCATCACCACCACGTGCTCCACCTTCGGGCACAGCGGCGCGACCTTCTCCACCAGCGGCATGAACGTGAGGTCGACGAACAGGAGGCGCGCCCCCGCGTCGTCGATGATCCACGCGACCTGCTCCGCGAAGAGCCGCGGATTGACCGTATGCATGACGCGCCCCGCGCCCGCGACCGCATAGAAGAGCTCGAAGTGGCGATGGCCGTTCCAGGCGAGGCTCGAGATGCGATCGCCTTCGCGAATGCCGAGCGCCTCGAGCGCATTCGCGAGCTGGCGTGCGCGCCGGTGCGCATCGCGATAGGTGTAGCGATGGATGTCGCCCTCGACGCGGCGGGAGACGATTTCGGTATCGCCGTGGTGCCGGTCCGCGTGCACGAGCAGCGACGACACCAATAGCGGCATCTGCATCATCAGGCCATCCATGGCTCCTCCTGCCATCCTCAGGCGCGTCGTTCGACGTCGTATCCTGCCGCCACCCACTCGTCCAGGCCTCCCAGCAGCGGACGCACCTTCGCATAGCCGAGGGCCATGAGCTGGCGCGCCGCCGCGGCCGCCGAGGCCTCGTTGGGGCAGCTGCAATAAAACACGATCTCGCGCTCGGCGGGAAGGTCGGGCCGATGCTCGCGCACGTCGTGCAGGTCCATCGCGAGCGCGCCCGGAATGTAGCGCCCGTCCAGCGCGCGCACCGAGGGCGAGCGCACGTCGACCACGACCGGTGCGCTGCCGGCATCGATGAGGTTGCGCAGCTCGTCGACGCTGATGCGCGCGAGCCGCAGCGATCGCAGGAAGCGCCACCGCTCGAACCACTTGAAGGCGATGAAGGCGACGAGCAGCAGCGCCACGACCTGCAGCGCCTTGACGCCGAGGTCCGCCAGCACGTCGATCACCGCGGTGATCTGGCCGTGGAAGATCGCACCGACGGCGACCGCGACGCCCGCCCACAGCAGCGAGCCGATCGCATCGAGCAGCAGGAAGCGCGGGAAGGTGAGCCCCATCGCACCCGCGAGCGGCGGCGCCAGCGTCGAGACGCCGGGCACGAACTTGCCGAAGACCAGCGTGAAGGTGCCCCAGCGTCCGTACTTGTCCTCGGTCTGGCGCACGCACGCGTCAGGCGAGAGCGACACCATGCACAGCAATCGCAGCACGCGCACGCCGTAGCGCCGGCCCGCGAAGTACCAGAGCGCATCGCCCACGAGCGCGGCCACGAGCACCACCGTGATCAGCGCCACGACCGGCATGTGGCCTTCCGCCGCGAAGGCGCCGGCGACCACCATGGTCGGCAACGCGGGAATGGGCAGGCCCGCCTGCTCGACCAGGACGTTGGCGAACACGAGCAGCAGGCCATGCCGCGCCACCAGCGCAAAGGGATCGCTCATCCGCAGGAGTATGCCGAAACCCGAACGCCGGCCCCCAGCGTTCCGCTGGGCGGGAAATCGGCGGGAAATCGGGACGGACCCGATTTCCCGTATAGCGGAACATGGTCACAGCCAATCGCTGGGGCAATTGGCCATGGACGCGGGTTATTTCCCCCGACAAAACAGCGTCCTGCGAAGGCCCGATGAAAGGCGGCCGGGCGGGAAAACGAAATTTTTTCTTGCCGCTCATGGGGATGCGGCAAATGACCGCAGGGCTGGCACTGCCCTTGCGATGCGGCCTGCCGGGGTCCCCCCTCCCTACCCCCACGGAGAACGAGAAAGTGAACAACGAAGGCAGAGTCCAGGGCAGCCGTATCCGAACGACGCTACTTGCCGCGGCCATCGCACTTGCTGCAGGCTTTACCGGCGCTTCCCAGGCGCAATCGGTCGTGATGGCCGGCAACTACCAGAACTTCGACGTCCTCAACAACACCGGCGCCCCCGCGTGCGGATTCGAGATGGAAGTGCACGGCGTGAGCAGCGCCGACCTCACCCGCATCTTTCCCTCGAACTTCAACCCGGCGGTGATCCGCTACGGCGTCGGCACCGCGACCGATTTCCCGGGCGGCGTCTACGTGCGCTGGATGTCCCCGTACGATCCGGACACCGGCCAGTTCACCGCCTGCACGCCGGTGCCGCAGTCGATGACGACGGTGCCCGGCGAGTCGTGCTGGACGGTCGGCATGCCGTCCACGTACCAGACCGCCGGGTGCGAGCACTTCGGCATCAGCACGACGTTCAACGTGAACCCGACGACCATCGCCTATCGCTGGCTCGTGCCCGATCCGAACAACGCGGGCCAGCTCATGTCCGCGGCGAGCGATGTTTCCATCCCGGCGCCCATCTGGACCGCGGTGCCCCCCGCGAATCCGGCGCTCCCGCCCGTGGTGGTGGCGGAAGTGCAGGCCCCGCCGCCGCCCGTGGTGTTCCTCTTCGGCGATGCGCAGTGGGTGAAGGTCTACAAGACCGAGCACGCGGACGCGGTCGACCTCGCCGACCTCATGGGCGACAACCGCAACGTGGTACCGGAGGATCCGGCACAGGTCGAGGTGAGCTGGAGCCTCTTGCAGCAGGACCCGCCCAGCGGCGGCAAGAAGAAGCAGCGCGGCAAGCTCGTGAACCAGGGCGGCCTCGGCAACGGCAACCACGCTGTCGTGCGCCGCTACGAGTACTACCAGTACGCCGGCGCGTACGACCCGCTGACCCATGAAGCGCTGTGCGCCGACCTGACCTGCACGGCGCCCGGCCCCGGCGAGCTGGGTGACGCCATCGGTGCGCAGAACGCGGCGGCGAACCTGGACGTGAATGCGCTCAGCCTCGGCGTGTCCGGCTCGGGCAAGGGCTCCGTCTCCTCGCTGGACCGGGTGCTGAGCTGCGGCAACAAGTGCTCCGCGGTGTATGCGCCGGGCACGCAGGTGACGCTCACGGCGAGCGCCGCTTCGGGCAGCACGTTCACCGGCTGGGGCGGCGTTTGCGCCGGTGCGGGCAACGTCGCGACGTGCACGGTCTCCATGGATGCCGAGAGCGCGGTGAGCGCGGGCTTCGGCACGACGTTCAACCTCTCGGTGGCCACGAGCAACCCCGGCACCGTCACCGCCACGCCCGCCGGGAGCGATCGCGCGATCGACTGCGGCAAGTTCTGCTCGGCCAAGTTCGCCGACGGCACGGTGGTGACCCTTGCGGCGATCCCGCCGCTGGGCAAGGCATTCGCGGGATGGAGCGGCGCCTGCGCCGGCCTGGTACCGACCTGCACGCTCAACATCACCGCCAATACGTCGGTGAAGGCGAGCTTCGCCAAATAACAGGGAGGCGTTGGTTGCGGCGGCCCCTGACCGGGGCCGCTTTTTTTCGCGGATACAGGGGCCGGCGATGTGCCGGCTTTCGTCACTTCACGCCGTATTGTCGGCGACGTCCGGTTCCCCGTCGGGCTCGTCCACGTGCGTCGTGTTGCTCGGCGTGTGGCCGAGGCAATGGACCGCGCAGGTCTCGCAATCCTCGGCGCCGTCCTGCAGGCACTCGGACATGCATTCCATGTCCTCGGTCGCGCGCGACGCGGCCGGGACGGCGTGTGCCGTCACTTTCACGTTCGTCGTGGCGCAGGCGCCAAGGAACGCGCAAACGGCGAGGATAAGGGCGGCTCTCTTCATGCCGGAAAGTGTAGCAATCGGCATACCACGCGCAATTGCCCCTTCGGGCGCGGGCGGGTGGGCGGTTCGGGGTGGACGGTGAAGGGTTCGGGAAAGCTTGGGGCACCGGCGCGGGGCGTGTTGTACCCGTGCGGTGTTTCATTATGGGGCGATGGGGGAGACGCGGCCGCCACCATCGTTCCTGGCGCCGCGGCACGCAGGATTGGACCGGAGGGCTCACGCTTGCAGTTTCCCGGACGGTGCTGCCACATCGGCGCTATGTCGAGGTTGCATCAACAAAAAGGCCGGCATGGCGCCGGCCTTTTTCACATCACGCGAAGATTACTGCCCCGGCGACTTGCCCGTCGTCGAGTTGACCGCGGCGCCGTTGGTAGCGGGCGTCGCGGGGTTGGCCGCGTCGACGGTCGGCGCGGGCTGGTTGGCCGTCGTGTCGCCGCGCATCGTGGTCGAGTCGTGCGTCTTCGCCTTCGCGACCTTGTGCTTGGCCTTGGTGCTCTTCTTCACCGACTTTTCGGTCGGTTCCGTGGCGGTCTGCTCGCTGTGCTCCTTCTTGTCCTCGTTCGCGGCCCAGTTCGGGTCCGAGACCGACGAGCTCTGGCCGGTGGTGGTGTTGGCGTTCATCTTGGCGTTCGTGCCGGGCGAGGTCTGGCTGCGATCGCCGTACGAGGTCTTGTCCTGGTTCTGCGTGTTCGAGCTCACCGTGGGCGAGCCGGTGGAGTCCATGCCCGCGGAGTTCTTGGCCGCCGAGTTGGCGAACACGTTGCCGGCGGCGAGCGCGACGATCGAAGAGATGAAGATAGGCGCGAGTTTGCGCATAGAAGTGCCTCCTGCTCGTTTAAGGGTATGAAGCGTTTTGCTTCGTGCAATTCATGCAACCACCCCATTGTAGGAAGCTGCGTTGCCGCGGAATGTCGGTCGCACCCGGGAATTGGAGTAGGGGCCCGGCGCGCGAGTTGTCGATTTTCGCTTGTCAGTGGACGTCGGCGCGACGGAAACGTAGGACGGCGCTTACGCCATGGGGACGTGCAACCTCACGCGCCGCGCGCGGACTCACCTACTCGTTTGGCGAAGGAGGACCCCATGGCTACGAAACAGGACACATCGAAGGGCAAGCGCATCGCCGTGCTCATGACCGACGGCGTGGAGCAGGTCGAATACACGAAACCGCGTGAATTCCTCGAGCAGCACGGCGCGAAGGTCACGCTGATCTCACCGAAGGGCAAGGGCGAGCAGGTGCAGGGCTTCAACCACTTCGCGCCAGGAGACAAGTTCCGGGTCGACATGGACGTGAAGGACGCCAATCCGGCGGAGTTCGACGCGCTGGTGCTCCCGGGCGGCGTCGCGAATCCGGACCAATTGCGCCTCAGCAAGGAGGCCATCGGCTTCATCCGCGACTTCGCGGCGGAGGGCAAGCCCATCGCCGCGATCTGCCACGGCCCGTGGACGCTGATCGACGCGGGCGTGGCGAAGGGCAAGCACATGACGAGCTGGCCCACGCTGCAGGCGGATTTGCGCAACGCCGGTGCGCAGTGGAGCGACGAGAAGGTCGTCGTCGACGGGCAGCTCGTGACGAGCCGCAAGCCGGACGACATCCCGGCGTTCAACGACGCACTGTGGAGCTGCCTCGAGGGCAAGCAGCCGGGACGCAAGGCCGCGTAGGCGCGGTCAGGGACGGCACGCGACGGGCAGCCATTCCGGCGGCACGTCCGTGTCGTCGCGGCCGTGCACCTCCATGCCGCCCGGCGCCTTCGCCAGGTGGCAGAGCCATGCGATGGGCACGGCCCGCTCGTCGGGCACCACGGCGGGCCTGAGCGTCACGCGCTTGCCCTCGATCGCCTTGCTCGCATTGTTGCCGAAGGTGACGGTGATCGCGCCCTGCTCCACGCTCACCTCCTGCACGACGTTGCCGACGATCTTGCGGCTGTCGGGCACGCCCGCCGCCTTGTTGTCCGCCGGCATCGCGCCATTCAGCGCCCACGCCGTCTGGACGCCCACGCGTGCGACGTCCGCGAGCACGAGGCCCTCGCTCACTTGCTTGCGCAGCACGCCATCGCGCATGCTGGGCACCGCCATCAGCGCCAGGACGCCGAGTACGGCCATGACCGTGAGCATCTCGATCAACGTGAAGCCGCATTGCCGCGCCATCGCCGCATGATACGTGTGCGTGCCGCGCTGGTCGCCGCCGCCGCGATCCTTTGCTCGCCGGGCGCCGCCGCGCAGCAGACGCTTTACGCAACCAGCCTGCGCTCGGAGGCGCCGGCGGGCGGCGCATTCGTCTCGGGCAACCTCTACGCGGTCGATCCGGATCGCGCGACGGCGACCCTGATCGGCGCGATCCACGTGGGCGACTCTCCGGTCGGCGTCGTCTCCATCGCGGCGCAGCCGGGCAGCGGCGTGCTCTACGGGATCACGGCCGGGCTTTCCCGCGTGGTGCCGCGCTCGCTGCTGATCATCGACCTGCGGCGCGCCGAAGCCCGGATCGTGGCGCGGCTGGCAACGCGCGGCTCGGACCTCGCCTTCGCCGCCGATGGCACGCTCTACATGTGGGCCCCGGACCAGCAGCGCGTCGTGCGCGTGGACCTGCAGAGCGGCGACGTGAGCCCGGTCAATCGCGATCCCGTTCCCGGCTCGGCGGGCGGCGCCATCGCGGTGGACGACGCGCGCCACCAGGCGCTGGTCGCGGTGAAGGGCGCGCAGGGCACGCTCGACTCGGTCGATCTCGCCACGGGCGCCGTCACCATCGGCCCGAGGCTCACCGGCGCGGTCCACGACGCCTCGATCGACAACTTCACCCTGTCGCCGGGGGGCGTCCTCTACGGGGTCAACTCGAATGGCGGCGCGCCGTCGAAGGCGGCGCTCGTCATCGTGGATCCCGCCACGGGCGCCATCCGCAACATAGGACCGCTGCCGGACGACGTGCGCGGCCTCATCTTCGCCGGGGAGCAGGTCAGGACAGCGGTGTCACGCGAATCGCTGCGAGTGGGGGCGCTGGCCGCGCTGGCCCTCGTCGCCGCGTGCATCATCGCCTACGCGATGTGGCGCCACTAGCGAGCGCCGCGCATTCGGGATGGCGAAAGCACGTGACCAAATGGTCGTTCACGAGCCCGTTCGCCTGCATGAACGCGTAGACCGTGGTCGGGCCGCAGAAGCGGAAGCCCCGCGCGACGAGCTCCTTCGACAGCGCCTTCGATGACGGCGTCTGCGCGGGAATGTCCGCCCCCGAGCGCGGGTGGTTCACGATCGGGCGCCCATCCACGCAGCCCCACACGAGACCCGCGAAGCCGGGGCCGTTTTCCATCACCGCCAGCCACGCGCGCGCCGACAGGATCGCCGCTTCGATCTTGCCGCGGTGGCGCACGATGCCCTCGTCGCGCATGAGCCGCTCGACCTTCGCCGGCGTATAGCGCGCGATCCTGGCGGGGTCGAAGCCATCGAACGCATGCCGGAAATTCTCGCGCTTGCGCAGGATGGTGATCCAGGCCAGGCCCGCCTGGAAACCCTCGAGCACGAGCATCTCGTAGAGCGCGCGGTCGTCGTGTTGCGGCACGCCCCACTCCCGGTCGTGGTAGTCGAGGTACAGCGGGTCCTGCCCGGGCCAGGTGCAGCGGGGCAGCGTGCCGGTCGGTGCCATCGGCGGCCATTGTGGCATCACTGGGGAAGCCCTGGACACGTGCCGGGGCGGGGTCCGTTTCAGAACGTTTCAGCGGCAGTTCAGGACTTCCGCCGCGGCGCCGGGGAAAGTGGCATTCGCGAACCTACCGCCCGACAGGAGGCCCCGTGAATGCCAGCAGCCCTTTCCTGCGCAACTCCCATGCCGTCGCCGTGAAGGCCATCTCCGTGCAGGGCCTGGTGATGCTCTCGCTGTCCGAGATCCTCGGCCCCGCCGCGCAGCAGCCGCAGGAGGCGCTCACGCTCACACGCGAGGAGCTGGTGACGCTGGTCGGCGTGAGCATGTTCAGCTTCGCGCAGTGGCAGTCGGGCAAGCGCCCGCTCGAAAGCACCAGCTCCGACCGGCTGTTGCGCTGCGCCCGGCTCTACGCGCTCGCGCGGCAGGCGCTGCACGATCGCGAGGCCGCCATGGGCTGGCTGCGGGAGCCGCAACCCGCGCTGGGCGGCGCGATCCCGTTGCAGCTCGCGCGCACCGAGATCGGCACGCGCGCCGTGTCCGAGGTGCTCGGGAGCATGGCCGCGCCGCGTATGGTCGAGGCCGCATGACGATGGCCGTGGCGCAGGGGTAGCCCGCCGAATTTGGTATCGTGCGCATCGTCCATCCCGGAAATAGGAGGCGCCATGCGCACCAAGCTGCTGTTTGCACTGATCCCGATGTTCGCCGCGAGCTGCGCGACGATGGAAGGCGGCGGCGCGCCGGGCGGGCCCATGCACGTGGTTTCCGATACGGTGATCTCCGGCTTCGCGTTTCCGGAATCGGTGGGCTGCGACGCCTCCGAGAAGGTGCTCTACGTGAGCCAGTTCGGGGGCACGGAGCTCAAGCCCGGCGAGAAGGACGGCAAGGGCTTCATCAGCAAGGTGGCGCTCGACGGCCGCGTGATCGAGCAGCGGGCGTTCAGCGACACGATGAACAAGCCGAAGGGCATCTGGGTCGAGGGCGGGCGCCTCTGGGTGACCGACATCGACGGCGTCTGGATCTTCGACACCAGGTCGAAGAAGGGCCGCAAGATCGCGATCCCCGGCGCCGAGTTCGCCAACGACGTCACGATGCGCAACGGCGTGGTGTGGGTGAGCGACAACCGCACCGACCAGCTCTTCCGCATCGAGCCCGCCGATTTCCTCGATGCCTCCACGGAGCCGCGCGTGACCACCGTCTGGGCGAAGCGCGAGGTGTATCCCAACGGCCTCTGGCCCGCGAAGGACGGCACGTTGCTCATGGCGGGCTTCCTCGCAGCCGACAAGCCCAAGCCCGTCTACTCGATGGGCCACGACAACATGACGAAGCCGGTGACCCAGCCCATCGGGCGGCTCGACGGGCTCGCCCAGCTTCCCGACGGCTCCCTCCTCGCCACCGACTGGGACTCGGGCTCGTTCTTCCGCTACACCGTGCAGGATGGCGTGCAGCCGCTGGCGAAGAATTTCAAGGGACCCGCCGATTTCTGCATGATGGGCGATACCGCGTACGTGCCTGACCTGGTGCAGGGGCAGGTTCGCATCGTGAAGCTCGCGCGCTGACGCGAGCCCATCCCGTCCGGCCACGCGGCCGCGGCATCCTGTTGAACGCCGTGGCCGCGCAGCCGTCTGATGCATTTTCCAGCCATGGGAGGTGAACCATGCGAACCATCGACGTCGCCGTTCCCGAGGTGCTCTTCGTCGCCGCGACGCGTGCCATGGGTGGCGCGGGCCTCGCCCTGCTCGCGAGCAACTATCTCGGCCGCGAAACGCGCCGCACGGTGGGCTGGACGCTCTTCGCCATCGGCGCGGTGACGACCGTGCCGATCGTGCTCTCCCTCTTCCTGCGCACGCGCCGCCCGCTGCTCGAGGACGACTGAGGGACACTCGCGCCATCTCCCACCTGCGCGGGTGGTGACGCCCGCACGTGCGACGGACTACGCTCCCGATTCTCGCCGGGACAGGCGGCGCGTGACCGTCCATCAACGCACTCAGGGGAAATCATGGCGAATCGAGCACTCCTCGTAGGCATCAACGCATATCCCGGCCAGCCGCTCAACGGTTGCGTCAACGACGTGAACGACATGGCGCGGCTCCTCGTCGACGCCTGCGGCTTTCGCAGCGCAGAGATCCGGCTGGTGGTCGATGCGCGCGCCACCACGGCGAACATCCGCGACCGGCTCGAGTGGCTCGTCGCGGGCGCGAAGCCCGGCGACCGGCTCTTCTTCCACTACAGCGGCCACGGCGCGCGTTTCCCGGTGCGCAATGCGCAGGGCGATGTGACCGCCGTGCATGACACCATCTGCCCGGTCGACTTCGACTGGAGCGAGGCGCACGCGCTCCTCGACGTGAACCTGCAGGCGATCGTGGACAAGGTGCCGGAGGGCACGGAGTTCGTCTACGTGTCGGACTCGTGCAACTCGGGCGACCTCACGCGCGAGCTGCGGCCCTACGCCATCCGCGCGATGATCCCGCCCGCGGATATCGCGTGGCGCCTGCGCACGGCGCGCGACCTCTCGATCAAGCCGAGCGAGATCACCCACGACCGCTGCGCGCTCATCTCCGGCTGCCGCTCCGACCAGACGTCGGCCGACGCCGTCTTCGGCGGCCGCTACAACGGGGCGCTCAGCTACTACCTGCTGCAATCGCTGCAGCACGCGGGCGGGCTGCGCGCGCCGCTCACGCAGCTCGTGCCCGACGTCGTGCAGCGCCTCGCGAAGGGCGGCTACGAGCAGGTGCCGCAGCTGCGCGGTCCCGATGCGCTCACGCAGCGCGCGTTCCTCGCGCGCGCCGCCGTCGCCCCGGCCGCTGCAATCGCGGCGATGGACCGGGGCCCAAGTTACGGTTAATTGGATCCCGGCCTGCGCCGGGATGACGCCCGCCGCGGCATGGCGGCTAGCGACCCGGCGGCGCGGGATTTTCCAGCCGCCGGCGCACGAAGCCGATGTGGTTCTTCAGCACGTAGAGCTCGTCGGCCCACCATCCCGGAAGCTTGAGCCGGATGACCCGCGCCTCGAAGTCGTCGAGCCGGCGCATCAGCTCCGCGCGCTCCTCTTCGGTGTTCTGCTCGAAGGCCGCGCGCTCGATCGCCATCAGCTCGCCGTAACGCCCGTAGATGCGCTGGCGCACGCGCCAGATGTAGAGGGTCGGGACGATCTTGAGCCCGGGCAGCAGCAGGACCGCGATCGGGATGAGCAGGATGATCGTGCGGTCCACCAGGCTCGCGAGCCAGAAGGGCAGGTGCCGGTACCAGAAGCTCTTGCCCGACTGGTAGTAGCGCTGCGCGTCTTCGCCCAGGCGGTACTCGTGCTCGAGCGGCGCGGGAAATTCGCCCGCCTTCTGCAGCAGCGACGCGCG
>Ga0068852_100000677_pt1 | contig 22357 bp, 15 predicted proteins | sample KBSCornC22_FD_66594 | JGI IMG/M metagenome (GOLD analysis project Ga0068852, IMG submission 66594) | Corn rhizosphere microbial communities from Kellogg Biological Station, Michigan, USA - KBS Corn C2-2 | ecosystem: Host-associated > Plants > Roots > Rhizosphere > Soil ... | reverse complement strand
CATTCCACGGGCCTCGGCTGTCATGGCGGGTGCTACAGCGAGAGGAGCCACGTTATATCTGGCGGCGACAATGTTCGCTTGAACAAGCTGGTCGGTATCGTTCGACGGGAACGTGCCGGCGGCGGTCACTGCGCCTTCGTAGAAGGTTCCTTGCGAGCCGACGCTGTTGTCGCCACCATTGCCCAGCAGAATCGCTCCCTGCTTTCGCATCGGATCGTAGGTCAGATTCACGCGTGGTCCATCGAACATGACGGCGAGAGTGCCGTTCTGCGCATCACCGCCCATCGATGTCCAATGATGTGGTTCGCCCTTGGCGATTGCGGTCACAAAACGCCAGGAGATACTGGGCAGATTCGGGCAGCCTTTGGTATTGTCCTGGTTGACGCAGCCGACGAGGTTGTTCTCCTGATCGGTCATGATCCACGGACCGTTGCCAGCGCCGCTGTACCAGGGCGTGGCGTTACCGAAGTAGAGGGTCTCCATCGTACCGTTGTCATCATCGCGGCTGTCAATTTCGGCATTGCCGTAGTCGAAGCAGCAGCCCGCGTTGAAATGCTTACCACTCACGACCCAGTATTCGCCCTCTGCCTGATCGTCAACCGCAGTGCCCTTCACGTCGTTCTGGCGGAGTCCCATGCCCGGTTCGATGAACACACCGTAGACTTTGTGACCCGAGACCGTAACCGGCGCCATATCGGCGATCGGCAGGTTGTTGAAACCGCCCAACGCCGGCCCGCTGAATCCGCCACGGGGAGCCTGGGTGAGATCGTTGTGCTTAGGGGATTGGTCATAGATGATGCTGATCCAGCAATAGGTGCCGGCGCAGAACTTGTCCTGTGCGGCCGCATCGGCATAGCCACCCGGGTCGGAAATCGGAGAGGCAGTCGCCCGCACGACGCCAATGTCCAGAGTCTTGCCGTCAGATTGCCGCAGAACCTGGTAGAGGGGACCGTTGTACGCCGCGTATAACGCTCGGGTCGTACTATGCGCGGCGCCACATGGGGCGCCGGCAGCGGCATAGATATCGCAAGGTCCCTGAGGCCTTTGCGGCGTTTCGCCGGATGCCTGTGGACTTTGTTGCGCGATCGATTGGGAGGCGCCGCAAACCGCCGCGAGGACTAAGAGCTGAAATACACAGGCGATTGTTGTCTTCATTCTTATCCTGGTTTCCTCCGCAGAGTTCCTTCTGACGCTAAATAGTCGAGATGTCGGTTTGCGCGCCGGATTACCTAAGTCGGGCTCGCGCGAACGTGAAGTATTCCAACGGCACTCCATCGTAACTCGGGATTACAGACGAACGGTAGAACCGCGGAGCTTAGCGCCTGACGGATCGGCCGCCGTCGCCGAATCTTGACCCCTGCCCGCGTGATCGTTGCGCCGTGATTCTGGAGGGACTTCTTCATTCTGCTTGGGGCCTGATGTCGGGATCGGCGAAGCCACGGCCAGTCAACTGGCGGATGAGGTCGACTTCGTGCTGGCGATATGGGCTATCGTCCTCCCGGAAAACCTCATGAAACCAGATGGACGGCTTCTCTGTCACGTAAGGACGCTTCCACGAGTCCCAAGGGAGATAAGTCTGTGTTTTCCCGGCTACAAATCCCCAATTGATCGCTGCCACGTGCTCGCGCTTGGCAATCGGCAGGATCGTGTCGAATGTGCTTCCGTTGCCGCGGGCCATGTACTCGGTGCAGATCAGAGGCCGTCCAAGGCGACGCAGTTCGGCGATCCGTGCCTCAAACCGCTCCGGCCACTCGTAATTGTGGAAAGACACGATGTCGGACTCGGCGAGCTGAATCTTGGTTGTCTCGCTTTCCTTCCGAGGGTCGCTCCAGTCTCCCTTCCACACGCCGCTCGTGAGGGGTTGCTTCGGGTGGACCGAACGAGCCCACCTGAACGCGCGAGGCAGCAGTTCGTTGACACGTCGCACCTTTGCGGCGACGTCCTCAGCACGGTCGCGGCCCTCGTTGTCCGGCTCATTCCAAATGTCCCATGCAAGTACACGATCATCTTGGCCGAATGCAGCCACCACACCCTCTACATACGCCTGCAGATCGGGTTCCACGGCAGAGTTCATTAGTCGGTCTTTGCCGGGACTCTGCACCCAACCTGAGTTGTGAATACCGGGAATCGGAGGGTGTTGCGGACCAAGATGCGGATTAGGCTCCCAACACGAATCGAACAGGACAAGAATAGGCCGTATGTGATGTTTGGCTGCGATCGCCAGGAACTCATCGATCGTCTTTTTGGCACTGTTCGGATCGCGTAACCAGACCTGGTCCTGGAGGAACACACGCATCGTGTTCATGCCGATTGCCTCGGCCATTCCAAGTTCTTTGTCGTTGAGCGCCGGATTGAAGCTTGCCGTCTGGAACATCTCCAATTCATTGATCGCGTCCGACGGGACGAAGTTCGCGCCAACAAGCCAAGGCTGCCGTTCGTACCACTGGTTGGCCTTCGCAGCATCCCAACGCGCGATCTCCTGAGCCTGGCCCGAGTTCACGACGGGCCAAATGGCTGCCGATACGAGCAGAAGACGAAACAATCGGTATCTGTTTTGCATTACGACCTCCTTCAACTCACGTGTGTGCGACAGATCTTCACGGTGGTAGGCAGAGGTCTCGCGATGTTGCCCGTGCGTTCCGTGATCATAGCGCAGCCGCTTCCTGAGTCTGGTACGTCTATGGAATCGCCGCGGGCGTGCCGTTGTCTGCGGCGGCACTAATCGCTCTGGGAAAAGCTGGCGTGAGTAAGGCCGCGCTGCGGCCTTCTGTTCGGTCCCCGTTGGGATTCTACCCAGCCTCAATCATTGATCAGCGGCGATGTAGGGTAGCTTTCCTGCCCGCTGGCAGCCTGTGCGCCCTCTGGGCTGCAGCGGGGCAGGAGAAATACGCAGCTGTTTACCTGAACAGAAGAGGAGCAAAGACGTACAGGCTCCTTCTCCAGGTCTGCCATTCGTGCGACGTGCCCGGAGAGATATACAAATAGCTGTTGGTGATCCCGCCGGCAACCAGTTGCTCCTGATGCTTCTTGAGCGCATCAGGGTTTTCGAGCGGAGGCTCCGTGCCGCAGCTGAAGAAGAAAACCTTGACCTCGCGGTCGAACTTCGCCGGGTCGGCCATGGCTCCGCTATAGATTGTCCTGAAATCCAAGGTTGCGGGCGGCGGTGGCGGAGCGTTCACGGGGATTGGGCTGCCACGACCGCCGGCGCCAAACCCGGCGGCAGTGCCACCACTCAACAGCCCGATGTAGGAGAACTTATCGAGGTTGGACATCGTGACCGAAGCGGTCATGAAGCCTCCCATGGAGAGACCTGCCATCGCGCGATGGTCCTTGTCCGCGACCGTGCGGAAATTGCTATCGACCCACGGGATCAGGTCGTTGATCATGAGCTTTCCATAAGCAGCTCCACCGGCAGCCATTCCAGGAAATCCGCCTCGCCTGGCAGCACCAGGAGCGCCGGGACCGGCAGGAGCACCGGCTCCCGCTCCAGCGGTTTGGGGTGCGCCCGCAGGACGAGCGGGTGGCGCGCCAACAGCACTAGTCTCCATAACCACGATCATCGGCTTTACCTTGCCCTCAGCAAGGAGGTTATCGAGGATCAGGTTCGTGCGGCCCATCTCGATCCAGACGCGCTCGTCTTCTCCTCCCCCGTGCTGCAGATATAAAACAGGGTAGCGAACAGAGGTCTTCTCACCGTATCCCGGCGGGGTGTACACGAAGATGTGCCGCCAAGAGTTCGCCGTCTTCGAGAAATAATTTTTGATGATGACATTGCCGTGCGGCACATCCTTGAGATCGTAAAAGCTGACGCCCGGCTCAGGTACCTCGAAGCCGTTGCACATATGGCCGTAGCCAATGAAGGCATTGGTGGCGGGGTCCAGCACAACCGCACCGTCCACAATCATCCAATAGTTGTGGTAACCGGGAGCCTGCGGGGCACTGGTGTAGGACCATACGCCGTTATCGCCCTTGACCATGTCATACGGGACGTTTGCGATTGAGACCTGTACCTTCTGCGCATCGGGAGCTTTGAACTGGAAAGTGACGCGCGAGCCTTCTTCGATTCGTGGATACGCAACGCCGGGGAAGTTGTACGGAGAAGGATGCGCTGGAACCGGCGCGGCGGTATCTGAACGCAAGGGCGCGGGAACGAGCTGTTGCTTCGCTCCATCCGAAGTCGAAGACTTCTGAGTCCTCGCTACACATGGGGCGGCGGCAAGAGCGGCAGTTAATAAAGTAAAGAGGAGTACTCGCTTCATACGGTGCAATCTCCTGGAAGCCTACCCGGGCGGGTGCCGGCGGCCGCCCAATTCTACCGCGCACCTCGCTGCATGGCACAAGTAACTCAGCTAACATTCTTCTCCGCAGGGCATGTCCTGGCTGGAACGGAGCACGGCGAAGTGAGTGAGTCCAGTTTGTGACCGCAAGGACCTGTTGAGAGTTGCAGTGCGAGCTGCATCCATTGAAACTTCAAAGCAGACGGACTCGTCACATCGCATATACCATGTGGAGCGAGCCGGCCGGCTCTGTTCGAGGCGCTTCACTTCGCTGGAGCCGTTAAGCTCGTCGAAGGTCCGACCTCGCTCGATGTTCCAAACTACTCGAAACTCTATGAGATATACGTTAGCTCTCCTCGTCGCGCTTCTCACGCCCGCTGCGAACGCCTTCGGTCTGGATGGTCAGGTTGGAATCCACGATCCCTCCACGATTGCCGTCGACAATGGCAAATATTACGTCTATGGAACCGGGGGCGGTTCACTGGTATCTGACGACGGATGGACTTGGCGCCGCGGCGTGACGCCAGCACGTACCGGACTGGCACCCGACGTGATCCATATCGGCGACCGATACTACATGTATGTTGCGACCGGCTTTGTTCAACCCAAGGCTGAGATCCGCGTGATCTGGAGCAAGAGTCTGGATCCTTCCTCGTCTGATTACAAGTGGGAGGGAGGCGACGTTGTTGCCAGTTCGAACGGTATAGAAGATAGCAACGCAATTGATCCAGGCGTATTCCGCGATCCGACTGACGGCAAATTGTGGCTGGTCTACGGCTCATATTTTGGTTACATCCGGCTGGTAGAGCTTGATCCCAAGACCGGTAAGCGCCTGAACCCGAATGTCCCACCCCGCAACTTGGCGATCAACTGCGAGGCATCAGACATGATCTTCCATGATGGCTGGTACTACTTGCTGGCCACGCATGGCAGCTGCTGCCAAGGCACAAACTCCGGCTACAACATCCGGGTGGGACGTTCGCGCAAGATTACTGGTCCGTTCCTCGATGCCGAGGGGGTGGACATGATCGAAGGTGGGGGAAAGCTGCTAATCGGCTCCCAAGGGCGGTTCGTCGGACCAGGGCACTTCGGATTACTCGATCTTGGCGACGGCGTGCAGAAGTTCTCCATGCACTGGGAGGCGGATATGGATAAGGGCGGCGCGAGCGTCCTCGATATTCGCCCGCTGCTGTGGAAAGACGGCTGGCCAGTTGCCGGCGAGAATGCGAAGGAAGGCACTTACGACTTGGAATCAGTTCACACCGGGACTTCGCTCGAACTGGCAGTGGAAGGCGTGCCGGTCGGCGGTCCCCGAGGGCCTCGCGCTCGACCTGCCGGTGGTGCTCCTAGAAATGCGCCCGGCGGTGCGAATGCTGGCGGTCCTGGCAGACCTGGAGGTCAAGGTGCGCCCGGAGTGCAGGGTGGCGCCGGTGGCGCGCGTCCGGCAGGCGGACCCGGTGGGCCCGGTGGCGGCGGTCTATTTGCAGGCAACGGCGGAGTGATTCCGCCTCAGGATGCTGCCCAGGTGCAGGCCAACTGGCCTACGGGAAACGTCGACGCTCGTTTGGCCAACTATATGTCCCAGGCGCAGCAGAAGTGGAAGATCACGCCGGTGGCGGATGCTGGAGGCTATCCCGGCTCGCCGTATTTCAAGATCACGGTTGAGGGCACCGACCGCACGCTGGCTGCAACTGCTGAAGGTGAACTGGTAGTTCTTCCTGCTTTCACCGGAGCTGCGGAGCAGCTCTGGCAGCTGGACCAGCTCGCGGATGGGTCATGGCGGATCATGCCCAAGTCGGTTCCAAGCTCAAAATCGCCCATGGCTCTCTCGGCAGTAGGCAGCAGCTTCGCTACCCTGTCCAAATTCGACTCGAAGAGCGACGAGCAACACTGGCTGCTGAAGACTCCCTAGCCGGTGGACGTCGATACCTTAATGGATGAAAGCGGGAAGTCCGCTACAGGATCTGCTATGAATGTGCTGCGTAAATGCTTTATTCCGGTACTCGCTGTTGGTGTAGCTGTCGCTCCAAATGCGCTCCTACTTTCTGCGCACGCTCAGGCTCTTGGGCCCACCTTGACTAGTCCAGTGACACCGAGCCTGCTGACTTTGGCCGACGGGTTCATCCGGCGATGGCTCATCCTGGAGCCGATCCCGGTGAACGGGTTGACTCAGAATGCTGTGCGCGCCATGGTGAAAAAGGAGTATTTCCCGGATCAGTTCACGGTGATGCCCCAAGATCATGACAAGGTGACAGTCGACGGCAAGGAATTAACCTGGCACGCCGTGGATACCAAGTTGTACAACGTCAACCTCTATCACCTGGCGTATGCATTGGGTAAGCCCACCTCGAACGTTTTATTTTGGGTCGTCACCAGCGTAAATTCTCCGGAGGAAATGCACGACGTGCGACTTGCTATCGGATCGAATGCGGCGTCGGTGTGGTGGGTCAATGGTGAAGAGGTCGTAGGAATCTATGGAGACCGACAGACAGTGATCGATGACGGCGTCTCCAAACGGATCACTCTCAAGAAAGGTGCGAATGTGGTCCGAGCCGCGGTAGTCAACGGCGGTGGGGCGACTGATTTTTGCGCCCGCTTTCTGAATGATCACGACAAGCCAATCAAGGGCCTGTCAATCACTCTCAGCAAGAGAAAGCCTTAGCTATAGGGCACCTCATTGCCGCGAGCGGCCGGATATTCCTGGATCCGTAAGCTCGTTTGACCGGCCAGAATCGTTGGGGCTCGCGTGCGAACACCCGACCCCCAGAAACACTCTTACCGAAATAGCCGCGGCGCGAAATCGTTGAGGTCGCGTCGCCAGGTGAGCCACTCGTGTGCTGTGCCGGGCGATGAGAAAAACACGTACTTCACGCCTGCTTTGTCCAGCATCGTCCGGAATGATCCGATGGCCCCGGGAAAGGGAGTCGGCTCCTTCGTGCCCATACCCAGCCAGAGCAGCTTCACCTTCTCATTGAACGCCGCGCCGTCTTTGAAAGTCCCGTTGAAGGCTGTCGCGGGATCCAGGGGATCGGTGCTGAGGCCGTTCATCGTGCCGCTGAATCCGGCCATGTATGCGAAGGTATCGAGGTGGTCGGTCGCGACATGCAAGGCCTCATTGGCTCCCATGGAGAGCCCTGCCATCGCTCTGTGGTCGCGGTCGGGAATGGTTCGGAAGGTAGAGTCGATCATCGGTATAACGTCCTGCGTCATGACATCTCCGAATGCCTTCAGATCGGCGGTGGCGCCCGCGCTCACAGGTCCGAGTCCGCCCGCCGGGCGCGAAGCGTAGCCATTATCCATGACGATCATCATCGGCACGGCCTTCTTCTGCGCGATGAGATTATCCAGGATCAAGTTGGCATGTCCCTGAAAGATCCAGCCGGTCTCATCCTCACCCATTCCGTGCTGGAGGTAGACGACGGGGTAACGTGCTGCAGGATCGGAATCATAATCAGGCGGCGTGTAGACGAAGCAGCGTCTCCATTGACCGGTCACTTTTGACTTATAGATACGAATGCGCACGTCGCCATGTGGCACATCATTTGTCAGGTAGTAGTCGGGTCCATCTTCAGGTATCTCAATTCCGCTGGCGTCTTTACCCGTCCCGAAGAAAGCGTGGCTGCCCGGATCGTTCATGCGGATTCCGTCAGCATCCAGGGCGTAGTAGTGGAAGCCTTCAACGAGAGGTGGAGTCGTTACCGTCCATGCTCCGCCCTTACTCTTTGTCATCGGGTACTTCTTGCCCGAGATGTCGACATCGACCGACTGTGCGCTGGGGGCAACGAGCTGAAAGGCTACACTGCGGTCCGGAAGGACACGCGGATACTGCGCGCCCATTACGTTGGTGGTCGCTGTCGCCGCGTCCTCGACCTGCGAGGTACGGATGCCTTCTGGGGAGCGGCGCCAGGCGAAGTAGCCGTCTAGAGCTTTGAGGCCCGCTTCGTTGGGGACCGGACCGGTGTGTGGCGTAGCCGCGAAATACATGAGGTCGGGATTCTGGTCATTGAAGGTAGGCCACTGCGGAACTCCCTTACCGTTCGGGTCACCGTATTTCGCGAAGTTCGTCCAGTAGGTAACCATGGCGCTCGAGATCACATGGTCGGCAGCCGTGGGCTGTTCGTTCCGAAGTTCATTCAGATGTCCAAAGACGTACGGAACCTCCCGTCCATGCGGGGCTCCGCGGCCGGCTTGCGGCGAATCGGTCGGATAGTCCGGATGCTGATCAAAGTAGTAGTAGTAGACCTTTGACTTGCCGATCTGCGATTGGAGCCGTGCCCAGATCCAGGTATGCCAGCCGAATGTCGCATCGCGGCTGAGATCTCGCGCCGTCTTGGGCACGCTTGTGTCGCCGGGCGGATACGCCTTCAGCAGGGCGTCTGCAAAATCGCCATAACGCCTGTGAACGCCATCGACGTAGTCCCTCGATGTGCGGTCGCGCGAAAAGCTAGCGCCCTCATCCGAGTTGTAGCCAATCAACACCGGGACATCGTTGAACCGTTTCTGCTGGTAGAGGGTGTATTGATCTGTGGGAATGACCCAGCCGTCCACAATGGGCCACGCCAGCCCTCGTGTCGCTGCGACGAGCTTTGTTGGCTCCATTTTTCGTAAGTCGGCGATGGAGGCGGCACCGAGGCTCCTTCCGAACTCCGCGCCAGCGCGTTCAGCATCCGCGAGTGGGCGCATGTTCTCACCCGGCTGACCTGCGGGCCGTGGAGGGCCGAACGAGCCGCCGCTCTCTGAGATCGCACCTTCGAACAACCCTTTGGCGAGCGGCGATGCGCACAACATGCTGACGGCGATTCCGCCCGCAGATTCGCCGAAGATGGTTACCTTGTCCGGATCTCCTCCAAAAGCCGCTATGTTTTGCTTCACCCACTGAAGACCCGCGATCATATCGAGCAGGCCGTAGTTGCCCGATACGTGCTGAGAAGACTCTGCGCTCAATTCCGGATGCGCCAGAAATCCTAGTGTTCCGACGCGGTACGCGATGCTGACCAACACCACTCCCTGGCGCGCCAATACCTCGCCACTGTATGTGGGAATCGATGTGGCGCCCGCATTGAATCCACCCCCATAGATCCAGACCAGCACGGGGATTCGCGCTGAGTGCGACTTTGCCGGGGTCCAGACGTTGAGATACAAGCAATCTTCACTCGTCGCTGAAGAATCACCACCCCCGGCCTGCATGCATTGCGGAGCAAACTTATCCGCCTGACGAATACCTTTCCAGGCTGCCGCGGGCTGTGCAGGACGCCAGCGCAGGTCACCGATTGGCGGAGCTGCAAACGGAATGCCCTTATATACGGTGAGACCAACTTCCCTGGTGCCTTGTAAAGCTCCCTGGGCGACCTTTGCGGTAGTTTGCCCTGTGACATGTAAAACCTGTGTCGCCAGCAAGACGACTACGAGCAAAACCGATCTCACCATTGAGACCTCCTTTTTCGAAGCGTGTACACGAAATTTCGGGTAATGCCGTCTGATCCAAAACACGGCACCGCTCATCTTAGCGGAGGGTTGGTCAATCGGGAAGTCAGCGGAAATCATCGGGATATTGTCCGATCCAGAGATATGCGAGGACTGTCTTGACGGAATTGACGTGAGGCTCGGACGTCGCCGATTTCTATCGGCCAGACTTGAAGGTATCCAGCAGCTTACGGCTGGCGGCCAGTGGACTGACACGGCCGCAGCGAACTTCCAGTTCGAGCTTTGGCATCAGCTCTGCGATGCCGGTTGCGGAGTCGAAGATCTCCCCGAGTCCGTTTAGAACGAGATCGCGCATCCATTGCAGGCTGCCGCGGATTCGGCGCTCAGCCAACTCACCAGATGCCTCGAGATGGGCCTCGTGGTCAAGCACCATCTGCCAGATCTCCGGGATTCCGGTGCCTTCGAGGGCGGAGCAGGTGACTACGCGCGGAACCCAGCCATGGGGTGAAGAAGGGAAGAGATGGAGCGCTGAGCTGTATGAGGCGCGCGTGTGCTCGGCGTGTCCGCGGTTGTCGCCGTCGGCCTTGTTGACAGCAATGCCGTCGACCAATTCGAGAATGCCGCGTTTGATGCCCTGAAGCTCATCACCTGCGCCGGGCAGGATGAGCAGAAGGAAGAAGTCAGATACCAAGTGGACAGCAGTCTCAGATTGTCCTACTCCTACTGTCTCGATGAAAATGTTGCGATAGCCAGCGGCCTCACAGAGGAGGATCGCCTCGCGGGTACGGCGAGTGACCCCGCCAAGGTGCCCGGCGGCCGGTGAAGGTCGGATAAAGCTGCGGTCATCTGCGGCAAGGCGTTCCATGCGGGTCTTGTCCCCGAGGATGCTGCCGCGCGACAGCGAGCTCGAAGGATCGACACTGAGAACAGCAAGCTGCTCGCCGCGCTCACGGGTCAAATGTGTGCCAAGCGCATCGATGAAGGTGCTCTTGCCGACACCGGGGACTCCAGTGATGCCGACACGGCGGCTTTTGCCGAGGTGGGGAAGCAGAGCGTCCAGCAGTTGGATGGCGAGATCAGCGTCCGCTGGTAGATCGCTTTCGATGAGCGTGATCGCTTTTGCGAGAACGACACGGTTTCCCGCCAGAACACCCTTCACGTACTCATCGACAGAAAGGCGTTCGCCGCGGTGACGAGGGAGGCGGACGGAACTAGGCACGGATGCTGTCCGTGAGTTGAGCGAGAATGACCTGCGCACAGGCGGGGATCACAGATCCAGGTCCGAAGACGCCTGAGACGCCCGCGCGCATGAGGAAGTCGCGGTCCTGCTGAGGGATTACACCGCCTGCATAGACGAGGATATCGTCGCGGCCCAGCTGTTTCAGCTCGCTGATAACGGCGGGTACCAGCGTCTTGTGCCCGCCTGCCAGGGTGGATACACCAAGGACGTGCACATCATTGTGGGCGGCCATGGCTGCGGCCTCGGCGGGCGTCTGGAAGAGCGGACCGATGTCGACGTCGAATCCGAGATCGGCGAATGCAGTGGCGATGACTCTCGCCCCGCGATCATGGCCGTCCTGACCCATCTTGGCAATAAGGATCCGCGGGCGGCGGCCCTCCATCTTCGCAAACTCGTCGGCCATCGCAGCGGCCTTCACAAATTCGGGATCGCTGTGGCTCTCTGCGGAGTACACACCGGAGATTGTACGGCTGACTGCCCGGTAGCGGCCGAAGACCTTCTCGAGAGCGCTTGAGATTTCGCCCAGCGTGGCGCGTGATCGGGCCGCATTGACGGAGAGCTCCAACAGATTGCCATGGCCGCTCCCGGCGGCGATGGCGAGGTCCTGGAGTGCGCGGTCGACGGCGGCAGTGTCGCGACTCGCCCGGATTTCGGCAAGACGTCGGAGCTGATTTTCACGGACAGCGTGGTTATCGACCTCAAGAATGTCCAGGTGTTCTTCCTGAGCACGTTGATATTTGTTGACCCCGACGATAGTCTCGCGCCCAGAATCAATGTGCGCCTGGCGGCGCGCTGCTGCCTGCTCGATGCGCATCTTAGGCACTCCGGTCTCAATGGCTTTGGTCATGCCCCCGAGCTTTTCGATCTCCTGGATGTGATTCCAGGCCTTGTGCATGAGCTCATGCGTCAAGCTCTCGACGTAATAGCTGCCGGCCCATGGGTCAACCACCTTTGTGATGCCTGTCTCTTCCTGCAGGTAGATTTGCGTGTTGCGCGCGATGCGGGCGGAGAAGTCGCTAGGAAGTGCAATGGCTTCATCGAGCGCATTGGTGTGAAGGGACTGCGTATGCCCGAGTGCGGCGGCCATTGCCTCAATAGCAGTCCGCGATACGTTGTTGAAGATGTCCTGCGCGGTAAGACTCCAGCCTGAGGTTTGTGAGTGGGCACGCAGCGCCATGGATTTCGGATTACTCGGGTTGAAGTTCTTGATGAGCCTGGCCCAGAGTACGCGGGCGGCGCGGAGCTTGGCGATCTCCATGAAGTGGTTCATACCGATGGCCCAGAAGAAGCTGAGACGCGGAGCGAAGTCGTCAATGTTGAGGCCAGCGGCAATGCCCGCGCGGACGTACTCGAGGCCATTCGCGAGGGTGTAGCCGAGCTCCAGATCCGCCGTAGCTCCTGCCTCCTGCATGTGGTATCCGGAAATTGATATGCAGTTGAACTTCGGCATCATGGCTGAACAGTAACGAAAAATGTCTCCGATGATTCTCATCGAAGGTGCGGGCGGATAGATGTAGGTATTGCGGACCATGAACTCCTTCAGAATGTCGTTCTGTATGGTCCCGCTGAGGCTTTCCGGAGAGACGCCCTGTTCCTCGGCTGCCACGATGTAGAAAGCCATAATGGGCAGCACAGCGCCATTCATGGTCATAGATACGGACATCTGTTCGAGGGGAATCTGGCGAAAGAGGATATTCATATCCTCGACTGAATCGATAGCGACACCCGCCTTGCCAACGTCGCCAACTACCCGCTGATTGTCAGAGTCATAGCCGCGATGAGTAGCGAGGTCGAATGCAACCGAGAGCCCTTTCTGGCCGGCTGCGAGATTGCGACGATAGAAGGCGTTCGATTCTTCTGCGGTGGAAAAGCCGGCGTACTGGCGGATGGTCCACGGCTGCGTGGCATACATGGTGGGATATGGACCGCGTAGAAAGGGCGCTACGCCGGCCGCATACTCGAGGTGCTCCATCCCTCGCAGGTCGTCGGTGGTGTAATAGCGTTTTACACCGATGTGCTCCGGCGTGAGCCATACAGATTTCTCATTCGGGTGGGCGTCGAGGGCCATGGATGCGGGAAGCTCAAATTTAATCCGAGTGAAGTCAGGCCTTTTCATTTTTCTAATCCGAGGCGATCCTGCCAGCTTGTGAGTATCTCGATTGCGTCACTTCCGGTATGCACAAATCCCTGGATTCCGGCGGCCTTGAGCGTCAGGGCATGATCCTGCGGATTGCCCGCAATAACGACCGGGACTTTTACGGTGGCGCAGACCTCCTCCGCGAAGGGAAGGTACTCGGGATCTGAGCTGCAGAGAACGATAAGGTCCGCATCTGTTTCCGCATACTCTTCTAACTGGTCGATATCAAACCCGGCACACCCAAACAAATTGAGCGAGAAAGTAGCCCGCGCAGTGCGCATGCTGAGGTCGCCTCGTTTGAGCAGAAGGACCTTTGGAGTGCGACCGGTTTTGGCAGTATGGCGTGCGGTGCGCTCGCGGATAGCCTCGAAGGGTTCCGCGAGACGGAACTGCGGGAACGGACCGCCGGCTATCCTCTCTCTGCTGTCTTTGCTGAGGAATTCTTCTGCCGGGTTTGGGTAATTGTTGACGCCGACGAGTGTGCGGCGGCGGGACGAGACGTCGTTCTCCCTGGCTGCACGGGATTGCGCAATCTCACCAGCCAGCCAGTTGATCGAGGAGATGTATCCACCTGAGGCCTCAATCCGTTGGAAGAGAGTCCAGGCAGCACGGGCGAGTGAGGTGGTGAGCGCCTCGATATAGTATGAGCCGCCCGCAGGGTCAGCAACTATGTTGAGGTGAGCTTCCTCGGCGAGCACCCGTTGTATGTTGATGGCGATCTGGCGATCGAAGGCGAAGGGCTCAACGGTGAGCGAGTCGCAGCCGCCAATGCCAGCAGCCATGGCCTCGGTTGTGGCACGCAGTATGTTCGTATGCGGATCGCAGAAGCTCTTGTTGATCCGAACAGTGCGGGCGTGAAGATTCATCCCGCAGGAATCGAGATTGATGGGCTTGAATTGCTCGACCACACGAGCCCAGAGCATGCGGGCGGCACGGAGTTTAGCGATCTCGAAGAAGTAGGTGGATCCAATGCCGAAGACGAATTGGATCTCGCGCGCGGCGAGGTCAATGCTGCGGGTTTCGCCGAGTACGGTCAGCTTCTCAACACCCTCAGCGATGGCAATGCCGAGTTGCTGAATGGAGTCTCCGCCGGCTTCAAGCACCAGGTCAGCCCGAACCGAGTTCCCTTGCATCAGGCCAGTCTCATCGATCTTCCACTCGCGGCCTGGTCCCCGCACGAAAGGGAACTGTCCGGGAATGGCAGAGGTCTGCGTTTGCAAACCGGCGAGTGCATCGCTGCGATAGTAAGGACGAACGACCAAACCTTGGTCGCTGTGCCAGACAAGCTCTCTTTCGGGAGCGCCCTCGAGAAAGCTTCGGATTGCGTCCTCCCAGGTGTCGCTAGGGACCGCGGGGAAGTTTTCGCGGAGATTGAGGTGCTCGGCCCCAGCGCGCTCGTCAGACATCACTGCCCTCCTGCACGATCTCCAAAAGGTATCCGAGCGTTGCGCTCTCTGTCGCTTTTGGATGGACGAAGAACACGGTTGTTCCGCGTGAGCCTGTTCGGGGCTCGTTGTCTATGATGTTGAATCCTTGCTGCTTGAGGTAATCGAACGCTTTCTTGATATCGCTCACGCGGAGCGCAACGTGCGCAAGACCACCGCGACCGCCGTTCTGAGTGATCTGTTTGGCGACAGGCGAATCCGGGGTGAGCGGTTCCAGCAGCTGAATAAGATTTGGGCCCCCGCCAACCTGTAGCAAAACCTCCCGAACCTGGTCGCTGCCTAGCACGTCTTCCCGATGAATCTCCGTGAAGCCCATAGCTTTGTAAACGGCCACCTGCGGCTCCAGATCGCCGTGCCTCACCGAAATTGCGACGTGGTCAAAGAACAAAAAACCGGGTACCCGCTCGATTGGATCACTCATCTTTGAAGCCCCATTACATTCTGCCCCAGCGGTGGCGCGTTGCTCACGCGGAGGTGGTAGATCGGATGATATCCGGCGCTACCCAGAGCTACACAGACCGTCGTACCATAAGAATTGACCCGCCCATGCGTCTACCCAGCCGAATCCGCCTTGCCCTGATCGTGTGGGCCACCGCGTTGCTCCCGACTCTTGTTGCGCCGGCGGCGGAACGAGTTACACTCCGCAGCGGCAGCCAACTCGACTGTATGCGCCAAGAACTGGAGGGCGACCACATTCGGCTGTATCTCCTGACCGCCATTCACGCCGCTGAGGTCTCAAATTACGTGGAGGTTCCTGCAGATTCGGTAGTGAGTGTTGAGCTTATTCCGGATCCTCCTGTGGCGTCGACCATCTACCGTTCGGCGGCTCGCACGGGCGCGCCGCTTACCCCGGCTGAGATGAACCAGATGCTGACCCGTGCCGGAGCGCAGCACAATGTGGATGCGGACCTACTCGCTTCAGTGATCAAGGCCGAGAGCAATGGAAATGTGCTGGCCGTCTCGCGAGCTGGCGCCCAGGGGCTGATGCAGCTTATGCCTGGTACCGCCTCTACCCTGGGGGTGCAGGACAGCTTCGCTCCTGAGCAGAACATAGGCGGCGGTACCGCATATCTGGACCAGTTGCTGAAACGCTATAAAGACAACATCGCGTTGGCCTTGGCTGCTTACAATGCTGGACCTATTGCCGTCGATAGATACCGTGGTATTCCGCCCTATCGTGAAACCCGGGCCTACGTTGCCCGGGTGATCCGTGAGTTCAATCGCCGAAAAATCGCGTCCCTCGCCAACGCCCGCACCTCTCCCACCGCGCATTAAGACAGCGGCGGTGCCGCGAGGAGCTGCAAGCCCATGAACAATCGGAAAGGCTTGGTAATACTGGCGCTTGCGATCCTGCTCATAATCGTGGTCTTTGCAAATCGAGGCAGGGTCCACTTTGATTGGACGGTCTTCTGGCAGCAGGTCCGACACATACGATGGCCGCACATCGCCGCCGGCGTGGGACTCATCTATGTGACATATTGGCTGCGTTCGGCGCGTTGGGCAGTATTTCTCTCCGCTCAGAAGAAGGTACCGGCTTTTTCATTGGTGGCGCCCCAATTCATAGGGTTTACCGCGGTAGCCCTGTTTGGGCGAATGGCAGATGTACTCCGGCCTGCCTTGGTCGCACGGCGCACCGGTCTGCCTGTGAGCACCCAATTTGCTGTCTACACGGTAGAGCGCATGTTTGATCTTGGCGCGGCGGCTGCAATCTTCTCCGGTGCTCTGCTGTTTGTGCCTCACGATCTGCCCCATCACGAAATCTTCCTCCGCACCGGACTAATATCGTTCGCCGGGACTGCGCTTATCGCCATATTTGCCGTTGGGCTTCGCGTAACCGGAGGGGCGATAGCTGGGCTGGTCCGCCGGACGCTTGGCCGATTGTCGCAGCCGATAGCCGACAGTGTTGCAGACAAGATTCAAGGTTTCCGCGAAGGCCTCAACACGATATCGTCGGCGTCGGACTTTGTCGTTGCCCTGCTTATCTCGCTCACCATGTGGGCGCTTATCGGGTGTGCCTACGTTCAGACATTGCACGCGTTTGCCGATACGCCGGAGCTTGGCACATTGAGCTTCTCTCGCACGATGTTGCTGATGGGAGCAAGCATTGGCGGATCGTTACTGCAGCTGCCGATCATTGGTTGGTTCACTCAGATCGCGGTTACCGCGGCTGCCATGCACGAGTTTTACAACGCTCCGCTGGAAGCCGCTACGGCCTGTGGCACGATGCTCCTGGCGGTAACATCCCTGTCCATCATTCCGGCTGGCCTCATATATGCCCGCGCGGGCGGTGTGAGTCTGCGAGGACAATTGAACGAATCGTCTCAGACGACGCAACCCGGCACGACCGTCACGTAGTCGCATACACTGGACGACAGTGAGTTCTTTCCGAAGGATTTCGATTGGCCCCACTCGCTGAAACTCTCTCTTCTGTACCGCACCGTCGATATAACCCTCTGTTGCGCGAGTGGATTCTCGTCTCACCGCAGCGCACTCAACGTCCCTGGCAGGGGGAGACCACGAAGCCGAACACGGTATCGGCACTCCATTACGATCCTGAGTGTTATCTGTGCCCGGGAAACGCCCGTTCGGGTGGCGTACGGAATCCGCAGTACACCGGTGTCTTTGCATTCGACAACGATTTTCCGGCTCTGCTGCCCGATGAATCCGCCAATCTGAATCCAAATACGTCGCCGCTGCTCATCGCCGAACTAGAGCGGGGCCGCTGTCGCGTGCTTTGCTTCCATCCAGACCACTCTCTGACACTCGCCCGCATGGCCGTTTCCGATATCACTCGCGTGGTTGAGGCATGGACATCTGAAACCAGCGCGTTAGCAGAGTTGCCGTGGATCAATCACGTCCAGATCTTCGAAAATCGTGGTGCGATGATGGGTGCCAGCAATCCTCATCCTCACTGCCAGATCTGGGCTACAGAGCACATACCGGACGAGCCGCTCCGTGAACTCGCGTCGCAGCAAGCCTATCGCGACGAAAACGGGTCTTGTCTCCTGTGCGACTATCTGAAAACCGAGCTCGAGCATCCTGAGGCCAGGATCGTCGTCGAGAACGAGCACTTCGTGGCTCTCGTGCCTTACTGGGCGATATGGCCGTTTGAAATTCTCGTTCTGCCGCGCCGGCATTTCGGTAGCTTCGGCGACCTATCCGACGCCGAGCAGCAAGCACTCGCGGCCATGCTGAAGGCCGTTACGACTCGTTATGACAATCTTTTCCAGGTGAGCTTCCCCTATACCATGGGTTTCCACCAGACACCCACTCACGGCCAGGGGCACGATTCCATGCACTTCCATGCTCACTTTTATCCTCCTTTGCTAAGATCCGCCGAAATTCGGAAGTTTATGGTCGGGTTTGAGATGTTGGGTATGCCGCAGCGCGACCTCACTGCGGAGACCGCGGCGTCTAGGCTGCGCTCTTTGCCCGAGAAACACTATGCCGACTGAGCTCGACACGGGAAGAATCCGTTATGCATACTGCTGCTGAACTGGCTGCTCTTCATTTTGATTCGTACGGCACGCCCGCACTCCTTTTTGCGGCGCCGGGCCGGGTAAATCTCATTGGGGAGCACACCGACTACTGCGATGGCTTCGTGATGCCCGCCGCCATCGATTTCCATACCGTGGTCGCCATCAGTCCCAGAAACGACGGCCGGCTCGTGATGCACTCGGTCAACTACGACGAGCGTTTCGATCAAGTTCTGAGCCAGTTTTTGGAGCGCCGCTTTCGCGAACTGCGAGAGGGCGCTGAGACGCATTGGGCGGATTACATTGCAGGCGTGCTTTGGGTACTCGAGAAGCACGGTGTTCCCGTGGCCGGTGGCTTCTCCATGACAATCGAAGGCAACGTCCCCCTCGGCGCGGGGCTAAGCTCGTCCGCTGCTATCGAGGTCGCTACCGCGTTCGCGGTGTTAGGGGCAACTAGCTTTGACCTGCCTCTCGAGCAGATTGCTCAGCTCTGCCGCTCCGCGGAGAACACGTTTGTAGGCGCAAACGTTGGAATCATGGACCAGTTTGTCTCGTGCTGCGGAGCGCAGGACCATGCGGTAATGATCGACTGTCGCTCATTGCAATACACTCTCGCTCCCATACCTCCTGACGTCCGCATCGTCATCTGTAACTCCATGGTCAAACATTCTGTCGCGGGCGGTGAGTACAACACGCGCCGTGCCGAGATTGAAGAGGGCACTGCGATCCTGCGGAGTCATCGACCTGAGATCAAGGCGCTGCGCGATGCCACGCTCGAAGACCTTGACCGCTGGGGTCGCGAGATGCCCGAAAATGTGCTTCGACGATGCCGCCATGTCATCACGGAAGATACCCGCGTGCTCGCCGCTCTGGATGCGTTTCGCTCCGGAAACCTCGCACGGTTTGGGCAGCTCATGGGTGAAGCACACATCAGCTTCCGCGATGATTTCGACGCCTCATGTGCGGAGATCGATATCCTCGTCGAACTCGCGAACAAACAGCCCGGTTGCTTCGGCGCCCGGCTTACGGGAGGTGGGTTCGGAGGTTGCACGGTCAACCTTGTTCTCGCTGATCGCGTAGAGGACTTCACTCGTGCGATGCGCGAAGGCTATAAACAGGCTACCGGAATCGACTCGGACATCTATACCAGCCGTGCATCGGCAGGCGCACACCAGGTGATGGTGAACTAGGCCCCTGAATTGGCAAAGGCCCGGCGCTTGGCCGGGCCTTTGTATCTTCCTGCTCGCTCCTACCTTCTCCGTGCTGGAGCGCGACGAGCCGGAGTACGCGCAGCGGGGGCTTTCGCCTTGGGCAGCACGACCTCGCCATCGCTCATGGTGATCATGATCGGCTTAGGGGTGAACGAGTCATACGTCCCCTGAAGCGTCACCGTCTGACCCACTGCAGTCGCCGCTGTAATGGCGTCCTGCTGCTTCTTGGCAGCGGCTGTGGTGCCTTCTTCCTGGGGCTTCATGTTGAAGGTGAAGTCTGCGGTCTTGGACTGCTTGGCATCGTCGGAAACCGCGACCTGAAGCTGCGCCGGAGTAGAGGCGATCACCAGCGCATCGGGAATTTGGAACGACTTTCCCTTGATGGTGTCCCAGACCTTGGCTGCCTGGTCAGGCGTTCCATTCTGCAGGATGAATTCCTTGTCGCTGATCGCCAGCGTCGCCAGATCGGGAGTGCTCTGGATGACCTGATTTACGATATCGGCAGCTGTGGGAGCCGGCTTGACGCTAGCGAATAAGCCGTCAGGTGGGTTGAGGTTCGCCGTGGTGGCAGCAATGAACTGGTCATATCCGTCTTCAGCACCGTGGAATTTGCGGTAGCAATACTTGGGGGTGCTGGCGAACTGCGTTTTGTAGGGCTCGGGCGCCAGTGAGACGAAGCGGCCGGTATAAAAAGCGCAGCTGAGATAGTCGGGGGGGGTGGACTGCATATACGCCATGCCCAGGTAATAGGTGTCCTGCAGTATCGGACCGGGGGTCTGGGTCTGCGCCACCGGGACAGCCGCTAGTTCCTTCTTATAGTTATCGACTGCCGTGGCTGCGTCCTTCTTATTGAGTGCAGCGGAGGCAATTGCACCGTAGAACGCTGGTACGGCGGCGGACTTCAGCTTCTCGTAATCCGCATCAGACATGCCTGCCGGCTTGGGAGCGCTCAATCCCTTCTGGGCTGCGCTCGCAGCTGCATCCAGAGCGGCCTGCTTTGCGGCTGGGTCGGACTGCGCGTCCGCACTCTGGCGGCGAAGTAGAGCCTCGGCGTACAGCGCCTGCAGGTTGTTGGGTTCCAACTGCAGGATCTTATCTGCGGTCTCCAGAGTCTTCGCAGCATCAAATTGCGAATACGTCGCCATCAGGATCTGCAAGGTTGCGTTTTTGACGCAGGAATTTGGAAAGGCCGTCAAGTAGGCTTCCAGGGCGGCAGCTTTCTGCTGCGGTTGCGTCTGATTCATCGCATCCGTGTAGGACTTATATTCCGCGTCCGCCATCGGGGGGCACTGCGCAGCACCACCACCTTGGCCGGCTGCTGGTTGCGCGGCCCCGCCTGCGGGCTGAGCGGGTGCAGGCGCAGCTTGGGCAGAAGAGGCGAGTGTCAGGCCCGGAACACCTACAGCACACGCCAAAAGAGAGGATAGCAGTACCTTCTTCATTCAAGACTCCTCGGATATTACTCAAACTTTTTGCTTAGATGCCTGCCGCCGGAATCCTCGGGTAGAGGTACGTCTCTGTTGCTAACCCGGTCTGCCAGTGCCGCCTGCATAGTTGCGAGGCAAAATATGATGCAAATTATAGGAACCAAGGTCGCCTCTGGCAAGTTTGTCAGAAAGCTGCCACTTGTCTATGCTCCAGGCCCCCACCTCACGGTCCATTGGACGCGGAAATCCAGAAACAGAATCCACGGTCGTATACTCAAATCTGTTCGGGCTGCATCTGCGCATCTGGCGGAGCGGCACTGGAGAGTCAAATGTCTGTTACGCAGCTCCGCCCCGCTGGTGAGTCGACTCCGGTTCTCCGAGTTACCGCCAACACCCTCCTTGAAAAGAAACGTGCCCGATCACCTATCGTCGCGCTCACCGCCTATGACTATCCCACGGCGCGGCTGGTGGATGAAGCAGGAATCGACGTCGTGTTAGTCGGTGATTCTCTGGGCATGGTAGTGCTGGGCTACGAGAATACCCTGCCCGTGACCGTGGATGAGATGCTCCACCACACTCGCGCCGTAGCTCGCGCTCTCCGGCGCGCTTTCTTGATCGCGGATATGCCATACGGCTCCTACAATCTTTCCGAGGAGGATGCTGTTCGCAATGGGTTCCGGTTCATCAAGGACTCCGGCGCGCAGGCAGTCAAGGTTGAGGGTGGCCAGACCCGGGCATCGCTCGTACGTCGTATGACAGACGCTGAAATCCCGGTCGTCGGGCACATCGGCCTCACTCCGCAATCCGTGCACAGCATGGGAGGATACCGAGTGCAGGGAAGAACCTGGGACGCGTATGACCGGCTGTGTCGCGATGCTGAGTCGCTTGAGCGTGCTGGCGCCGTAGCTATCGTTCTTGAGGGCATCCCTCGTGAACTGGCCGCCAGCATTACCGGCGAACTCAGCATTCCTACCATCGGGATCGGCGCGGGGCCCGACTGCGACGGGCAGATACTGGTTTTCCATGACCTGTTCAACCTTACCTTTGCGCCGCAAGCAAAGTTCACCCGGCAATACGGAGATGCAGCCGCCTTCTTCGGTTCAGCGGTCGCTAGCTTCCGCGAAGATGTGGCACAGCACAGGTTTCCCTCCGATGAGGAAAGTTACCATCTTCCACGCGAGATGCGGACTGAACTAGAACTGCTCGAGCCCGCAGCGAAACACGGCTAGGGAAGGCAGCCATGCGCATCTGCCGCACCCCGGCCAGTATGAACGCCGCCTGCCGCGACCTCCGGAAAGGTGGCCGAACCTTGGGGCTTGTGCCCACCATGGGGGCCCTCCATGAAGGACACATGTCTTTGGTGACGGCCGCTAAGACGGACTGCGACGCGGTCGCGGTCTCCATCTTTGTCAACCCCGCTCAGTTCAGTCCCAACGAGGATTACGCTGCTTACCCGCGCACATTTGAAGAAGACTGCCGAAAACTGGAGCAAGCCGGAGTCGACCTAGTGTTCGCCCCCGCAGCAGAAGAAATGTGGCCGGTCGTTAATACCACGTTCGTCGAGCCTGGGGAAATCGCCACCCGGTTAGACGGCGCATCTCGCCCGGGACACTTCCGTGGAGTTGCAACGATTGTTGCGCGCCTATTCAACATCGTGCAGCCAGACCGGGCCTACTTCGGCCAGAAGGACGCGGCTCAGATTGCCGTTCTTCGTCACATC
>Ga0068852_100000664_pt1 | contig 22476 bp, 22 predicted proteins | sample KBSCornC22_FD_66594 | JGI IMG/M metagenome (GOLD analysis project Ga0068852, IMG submission 66594) | Corn rhizosphere microbial communities from Kellogg Biological Station, Michigan, USA - KBS Corn C2-2 | ecosystem: Host-associated > Plants > Roots > Rhizosphere > Soil ... | reverse complement strand
GGGCGCGATGACACGTGGCTGCATCGCGCCGCTAACTGCCTCAGCGGTAAGAGATAATTTACCGCAAAAGCAGACTCTCATGGGCACGTGCTCCCGGCAGACGTCTCCCTGCCGGGATTGCGCTCCCCGGCCGGCGGATATTCTGGCCAGCCCATATTTGGCGCCCGTTTCGGACCGCCGCCCGGAATCTGTTCATGCGTCTCCTTGTCGGCATCGCCATCATCGTCGTCAGCGTCATCGGCGGCTATCTCGCCCAGGGCGGTCACTTCGAGGTGCTGGTGCAGCCGTTCGAAGCGCTGATCATTCTGGGCGCGGCGATGGGGGCGTTCGTCATCGGCAATACCGGGCCGGTGCTGAAGCAGTCGATGAGGATCTTCGGCACGCTGTTCAAGGGCCCGCGCTACAACAAGCAGGCCTATGTCGATCTGCTCGGCCTGCAGTTCACCATCTTCAAGCTGGTGCAGCAGAAGGGCGTTCTGGCGCTCGAAGAGCATATCGAGCATCCCGACGAATCGCGGCTCTTCCAGGCCTTCCCGAGCTTTGCCAAGAACCATCACGCCGTCGAGTTCATGTGCGACTATCTGCGCATGGTGACGCTGGGCACGCGGGTGCCGCACGAGATGGAAGCGCTGATGGACGAGGAGCTCGAGACGCACCACCAGGAGAGCAGCCGCATCGTCTCGGCCATCCAGGCGCTCGCCGACGGTACGCCGGCGCTGGGCATCGTCGCCGCCGTCCTGGGCGTGATCCACACCATGGGCTCGATCAGCGAGCCGCCCGAGGTGCTCGGCCACATGATCGGCGGCGCGCTCGTCGGGACGTTCCTGGGCGTATTCTGCGCCTATGGCTTCTTCGGTCCCATGGCGCAGTCGCTGCGCAACATCTACGACGCCGAGGCGAAGTATCTGGGCTCCATCAAGATCGGCCTGCTCGCCCACATTTCGGGCTATGCGCCGGCGATCGCCATCGAGTTCGCGCGCAAGGGGCTGATGTCGGAAGTCCGGCCGACCTTCAGCGAGATCGACGAAGCCACCGCCGACTGGCAGCTCGCGGCATAAGCGGGGATCGCCATGGCCGCCGAGAGCCCGTTCGTCATCAAGAAGATCAAGAAGACCGAGCACCCCCATCATGGCGGCGCGTGGAAGATCGCCTATGCCGACTTCGTGACGGCCATGATGGCGTTCTTCCTCCTGCTGTGGCTCATCAGCATGACCACGCCGGAGCAGAAGAAGGGCATCGCCGACTATTTCGCGCCGCCCAATGTCAGCGAGACGACGAGCGGTGCCGGCGGCGTGCTCGGCGGAACGGCGCTCGACAACGATTCGCAGGCCAAGCTCCAGGGCTCGCCGACCGAAGCGCAGGCGTTGACCGCGCCGGAGAACGACCACCCCGGTCCGCTGCTCTCGGTCAAGGGCGGCAGCGAGGCGGTCAAGGGGCCGCCGGACGAGGCCAAGAGCACCTCGAAGGTCGACATCGCCTCCCATTTCGACCAGCAGTTCAAGGCGGCGGCCGAGAGCATCCGGCAGGCCTGGCAGGCCATGCCGCAGGTGACCGACATCGCGCAGAATCTGCGGGTCGACGAGACCAAGAACGGCCTCAACATCAAGATCATGGACCAGGACGGCCGGCGGATGTTCCCCGAGGGCTCGAAGTACCCGATCGAAGCGGTGCGGCAGGCGATCTCGGCCCTGGCGCCGATCCTGCAGAAGCTGCCCAACCAGATCCAGATTTCCGGCCATACCGCGAGCGGGTCCAAGACCAACAATCCCGGCTACGGTCCGTGGGAGCTGTCGATGGATCGCGCCGATTCGGTGCGGCAGATCCTGGGCGAGTTCGGGCTCGGCGACGACCACATCAACTCGGTCACCGGCCACGCGTCGGCCGATCCGCTGTTCCCCAACGATCCGTACCTGTCCGGCAACGAACGCGTCGAGATCACCGTGCTCTATGCGGCGCCGCCCGTCCCGCCTAATCTCTCCCCGTAATAGGGGAGGCAGGATATGCGCGTGGTGGTGGTTGGAGCACATGGGCGCACCGGCATCAAAATCGTCGAGCAGCTTGTGGCCGCCGGCGACAGCGTCGTCGCGACGATCCGCAATCCCAGGCAAATGGCCGATATGGTCAAGCGCGGCGCCGAGACGGTACTCCTCGATCTCGAGGCCTCCACCGGCCCGGAATTCGCCACGCAGTTCAAGGGTGCCGATGCGGTGGTCTTTGCTGCCGGCTCCGGGACGGGCGAGACCAGCGAGCTCGATTCCAAAGGCGTGCGCAAGACCCTGCGGGCCGCCGAGAAAGCGGGGATCAAGCGCTATGTCGCCATTTCCTCGATCGGTGCCTCGACCGGCATGCGGCTCAGCGGCAAATGGGCCACCGACGAGATGAAGGACTACTACAAGCACAAGCGCCTCGCCGGCAAAGCGATCATGAATTCCGGCCTCGACTGGACCATCGTCGAGCCGGGCGAATTGACCGACGGCAAAGGTACCGGCAAGGTCACGCTCAGCACCGAGACGATCGAGCAGAAGGCGGTGTCGCGCAGCGATGTCGCGGCGGTCGTGGTCGCCGCGCTCAAATCGCCGAAAACGGTCGGCAAGGCGCTGCAGCTCACGTCGGGCAAGACCATTATTGCCGATGCGATCAGGGCACTCGGCCAATGAGTGGTCACGATCATCCTCATGGCGAGCCGCGCTGGAAGCATGACGGCGTGCGGGTGATCAAGGGCGACCAGCTCGATCCCAACACCGCGCAAACGCCGGGCATGTTCCGGCAGGCGGCGATCAATGCGGCGCGTGTCGGGGCGCAGAAGATCTGGGCCGGCACGGTGCGGATCGAGCCCGACGCCAAGACCGGCGTGCACCATCACGGCGCGCTCGAAAGCGTCATCTACGTCGTTTCGGGGCACGCCCGCATGCGCTGGGGCGACCATCTGGAATATGTCGCCGAAGCTTTCCCGGGCGACTTCATCTTCGTGCCGCCCTATGTGCCGCACCAGGAGATCAACGCCGATCCGGGCGCGCCGCTGCAATGCGTGCTGGTGCGGTCCGACAACGAGGCGGTGGTCGTCAACCTGCCGGACGTCGAGCCGGTCGAAAAGCCCGACGCGGTGTACTGGGTCGATCCGATCCACAAGGCGGGCGGCTGAGCGGCAGCAAAGCCACAGCGATCAAAAAACGCCGCGCCGGTCGTTGACCTGTGGCGCTCGCCCCCCATTTCAGCCGGGCGCGTTTTTTGCCGCGCGCTCGTGTCGATTCGGGCGATCTCAGCTCGTCGAGTTGGCAAGACCCGATGCAGCGTTCGCCTCCTGACAGCATCTGTCAGCGGGTGAGCCGAAGGTAGCGGCATCGGATGATCGACAGGAGATTCAGATGACCGCTTGCCAAGGCCATTACTTAAGTATAGTCTTAAGTAACGTCGCAACGCCCAGCGACAATTCGCATTGCTTTTCGCTTTCCCCGCTCGGTGGCTCTGCTATACCGCGCGCCCCTTACTGCGCCCTGAGCGCCTAGGAGACCAACATGACCTCCGAGACGATTTCCTCTGTGGAAGACCGCATCGCGGCGGCCCAGCATCCTGACAATGCGGCGCGCAACAGCCTGGTCATCAACCTGCTGCTCGCTTCCGCCTTCGTGGTGATGCTCAACGAGACCATCATGAACGTCGCCATTCCGACGATTCGCGATGCCTTCGGCACCACGCCGAGCGCGGCGCAGTGGCTGGCAACGGCGTTCCTTTTGACCATGGCGGTGGTGATTCCGATCAGCGGCTTCCTGCTGCAGCGGTTCAGCACCCGGACCATCTTCATGCTGGCGCTGTCGCTGTTTTCGGCGGGCACGGCGCTCGCAATCTTTGCGCCCAGCCTTGAAATGCTGGTGTTCTGCCGCGTCGTCCAGGCGTCGGGCACCGCGGTGATGATGCCGCTCCTGATGACCACGGTTATGACGCTCGTGCCGCCGCAGAATCGCGGCCGCATGATGGGCAACATCTCGGTGGTGATGTCGCTGGCGCCGGCGGCAGGCCCGGTCGTCGGCGGGCTGATCATCAGCTATCTGCCCTGGCACTATATCTTCATCCTGGTGCTGCCGATCGCGCTGATCGCGCTGACCGTGGGCGCCCGGCGCATGGTCAACGTCACCGAGCCGCACAAGGCGTCGCTCGACGTGTTGTCGGTGATCCTTTCGGCCTTTGCCTTCGGCGGACTGGTCTATGGGCTCAGCGGGCTCGGGACCGTTGATGCGTCGGCGGACCAGACGACGACGTGGATCGCACTCGGGGTCGGCGTGGTGGCCATGATCGTCTTCATCTGGCGGCAGATCTCGCTGCAGAGGAAAGGTTCGCCGCTGCTCGACCTCAGGACCTTCAAGTCCTACAACTTCACGGTCGCCAATGTGATGTTCGTCATCGGCATGGCCTCGATGTTCGGCAGCCTCAACCTGCTGCCGTACTATCTGCAGAACGTGCTGAAGCTCGAGCCGGTCTATATCGGCCTGATCCTGCTGCCAGGCGGGCTGTGGATGGCGATGCTCGGGCCGTTCGTCGGCCGGCTTTACGACAAGTTCGGGCCGAAGCCGCTGATCATTCCGGCGATGATCGTGATCTCGGCGGTGCTCTGGGCGATGACGCTCTTGGGCACGGCGACGTGGTGGCCGCTGATCCTGGTCGGCTACCTCATCATGTGCACCGGCTTCTCGTTCCTGTTCGGGCCGCTGTTCACGCTGAGCCTGGGCGCGGTCAAGCCGGACCTTTACTCGCATGCTTCGGCGCTGCTGGGATCGATCCAGCAGGTGGCCGGTGCGGCGGGCGTGGCGCTGCTCATCGCGGTAATGGCGAGCCGCGCGCAGGCGCTGGGCGGCATCGACAATGTCGAGGCGCTCGCCTCCGGCATCAGAATGGCGTTCCTCATCGGCGCGATCATCTCGCTGGCGGCGGTGGTGACGACCTTCTTCATCCGCAAGCCGGATCCGGTGCCGCAGGGCGACTGGGGCGGGGGCCACTAGGCCTGCTGCGAAAAACAACAAATGGCGCGGAGCGATCCGCGCCATTTTCATTTCCGGGCCAGCGAACTCGCGATCTTTTCCGCACACTGCCCCGGCGTCAGCATGGAGGTATCGACCTCCAGATCGTACTGTTTCCCCGCATGAACTTCGTCCTGCCAACGCTGGACGGGCGGGGGGACACCGCTCCCGCCGGCGTAGGTCCCGCTGGTGTCAGCATTGCGCCGCGCCATGATCACGTCGATCGGGCAGTGCACGCCGACCCACAGCAAAGGCAGGTCAGCGAGCATCTCACAGGCCATCTGTGTGATGCCGAGCGGCCGGCTGTAGCTGTCATGCAGTCCGACGTCGCTGACGACAGCAATGCCTTGGCGCGCGAAGGCGGCGAGGCCGGCAAAGAGCGCCGCATAGCTGCGCCGGACAAAGTCTTCGAGGTCGGGGCGTTCGCCGCCGGGCCGGAGGCCGATGCCGGGAAGCCGATGCGCCGGCGTCATCGCCATCATGGCGTCGACGCCGAAGACGAGCCAGTCGCCTTTCGCTTGCAGTGCCCGGGCGATCGAGCTCTTGCCGGCGCGCGGTGCGCCGTTGAGCAGGACGATACGGCCCAGCGCCGGCCGCGTCGTTTCAGCCGCGACGGCGATAGGTCCACCAGAGTGCAACGAGTCCGGCGATCAGCACGACGATGCCGATGTAGAGCCACTGGCTCTGCCCCGACATCACGCTGCCGCCGATGACGTTGCTGCCCTGCAGGATCCACACCCCGCCAAGCAGAATGAGGATGATACCAATGATCGTTCCAGCAATGCGCATGATGGACCTCCACCTGGGAAACGCCGGCGCGCAGGCTTTCATCCAGCCGCTACGATTTCGCTGTCTTTGCCGTCTCAATCGACTCGAGGATGACGCGGCGCGCTTCCGCCGCGTCGCCCACATGCGAGATCTTTGCCCATTTTCCGGGCTCGAGATCCTTGTAGTGGGTGAAGAAATGCTTCACGCGGTCGACCTGGATGTCCTGGATGTCGCCGATATCGTGGACCTTGTCGTACATGGCGGTGAGCTTGTGGACCGGTACGGCGAGGATTTTTTCATCCCGGCCGCCATCGTCTTCCATGAACAGCACGCCGATGGGGCGGCTGCGCACCACGGCGCCGGGCACCAGCGGGCGCGAGTTCATCACCAGCACGTCGAGCGGGTCGCCGTCGCCGCACAGCGTATGCGGGATGAAGCCGTAGTTCCCGGGGTAGCGCATCGGCGTATAGAGGAAGCGGTCGACGAACAGGGCGCCCGAGGCCTTGTCGATCTCGTATTTGATCGGCTCGCCGCCTAGCGGCACCTCGATGATCACGTTGAGGTCGTCGGGCGGGTTCTTGCCGATGGCGATGGCGTCGATATTCATGAGGACGGGCCGAGAATTAAGGGAGGCCCGGGTTTTGGCTCAGGTGCGGGGCACAATGCAAGCGCCGTAGCGGGAGGCAGGTCTGCGGCGGCTTCAGGAGCGGGCCATCTGCTTGCGGAGTGTCGTGCGGTCGCGGGCGGAGACGCCGATCAGCTCGGCGATGCGCCAGACCATGTTGTCCTCGAGCTCGTGGTTCTTCTTGTCGGCGAAAACCACCTGCCACATCATGCGGATGATGTCGGTCTTCTGTTTTTCCTCGAGCGCGGAAATCGGCGCGGTGAAGTGGTAGAAGTCGACGGCATCCTGGTCGCGCTGGGTGGCGTCGGCGATCAGCCGGTCGACTTCGGGTTCGTCCAGTCCGTAATAGTCCATGAGCGCACCGCGGACGGCGGCCCGTTCGTCGTCCGTCACCTGGCCGTCGACCGCCGAGAGGTGGACGAGCAATGCCGCCACGGCCAGTTTGGGGTCGTTGCGGAAATCCTGAGGTTCGGGCTGCGAGAAGAGGCGGACAAGGGCATCGAGCATGGCGTGAGAGATAATGCGCCAGAGCCCAAATCCGGAAGCCTCTGCGGGCCCCTCACACACTGTTGACCATGAACCGCGGATTTTCGGTCACATCGGCGGAAAGGACCATCCGGTGAAGGACTCGGCTTGACTCCGCAGCCGAGTCTGATGTTCTCTGTTTGTTCTCTTATGAACACAGGGAGCCCACCCCATGCTGGGCGACAAAAGCGCTGCGCTCGAAACGCTGCGGCAGCAGATCACCGCGATCGAGACCAATCCCGCCCTCAAGGACAGCGGGGATGTGGCGATTCCGGACGGTTTTCTCGCGACGCCCCGCGGCAGCCTGCATGAAGTTTTTGCCGACAGCCTGATCGGCGCGGGGCCGGCGCTGGGGTTTGCCTTCGCCCAGGCCAAATCCTTGGTCGACCCGGTCCGGCCGGCAATCCTCTACCTGCAATTGCAATCCGATGCGCTCGAAACGGGACTGCCTTATGGCCTGGGGCTCAAAAAGTTCGGGCTTCCGGCCGAGCAGGTTGTCTTCGTCCGGCCGCAGACGATCATCGAGCTCCTGTGGGCGGTGGAAGAAGCGATTGCCTGCAAGGCGGTGGCGGCGGTTGTTGCCGACATCGGTCATGCGCATAAGGCGCTCGATTTCACCGCCTCGCGACGGATGAGCCTCAGGACCGCTGCATCCGGTGCTTCGGTCTTCCTCGTCCGCTATGCGCGGGATCGTGAGGCCAGCGCCGCAAAATTCCGCTGGAAGGTCGTTCCGGAGCTCAGCAGATCGCCGGCATTCGACGAACGGGCGCCGGGTCCGCCACGATGGCGGGTGGTGCTCGAGAAAGGCAGCCTGGGCAAGCGGCGGAGGGTGGCTCCGGACGGAGAAGAATATCTGGTCGACTGGTCGGAAAATGGGTTCGTTCTTGCAGACATCGAAAGCCGGCATGGAGTTGCCGCTGTTCCGCGGCGACCGGCGCTACCTTATGCTGCATCTGCCGCGCTGGGCGACCGATTGTCTGAAGCGGGCTGATCCTGCCCTCGCGCAATCGGACAAGCCGCTGGTCCTGTGGGAGAAGCAGCGCGGTGCCATGCGGGTCGCGGCGCTCGACCAGCAGGCATCTGCCGAAGGCCTGAGTGTCGGTCAGTCGCTCTCGGATGCGCGGGCGCTGGTTCCAAATCTTGAAACGCGCGAGATCGATCAGGCCTTTACCGGGCAGGTGTTTGCCGATTTTTCAGACTGGCATTCCAATGCCTCGCCGATCGTCTCGGTTGTCGCCGACCATGCGCCTTACGGCGATCTTTGCCTGGATATCACCGGGGTGAGCCACCTGTTTTCCGGTGAGCAGGCGATGCTGGCGCAGCTCATCAGCCGGCTCGAGGCCTTGGGCTATGCGGTCGATGGTGCAGTGGCCTCGACCATCGGCGCCGCCTGGGCGCTGGCGCATTTTGCGCCTGGCCAGGTGCTTGCTGAGGGCGAGGAAGGGCGGGCGCTGAGTTATCTGCCGGTCTCAGCGCTGCGGCTCGATGAGCCGCAGATCGCCGGCCTTGTCCAGCTCGGGCTCAAGCGCATCGGCCAGCTCTACGAGCGCGACCGCTCGAGCATGCAGGCGCGGTTCGGTGCATCGTTTCTTCTCCGTCTCGACCAGGCACTCGGCTGGGCCGAGGAGAAGCTGGTGCCGCGTCTGCCGCTCGTGGAGCATTTTGCCGAGCATCGCTTCGCCGATCCCATCGGGCTGATGGACGATGTGCTGATGTGCACGCACGATCTGGCGGTGCAATTGTCCCTGCGGCTCGAACGGCAAGGCATCGGCGCGCAGGCATTCCACCTGTTCCTCTATCGGGTCGACCACAAGGTCATGACGCTCTCGGTCAATGCAGCGCGGGCCACCCGTGATGCCGGTCATATCAGCCGGCTCTTCGCCTACCGGGCCGAGCGGCTCGGCGGGGAGTACGATGCCGGCTTCGGCATCGACATGATCCGGCTGGCGGCGAGCTCGATGAGCCCACTGCAGGCAGCGCAGGTCGGCGCGTTCGGCGTCGACGATGGGGCGGCGACGCTCGATCATCTTTATGATCGCATGGCGAGCCGGCTCGGGGCGCTCGCCGTTGTGCAGTCGTATCCGGTCAACACGCATGTTCCCGAGCGGGCTGTGAAACTGGTACCGGTGCTGGCCGCCGCGGCCGAACCAGAGGTGGTGGCGCCTCTCGTAAGAGCGCCGCGTCCGCTGCGGCTCCTGCCGCAACCCGAACCGATCAACGTCATCGCCGAGGTGCCCGATGCGCCGCCTGCCAGCATGGTCTGGCGCCGCGTCACCTATCGCTTCGTGAAAGCGTCCGGGCCAGAACGTATCGCTGCCGAGTGGCGAAATGCAGACCAGGCGTTGAGCCTCACTGCGGAAACGATTGAAGCGGCAAAGACTTCCGGCGGACCGGACGGCTATTACGAAGAGGGCACGCTGTCGCGCGATTACTACATCGCCGAGGATGACGGGGGACGCCGCTTCTGGCTGTTCCGCCTCGGTCTCCTCGGGATCGCCCGGAAGCCGCGCTGGTACATGCACGGGTTCTTTCCATGAGCGATGGCGAAAACGGCTATATCGAGCTGGTCTCGACGTCGAACTTCTCGTTCCTGCGCGGTGGTTCGCATCCCGAAGAGCTGGCGCTGGCCTCGAATGGTCTGGGTCTGGGCGGGTTCGGACTTACCGATCGCAACAGCTTTGCCGGCGTCGTTCGCGCCTATGTGGCGCTGCGCGATGTCGAGCCGCGGCCGCGCCCCGATTTCCGCTATCTCGTGGGCACGCGCCTCTGCTTTGCCGACGGCACGCCCGATATCGTCGCTTACCCGACGGACCGCAACGCTTACGGCCGCCTCTGCAAGCTCCTCAGCATCGCCAATCTGCGCAAGGAAAGCGACAAGGGCGCGCCCATTCTCGAATTCGGCGACCTGGCCCCGGCGTTGTCCGCCTCCAGGATCGTCGATCTCAGTGCCGAGGATTTCACCCTCGGCCAGCTCTTTATCCTGATGCCGGATGAGGACGATTGGGAGCGTACCGAAACGACGCTCCATGCGCTTGCCGCCAGGGCACCGGGCCGCGTCTGGATCGGTGCCGCCTGTCGCTTCGGCGGCGACGACCGGGCGCGGCTCAACCGCATCGCCGATCTTTGCCGGCGCCGTCAGGTGCCGATGCTCGCGACCAATGACGTGCTCTATCACGAGCCCGGGCGGCGCGTGCTGCAGGACGTGGTGACCTGTATCCGCGAGCACATGACGATCGACGAGGCCGGCCGCCGTCTCGAGGCCAATGCCGAGCGGCACGTCAAAACGCCCGAGGAGATGCGCCGGCTGTTCCGCGAGCATCCGGAAGCGATCAGCGAAACCGCGCACTTTGCTCGCCGCATCGGCTTCAGCCTCGATCAGCTCAAATACAATTATCCGACCGAACAGATTGCCGACGAGACGACGCAGGAGACGCTGGAGCGGCTGACCTGGGAGGGCGCCGAGAAACGCTTCGGCGGCAACATCCCCGACGAGGTCAAGCGAACGATCTGGTCCGAGCTTTGCCTCATCGCCTACAAGGGCTACGCGCCCTATTTCCTTACCGTGCACGACATCGTCATGCACGCCCGCTACGCGCTCAAGATCCTCTGCCAGGGACGCGGGTCAGCCGCCAATTCGGTGGTCTGCTTCTGCCTCGAAATCACCGAGGTGAACCCCACCAAGGTCGATCTCGTCTTCGGCCGGTTCCTGTCCACCGAGCGCGACGAGCCTCCCGACATCGACGTCGATTTCGAGCACGAGCGGCGCGAAGAGGTCATGGCCTATGTCTATGCCAAGTACGGCGGCAACCACACGGGACTTACGGCCAACGTCATCTGCTATCGCTCGCGCGGCGCGCTGCGCGAGGTGGCGAAAGTCTTCGGCCTCTCCGACGACATGATCGGCGCGATCAACCAGCTGCATTGGGGCTGGGGCAGCACCGTCAGCACGGACGAAATGCGCGGGCTCGGTCTCGATCCCACCGAGCGCACGCTCGGCATGGTGCTCGAATGCGCACGCGAGCTGCATGGGTTTCCGCGTCATCTCAGCCAGCATGTCGGCGGCTTCGTCATCACGCGCGACGAGCTCGACCGGCTGGTGCCGATCGGCAAATCCGCGATGGAGACGCGGGCCATCATCGAGTGGAACAAGGATGACATCGATGCGCTCGGCATCCTCAAGGTCGATGTACTGGCGCTTGGGATGCTGACCTGCCTCAGGCGTGCGTTCGATCTTATGAAAGCCCATTACAAGCACGACGTACGCATGACCCAGTTGCAGGCGGAGGCGCACGATGCGCCCGAGATCGCGCGGCCGGTGTTCGAGATGACGCACCGCGCCGACACGATCGGCGTGTTCCAGATCGAAAGCCGCGCGCAGATGTCGATGCTGCCGCGGCTCAAGCCCAGCAATTTCTACGACTTCGTGATCGAAGTGGCGATCGTGCGGCCCGGGCCCATCCAGGGCGGCATGGTGCATCCCTACCTCAAGCGGCGACTGAAACAGGAGACTGTCACTTATCCTTCAAAGGAGCTCGAGGCTGTCCTCGGCAAGACGATGGGTGTGCCGCTGTTCCAGGAACAGGCCATGCAGATCGCCGTCATCGGTGCCGGTTTTTCTCCCGGTGAGGCCGACCGCCTCCGCCGCTCGATGGCGACGTTCAAGCGGACCGGCGGCGTCACGGCATTCCGCGAGAAGTTCATCAGCGGCATGCTCGCCAAGAACTATCCGCGCGAGTTTGCGGAATCCTGTTTCAAACAGATCGAGGGGTTCGGTTCCTACGGTTTCCCGGAAAGCCACGCGGCCTCCTTTGCGCTTCTGGTCTATGTCTCGTGCTGGCTGAAATGCCACTATCCGGATGTGTTCCTCACCGCGCTGCTCAACAGCCAGCCCATGGGTTTTTATGCACCTGCGCAGCTCATCCGCGATGCGATCGAGCACGGCGTCGAGGTGCGGCCGGTCGATATCAATCGCTCCGACTATGAAAGCGCGCTCGAGGAGGGGCCGGAGGCCGGTCCGCAGGCCTGGAACCGGCATCGCGAGATGCGCGACCAGATCTGGTCGAACAAGGCCGTACGTCTCGGTTTTTCGCAGATCTCCGGTCTCAAGGAAGCACATGCCAAAGCCCTGATCGAGCATCGTGGCTCAGGCTACGGCTCGATCCATGATCTGTGGGTTCGATCGGGGTTGCCCATCGCGGCGCTCGAAAAGCTCGCCGAAGCCGATGCGTTCCAGTCCCTCGGGCTCAACCGCCGCAAGGCCTTGTGGCTGGTGCGGGGGCTCAAAGGCAGCGACGGCGCGGACTCGCTGCAGCTCTTCAAGCAGGCGGGCCGTCCGACCGTCGCGGGTGAGGCCGATCCTGAGCTGCCGCTGATGCGGCACAGCGAGAACGTCATCCACGACTATAGAACGATGTCCTTTTCACTCAAGGCGCATCCAATGAGCTTCATGCGCCGGAGCCTCGATCGGCGCGGTATCGTGCGCTGCGCCGATCTGGGACAGCATCGCAACGGCGATCGCGTCGAGGTCGCCGGTCTGGTTCTCGTCCGGCAGCGCCCGGGGACGGCAAGCGGCATCGTCTTTGCGACTCTCGAAGACGAAACCGGCATTGCCAACATCGTCATCTGGTCAAAGGTGTTCGATGCGCAACGGCGCACGATCCTTGCCTCGCGCGCCATGGGGGTGCGCGGCCGGCTGCAGGTCGAGGGCCTCGTGATCCATGTGGTTGCCGAGCAGTTCACCGATCTCACCGGCGAACTGCTGGCGCTCTCCAATGGCCGGTCCCTGGGCGATACGGTGCTCGCCCGGGCCGACGAAGGCACTCTCGACGTCACGCCCGCTCACGACGTGCCGCGCCTCAAGCAGGAGGAGACGGCGGAGCGGCAGGCGCGGGCGGCCATGCCGAAAGGCCGGAATTTCAAGTAACGAGCCTGTCGATCGCCTCGGCCAGGGCCACGTCCTTGTCCGTCACGCCGCCCGCCGAGTGGGTGCTGAGCCGGATCGCGACCTTGTTGTAGACGTTCGACCATTCCGGGTGATGGTCGGCCGCCTGCGCCAGCAGCGCCACCCTCGTCATGAAGCCGAAGGCCTCGGAAAAGTCCTTGAACTTGAACTCCCGCTCGATGGCGGCGCCATCGGCGTTCGCCCGCCAGCCCGCCAGGCGCTTAAGGGCCGCCGTCCGCTCGCTTTCACTGAGAACCGTCATCGCCGCTCTCCTTCGCCCCAGCTTACGCTCTCGACTCCTGCCCGCGCCATCGGCGATAACGTCAAGATGGCGGACGATCTCGGCAGAATCCTCGAACAGGCAACGCAGATCTGGCACAAAAAGCTGCGGGAGGCGTTGGCGAGCCAGGGCCCGCCATCGGCGTTGGGCGCCGGCGCGGCGGTGCTCGAGCAGCTCGGTGCCGGTGGTCTGCCGCAAACTCAACTCACGGCGCGCATGGGCCTGAGCAAACAGGCCGTACAGCAACTCCTCGACGCACTCGAGGCCGACGAACTCCTGGTTCGTGTCCAGGATACGGTCGACCGCCGGATCAAGCATGTGCAGTTGACGGCGGCCGGCCAGGCCGCTGCAAAGGCCCGGCAGCAGGCGCAGGCGGCGCTCGAGCTCCGCTGCAAGGACGCGCTGGGAAAAAAGGAGTTCAAGCGGCTGCGCAAGTCACTGCGCGCCGTCATCGACCGGAACGTGTGATCCAAAGCGGTTTGAGAACACCTGCCCGGTTTCCCGGAATCTGCCGGCAAATTCACGTCAATTGGTCGAACGCTCCATAAACCATGGCTGGTGATTCGACCGCTCTCGCCCGGAATCCGGGGGCTTTGCCCTCACGATGTCCCGGCTCGAAATGCGGCATTAACGGCTTTGCGCGCATGATCCTTCGTCAACCGACCCCGACGGTGTTCATGTTCGAGCCGGCCAGCAAATCGATGCCCGCCATCGACTATGTGTCGATGGTCCGATCCGTCTATGGCGACCGGCGCGCCATGCTGATGGCCGTGCTCGGTTGCGCCGTCGGCTCCGGCGCCTCGGCGTTCAAGACGTCCTCGCCTCTGCTCTGGGGCATCACCGGCCTGTTCATCGTGATCGCGATCGGCCGCTACATTGCCATCACGCAATTCATTGCCGCCAAGGTCGGACCGACCGATGTGGTCGAAGCCGAAAAGTGGGAGGTGCGCGCCACCTACTGGGCCACCGCCATGGCGCTCAATTGCGGCCTCTGGTGCGTCATCAGCTTCCTGTTCGCCAACGATCCGTTCGCCGAGCTGATCAGCATGACGACCACCGTCGCATGCATGGTCGGCATCGTGACGCGCAATTTCGGTCTTGTGCGGATGCTCAACATCCAGCTCACCATCGCGGTGGCGCTGTTGTGCGGCAGCCTGCTGTTCAAGGGCGACTTCTACTACCCGATCCTGGGCGTGCTGCTGCTGCCCATGCTGATCTCGTTCCGCTTCCTTGCAGCCGACGTCCGCAACGTGCTGCTGAGCGCGGTGCATGCCCGGGTCGATGCCAACCGCCTCGCCGTCGAGCTCGATACCGCGCTCGACACCATGCATCACGGCCTCGCCATGCTCGATGCCGCCGGGCTGATCGCCGTGGTCAATGGTGAAGCCGAAGAGGTATTCGACAGTTTCGTGCCCGGCAGCTGGATGGGACGCTCCTTCAACGCGCTTCTGGCCCAGGCGGCGAGCCGCGGCGCCATCCCGCAGCGCTCGGCCGAAGATCTGATGCGGGTGGTCAGCGGCGCCCGCAGCGGCAAGGTGCTGTTGAAGCTGCCCAATGCCCGTTACACCGAAGTCACCGTCAGCTCGCGCGACGACAAGGTCGTGCTGCTGTTCGAGGACATCACCGAGCGCGTGCGGTCGGAAGAGCGAATCAACTTCATGGCGCACTACGATGCGCTCACCGGTCTGCCAAACCGCGGCTACTTCGCCCAGCAGGTGAGCGCCGATCTCGATCGCCGCCGCAGCAAGCAGTCGACCGATACGGCGATGCTGATGATCGTCGACATCGATGACTTCAAGCACGTCAACGATACCGCCGGCCATCTCGTCGGAGACCGGCTGCTGGTCGAAGCGGCCGATCGGCTCAAGCGCGCGCTTGGGCTCAATGGCCTCGTGGCCCGGCTGGGCGGCGACGAGTTCATTGCCTATCGCTCGGGCGATATCGACGCCAACGCCGTCGAGTCCGAGGCGAACACGATCCTCGCCGCGTTCAAGGCCCCATTCTCGATCATGGGTGAAAGCCTCTCGACAAATGTATCGATCGGGATCGTCGCGTCGAACGAAACCGACGAAGAGCTCGACGGGTTGATGACCAAGGCCGACCTGGCCCTCTACAAGGCCAAAGGCAACGGTAAAGCGCAGTTCCAGTTGTTCCACGATGAGATGGACACGGCCTATCGCTATCGCCAGCGCCTCAAGACCGAACTGAAGATTGCTGTCGATGCCGGTGCGCTGACGCTCGCCTTCCAGCCCCTCATCGACCTCAAGTCACGCAAGGTCGTGGCCTGCGAGGCGTTGGCTCGCTGGACCCACCCGCAGCTCGGCACGATCCCGCCCGGGCTCTTCATTCCGATCGCCGAAGAAACGGGGCTCATCTCCGACATCACGCGCTGGGCTCTGCGCACTGCTGCCGCCGAATGCGTCAACTGGCCGAACGATATTTCAGTCTCGGTCAACATTTCGGCCCGCGACTTCCGTAACGACGACGTCGACGACATGGTGATGAGCGCGCTGGCGGCCGCCGGCCTGCCGCCGCGCCGGCTCGAGGTCGAGGTCACGGAGACCGCGCTCATCGAAGAGCGCGAGAACGCTACCAAGATCCTTTCGGCGCTCGGCAAGCGCGGGATCGGCATTGCCCTCGACGACTTCGGCACCGGCTATTCGTCGCTGAGCTATCTGCAGGCGCTGCCGTTCACCAAGCTCAAGGTCGATCGCAGCTTCGTCATGGACATCACGTCCAACGCGCGGTCGCTCAAATTGCTGTCCAACGTCGCGCAGCTCGGCAAGGACATCAACCTCACGGTGACCGCCGAAGGCGTCGAGACCGAGGAGCAGTTGGCCCTCATCCAGGCGCACACCAAGGTCGATCAAATCCAGGGCTATCTGTTCGGCGTGCCGTTGCCCAAGCGGGAAATTGCCGAACTCATCGACCGGATGGAAGGCGCCAGCGCCCAATACGCGGACACGCGTATCCGCAATCTTGGTTAACGCCTGTTAAACCGTTAAAACGGCTGGCATTTTTCCGCCCGTTTGGCGAGTGCGGCGCGTTTTGCAGAGCGGTTCTGCGCTCACGGCAGTTCAATTATCCTTAAGAAAGGGTTACAAGCTCCCCTAGGTTTTGGGGATTGAGTGATGAGTGTGGCCGCTCAGAACCAATTGGCTCCGGTGTCTAGTTTTGCCGGCACGCTGATTGATATTTTGGATCGTGTTGAATACCGGCGCGTGCAGCCTTCCGACCTGGAGGACCAGGTCTATAAGCTCCGTTACGATGCCTATCGTCGTGAGAGCTTCATTCCGTTCAACAGTCTCGGGCTGCTGCGCGACGAGTTCGACGACTTCGACCTCTATCCGAATTCGTGGAATTTCGGCGTCTATATCGATGGCACGCTTGCATCGTCCTTGCGCATCCATCACGTCACGGCGGAGCACCCGCGCTCGCCGGCGAATACGCTGTTTGCCGATGTTCTGAAGCCGCTCCTCGAGCAGGGCGCGACTTTTGTCGATCCGACACGCTTTACGGTCGATTTCGAAATGAGCCTTGCCTACCCGGCGCTGCCGTTCCTGACGCTTCGTCTGGCGGTGATGGCGACGCGCTATTTCCGCGCGACCTACGGCCTGCACTGCGTGCGACCGGAGCACGGGGCCTTCTATAAGCGGGTGCTGAGCTCCAGCCTGATGTGCGAAGCACGGGAATATCCGGGCGTCGGTTTCCCGATGGAACTATGGGGCACCAGGGCGCAGGAGGTCTACGAAAAGACCCTGCGGCGCTATCCGTTCTTCGACTCCACAGACGAAGAGCGGCGCCAGATCTTTGCGCCGCCCTATGAAATGCCGATCTGGGTGCACCCGTCGGTGCGCGCCGCGATGGACGAAGTCGACTACTGAGTCCTTACGCTGCGCGCCTGACCGGCCGATGTGCGTGCACCGGCTTGCGCGTGGGCCGCGCCGCGGTGCGCAGGTGTGGCAGTTTCACGCCGAGAGCCTTGGCCACGGCGACTTCCAGCATGTGGTCGATATCGGATTTGCGCATGATCTGACGTTCCTTCCTGAGAGCCGGAACGTTGCGACAACCCAGCCTTTGCGCCGCCCGCACATCGCGGGCAGAGCGCGGCACAGGCGACGCGGTCCGGCATTGTTGACGAAAGAACGCCCGACCGCTCGGAGAAGTTGCGTCGATGGTTTGCCGCGGCCTCAGCCGGCCGCCCGCATCCCTGCAAGCCGCTGTGCGCCGCGGAAGATCGGCCGCTGCACACCCTCTTCGTCGGGCGCATAGACGATGGCCTGCCGCTCACCGTCGTCGAAAGCACGGGCTTTGCTGATCGCCTCGATCTTGGCCATGTCGATATCGTCGTAAGGCCCTTCCGAATCGCCCTCGAAATCGACCCACCAGGTCTCGGCGCTGCGGACAACGATAAACCAGGCCGTCTTCATCAGCGGCATCCCCGCAATGGCTGCGATCGCGCGACGAGAGGGTCCGACTATCCTCGCTCCCACGGCCCGCCAGCCGCGGTAGGGAGCGAATCGGCTGCTGCCCGCATCGCCTCGCCCGTGTCGCTGCCGGTTGTGGCAGATGCAAGGCCGGCCCGCCCTGCTCCACAACCAAACCCTTGGGGCGATACATTCTTTCCGCCCCATTACTGCGAAGTAAGCTTCGCGACAGGCTCGCGCAAAGCCCCACCGCCATGAGTTGGCGGAGCCTGGCTCCTCCGTTTCTCCAGAGGGGCCGGGCCAGTCGATCCTCGCGGCGAGCCGAGCCTGTCTCGTCCGCGTCGAGAGGGACGGAGGCTTCGCGCCTCCGTTCCTTTTCGGAGGAAAGGGCGGACGGCCACGGTCGCAACAGGCTGCTCCACCCCAGAAGGACCGGGGCGAGCGTTACCCCGGTCCTTCGCTTTTCAGCTCCAGCTTCTCGAATCTGTGACGGGATCGGTTCCCGGCTGCGCGGCGTTGCTTGCGACGAGGGTAACAGGCGGCCACGGCCGCACCCAGCAGTAGCGATCGTCGCGGGCGAGCGAAGATTGCCCGGAGACAGAAATGACCCCTGCTCATCGTTCGCTTGTTTTTGCCGTCATTGCCGCAACGGCCGGACTCGGCGCCGGCGCGGCCTTTGCCGACGACCAGTGCACCAGCCTGGATACCGTGGTGCACGACTTCCAGAACAAGGGCGCGGTGGTCTACATGATCCCGACGGATCGCCTCCAGGCGGTCGTGCAGGACACCTCGCTCTATACGGGCGACAGCTATCAGGACGTGACGCGCGGCTTCCTGGCACAAGCCCCGGGCGGCGTGGTGCTCGGCCTCGAGATCGGCGGCTGCCTGCTCGATCCCATCGTCCACAGCCCGCCGCAGCATGAGATATGAGTGCGGGGGAAAGCTGGTGCCGCTTGCGTGACTCGAACACGCGACCCCATCATTACGAATGATGTGCTCTACCAACTGAGCTAAAGCGGCGCGCCGCCGGAGCGAGCCCCGGAAGCCGGGGTCTTTTACTGAGCGCCGGTTGGGGGCGCAAGCGAAGTTTCGGGCGGTGGAACCGGCAGGCTCGCCGCCAGCGGCAGCGGCTCCGATTTGCTCGTCGCAGCCTGCGCCAGCGGTACGCGCCACTCGAAGGCGTCGAGCTCGCCGGTCACCGGTGAGATCGGTTCCCAGTCGTCCGAGGTGATGCCGTCGGCGACCCAGACCGGATCGCGTGGCGCGCGCACCGCCCGCGCCAGCCATTCGCGGGCGCGGCCCTGATCGGCGTTCTGGCCTTCCTCGATCTCGGCCATCAGCAGGCAAACCGCCTGTGTGGGGTCCTTCTCCATATATTCGGCCAGCGCGCTGCGCGCCGTGGCCCAGTCGAAGGCCTCGACCGCGGCACGGGCGAGGACGATCGCGGCCGGCCGGTTCGGCGGCGGCAGGTCGATCAACTCGCGTACGCGCTTCAGGCGCTCCACCGCCGAGGCCCCCGTCTGGGCATTGGCATAGAGCGTCGCCAGGTGCGGGTGCGAGGTGGCGCGCCAGCCGCGACGCAACAGGCTCATGGCGCGACGGGTATCGCCGCGGTTGGACTGAATGCGCGCCGCAATCAGCGCGGCCGGCACGAAGTCCGGAACCAGCTTCAGCGCAACCAGTGCGTGGTCGAGCGCGACGGAGGGATCGCTTTCGGCGAGCTCGCGGGCGAGCGCCGTTTCGAGCACCGCCTGCCGGCGCCGCTTCAGCATCTTTTCTTCGCGCGTCACGGCGGTCTCGGCATTGGTGCGGGCGAGCGCCTCCTCCCACTTGCCGCGACGCGTCAAATCATCGAGCACGGCGTCGGAGGCCCAACGGGTCTGCGGCGCCAGAGCCACCGCCTTTTGCGCAAAGTTCAGAGCGGCATCGCTGCGGCCTTGCGTATGGGCCTGCTCGTAGAGCCCGGCCAGCGCGGCCACGGCGGTCTTCTTGTTCGAGATCAGAGCGCGGTAGTGCTCGCGCGCCGACTGCATGTCGCCCAGCGCCAGATCGGAACGTGCTTCCAGCAACTGTGCGGCATGGTTGCGCGGCAGATTGCTGCGCGCTTCGCGGGCCAGTACACGGGCACGGTTGGGGTCGCCTGCCTGCAGCGCGACGAAGCCGTCGCTGAGCGCGGCAACGCCGACGTCGCGCCGGCGGTCGCGGTTGAGCTTGGCAAAATAGCGTGGTGCATCGAGCAGGCGGCGCAGCACGCTCCAGAAGATGATCACCGCGGCGAGGCCGGCCGCAATCAGGAAGGCCGCCATGCCGAGCTTGGGCTGCATCCTGTAGCCCGCAACCTCGATCAGCGCGGTTCCGGGCAGGCTCACCAGCCAGGCGATGATCGCCGTGACGATGAGTGAAACGACAATCCAGGTGGCCAGCCGGATCACGGAGTGGTCTCCGCGGCGGCGAGGCCCTTGGTCCTGAGGTCGACGACGAGCTGGTCGGCGGCGGCGTGCGCATCGATGTCTGCGGCGACCGGGCCGGCCGCTTGCTGCATCGGTGCGGGCAACTGCGCCAGCAGGGCCTTGGCCGTAGCATAATCGTGCCGGTTCATGGCGCCTTCGAGCCGTGAGACCACCGCTTCGGGATCGTTGCCGGCTTCTTCGCTGGCGGGGCGTAGCGCGAGCAGCGACTTCGCCCAGTCGACGGCGTTCTGCGTCCAGTCGCCGGAGCTATGGTCACGTGCGGCGAGGATATCGGGCAGGACCGCCTCGAACCTGAGGTCGAGCGTATCGGGCCGGCTGAGGCCCGTGGCCGCGGCAGCCTTCAGTTCCGCCGGCACGACGAGGTCCGGCATCACCACTGTCAACGCACTCAGCTCGTCCTGGAACGGCCGACCGGTCGCAAACGCGCTTTCGAGGCCGCTCAAGAGCAATGGCAGCTTCATGGCAGGGCCGACCTCTTTGGGCAGCGCCGCGTTGATGTGGTCGCTCAGCGCCTTGCGGCTGGCGTCGAGATCGGTGCGCAGCGAGGTCAGGGTCTGGTCGACGCCGCCGAGCCGCGAGGTGACGCTTGCCACCGAGGTCTGCAGGTCGCTGATGTTCTGCGCGATCACTCCGGCGTCGCCGCCGGAGGCGCCGGCGGCCATCGCATCCACTTGCGACTTGAGCGTCTTGAGCTGTTCGTTGAGCGGGCCGAGGTCGACCGCCGGCTGTGCCGGCGGGATCGACGCCTTAAGCCCGGCCATCTGCGTGTTGACGGATTTCATGTCGCCGTCGAGCTGGGTGATCGTCGCGTCGAGGCTCACCTGCGTCTTCTTGGTGGTGTCCTCGAGGGTGCCGACGGCATCGGTCAGCGTGGTGAGCTTGTCGCCCTGCGCGCTTACCACGCGGCTCAGGTCGGGCGGCAAGGCCGGCAAATGGCTCGGCAGCGGTATCACGGTTGCGAGCAGATAGGTCAGCAGCGTGCCGAGAACCGCGCCGCCGACGCCCACGGCGGCCAGCAGCGGCCAGTTCGCCTCGCGTAGATCGAGCGGCGGCCGGGTCTTGGCGGCCGGACGATCGATGGTGTCGTTGGCGGCGCTGCGCGTTTCGGTCTCCGGGCGCGCGCCGCTGCGGGCGGTGAGGTCGATCACCGGTGGCTTAACGGGGCCGGTCGAACGGTCAGCCATCGCTAGATCCTTCCTTGGGCCATCATGCCCTGTTTCCGGTCGCGGGCAAACGACAGCGCGAGGCTCATCATGGCCTCCTCGCTTGGGTGATCAGCCAGCGATACCCGCACGAAATGGGCGGCGATCAGCGGTTCGGCAATGCTTTCGGACAGACAGAGCATCCGCAGCCGGGGAGAAGAGTCCACGCCGCGGACGAGGCTGACGAAGGTGTCGGCCGTCCGGCGCGAATAGAACAACGCGCCGTCGAGCGCATCGGCTGCGAGGTCGGCGCGTAGGTTCTCGCTCAGTTCTTCTGCTGGCCGCATGTCGTAGACCGGGGTGGTGATCGCCATGACGCCGTGTGGCGCCAGCGCCTTGCCCAGATCGCCGGATTGATGCCGCGCCGCCGGATAAAAGACCGGCCCGCCAATGCCCGCTTTGGCCAGCAGTGCCACCAGATCATCGAGACTGCCTTGCGCACTGATGATTTTGGCAAAGCCATAGTTCCGCGCCACGGCCGCCGTGCGGTCGCCGACGGCGTAGAGGGGGAGCCCGAGAAATCGTCGCAGCTCGCCGCGATCCTCGAGCGCCCGCAAGGCGTTCGCGCTGGTGACCGCCATCGCCGCAAAGCCGGCGGCCTCGGGCAGTCCGGTGGCAAGCGTCTCGGCGATCAGCAGGGGTTCGATCACGGCTTCGATGTCCAGGGCATTGAGCCGGGCTGCGGTCTCGCTCGCATCGGGTTCGGGCCGTGTCACGAGCAGTCTGACCATCGGATCGGTTATGCCGGGAACAGTTTGAAGAAGTCTGAACCGGCCTTGTCGCGGAGGATTTGGCCCAGTTCGTGGCCGATTTCCGCCGGCTCCGCGGCAGGTCCCTCGAGCTCGCCGAAAATGGCGATCTGGCCGTCCGGCGACAGGATTTCGCCTTTGAGGCGGAGGGTCTTGCCGTCAAGGCGGGTGACGGCGCCGATCGCGGTGCGGCACGAGCCGTCGAGCGCCCCGAGCAACGCTCGCTCCGCCAGCACGGCTGTCGTGGTCGGCGCGTGGTTGAGCGGCGCAATCAGGTCGGCGGTGCGCTGGTCGGTCTCGCGGATTTCGAGGCCGATGGCACCCTGTGCCGGGGCCGGCGGGAACCGATCGGGATCGAGATAGGATGTTATCTCGGCTTGCCGCCCCAGCCGGTTGAGCCCGGCCACCGCCAACAGCGTGGCGTCGGCCACGCCGTCCGCCAGCTTGCGCAGGCGGGTGTCGACGTTGCCGCGGAA
>Ga0068852_100000663_pt1 | contig 22482 bp, 13 predicted proteins | sample KBSCornC22_FD_66594 | JGI IMG/M metagenome (GOLD analysis project Ga0068852, IMG submission 66594) | Corn rhizosphere microbial communities from Kellogg Biological Station, Michigan, USA - KBS Corn C2-2 | ecosystem: Host-associated > Plants > Roots > Rhizosphere > Soil ... | reverse complement strand
TTAAGTAAAGCGATTAAGGGGCTGAACTGCGCGAATATTAGAGTCGCTCAAAGACGGTTGTCAACAGGAAAAGGAGGGGGGACTGTTGCACAATTCATGCCGGTGATACGGTTTTTTCGGCTGGATCAAGCGCTGGGCGGCACTGCAATCTTGTTTTCTGGATTTATTGGGTTGTAGCCGCCTGGCTGCTACACAAATGTGGAGCGCTGGAGTGAAATTAGTTGCCCGCTTCGGAACGTAAGTTCATGTGCGGCAGGTAGTTGAGCGCTGGAGTCTTCTGGAAGAGGAGTGGAGTGTGAAGAAATTTCATGATTCGGGGGTCTGCACACTCACGAAGAAGAGCTGCCTATAGAAAAATGCAGAAAATTGATGGTATGGAACCGTATGGAACTGTGAGGTCATCTCCGAAAACGCTTACAAGAGAGCGACTTAGTGCTGAGTTACCCGGCAGACTTTCATAGTCGAGTTCTGATAGGGACAGTCGAATAGGGTGGGTGACGTGCTGGGAAGGACCAGCCACTCGACCTGGGCGAGCATCAATTTGGCTCGGCGCTGGTTGTCGGGGAGTTTGGCCAGCCCGGTTTGGATCGATTGGCCGGTCATCCATTCCGGTGTGAGCGCAGGATCGATCGCGGCAATTCCACCATCTTTCGTGTAGTCGGGGACGGCACTGCGCTCGGCCACTGCCCGGAAGTTCTGTGCGTCTTCTCCCGGACTGTCAATGTAGTTCGCGTCAAGAGCGAACGTCGCGCTGATCGGGGTATTGTTCCGGATCCAGAGAAAGCCCTGTTCCCAATCGTTGGTTGGGGCTCGCCAGGGCAATTCGATGTGGGAGGAGTGGGGAAACGTCTGGATCTGAACAAAAAACATCAAGCCGCCGAGAACGAGGACCGTTGCGGTCCAACGCACGGGATTCCGCCGGAGGAAAATTCCGCCGAGGATTGCTCCCACCAGAAGGATCATCACGATGTACACCGTGTGGAAGATTCGCAGCGGCTGCAGCATCGCGACAAAGTAGTTGTGGGCGGACTGGTGCGCAAAGAGCAAAGAGACCGCAATGCTGATCATCCCTGCGAATATTGCCATGCAAGCCAGGGAGCGTCCGCGGTCATTCAGAATCGTGGTGTTGCGTGAGATGGCCCACAGCAGGAGGAGTGGAGCAACGAGCCCGGCGATCTCATACCAATGCCAGGCGCTCAGAAACCAGTAATAGCGCGAGAGGGCCACGGCTGCGTAACCGTGCGGCTGGGCCGGAGCAAGCAGGTTGACAACTGCCGCGAGGATAGCGGAAAAAATCGCGACTGCTGCAAAGCAGGTCCATCGGAACGAGCCGCTGGAGATAGATGAGCACAGCAGCAAAATGACGCATCCAGCGGTGTACGACGCCATCAGCGGATGCATAGCGGCAGCAGCGAGCAGACATGCTGCACACAATGCAAGCGAGCGGCTTCGTACGCGGCCTGAACTCTTGAACTCCGAGATGATGTCCAGGGCTCCGACGATAGCCAGCAAGCCCAGCGGCGTCGAGATGCTTCGCGCCGTGACGTAAGGATCGACAAGCAACAGCGAAGTGCCCGCAGCGGGCATGGTGATGCTGAGAGCGAGAATTGCGACTGCGCCGTAGCATGCGTGCCTGCTGTTGAGGCAGCGCGCCGCAATCAGCCATGCCGCATATAGCGTGGCCCAAACACTGAGGACGTACACGCAGAATACGCAAAGCATCACGTTGATGCCAGTGAGTCGGACGATGCCGGCGATCGAAGGGGCAAAGAGTGAAAAGCGAGTCTGTGCCGTGACAAAACCCGTCCAGGTGGGATACAGCTCGGGATGAATCAGCTTTAAGATGCCGGGCAGGTAGATGCCGCCATCTTCGGCGTACGGATGATAGCCGTGTACCAGGATTGCGACCAGGGTTAGAGCGGCGATGACCAGGACTGGGATGGTGTCGAAGCGCTCTTTTGGCTGCTTGTTGATCTGCCTGGGTAAAAGGGTTTGTGTCGCTGCCAAGTGGAGGATCTCCTGTTTTTTGCGCAAAATCCGTTCAGCTTGGCATGAGGGTCTTACGAGTTTCGCTTCGGCTCTGCTGTTTCACTCGCTCCAGGCAGACCTGCCAGCCATTCACACGGCCCTTCTATTAAGATTCGGAAAACAAGGTACCAGTTGGCCCTTGTCACACGGGCAAAGTTCGCTGAATTGTTTGAAGTTACGGCTCCGAGCATCACGGCGTGGCGGAGGATATCGCCTGGGATTGAAGCCATGTATCAAGCTGGCCGGTCTGCCGGAGCATCGAGATTCTGGCTTTGTTCAACTGCATACGCGCGTCAAGCAGATCCAGATATTTCTGGCGCTCCTGAATTTTAGCCTGTTGTTCTTCCTTGGGGGTGAGCGGCGGAGAGGCGGAAGATCCATGCAACTGGATTTCGGTCGATTTCAGTTCATCCTGAGCGATAGCGAGATCGAGTTCTGCGAGCTTCTCGCGCGTAGCAATGAGGCGCACTGAGCGCTGCATCTTCAGGCGATTGGCAGTCTCTTCTGCGCGCTGGTTGCGAGTATCGATCTGCGCGCGGGCGGCGTCTTCCATTGAGATGTGTCCAGCTTCCTTTCGTATTTTGTCAAACATGGGAAACGAGAATTGCACGCCGATGTTTGCGGTGTTGTAGTTTCCGTGCAGGTTGTAGAAAGAAGAGACGTCATTGATTGGACTGACCCTGCCATACTGTGCGGCAAAGTTTATGATCGGCCTCCATGTGTAACCGGCCTCACCTTTTGCGTGCTCCATCTTTGCCCGAGCTGTAGCTTCGGCGGCAAGAAGGCCCGGTGTCGAGAACGCGCCTCGGACCGCTGGATCTCCGGAGATATCGGCCTCTGGAATGGAAGGAATGGAATCATGCGGAAGGCTGAGATCAGACGGCGGCAGACCGGTGATGTCTGCAAGGTGCGCGACGAGCGTGGCCCTGTCCTCCTCAGCCTGCAGTTTTTGTAAATCGATCTGCAACGCGCCTCTGCGAGCCTTGTGAAGATCCAGTTCCGAATCGAGGCCGGCTCGGACGCGGTCTTCAAGAATCGAAACAAGTCTCGATGCGAGCTGCTGCTGTTGTGACATAGCCTCAAGCGCGGCTTGATTCTCATCAAGGGCGATCGAAGTGACGGCCGCATCTTCTTCCGTTTGCTGGCGCGCTTCGGCGAGGGCGAACTGGGCCGCTTCGACTTCGGCATGCGCTGCCCGGATTGCAAATCGCTGTTGATTGCTATAGACCAGCGATTGCGCATTCACGGTGAAGATTGTCGGGACGGTCAGTGTAATTCCGTACGACCACCCCAAACCGCCGCCGGCCACCACGCTGGGGACGAAGATGTCTTTCGCAATGGCGAGGTTCCGCTGTGCCTTATTCAAATCAATTTCAGCGCTGCGAACACGCGGGCTGTTCTGGACCGCAAGGCGAATGATTGAAGCGAATCTCTCCTGGGAAACACCCGGCAAGACAAAGGAACCGATGCAGCACAGCACAACGAATCCTCGAGAGACGCGCCGTGGGCACGTCCTCGCGTCTTTAGATCGGAACGTTCTCATCTTTATCGGCTTGTGTTATCCGTGGTGTGCCACCTCAACTGCAAGTTCACTGCATTCTCTATTTGACGCGAATGTTGTTGCGGAGGCTTCCTCCGGCTTCAGCGTGGACTGCGACCTGATCGTCGCTCTTCAGACCGCTGGTTATCTCCGCTTTCATGGCGTTCACCAGCCCAATCTGGACAGGTGTTTGTTTCAGGCGTCCCCCAACCAGGCGATACACGAAGTGATTCGGACCTTCATCGCGGACTGCCTCACGCGGCAAGGTCAAGACATGCGAATGTTTCTGCACGGAAGCCGTCACGGTGACGCTCGTATTCACAGGAAGGCCATCCGTATCGCTTGTGATGTCCACGGTACAAACTCCGGTGCGTAGAACTCCATCGCCGGTCACGGCCATTGGTTTCGATTCAAGGCGGCCGTTCCACGTGCGGCCTGGGGCTCCGTTTCCCCAGGTGATTCTGACAGGCTCTCCTGTCTTCAGCTGCCGGATATCGGGTTCGTAGAAGCTTGCGCGCACTGACAATTTCTTCAGATCGGCGACATGCACAAGATCAGCACCCATCTGGACGAAGTCATATCGGTGGACTGGGAGGAGGTAGACCGTGCCGCGAATTGGAGCAACTACGTTTGCATTTGTGTACGAGACACGTTCGCCGGCGAGATTGGCTTTTTCCGCTGCGATCTTCTCTTCTGTGCTTTTCAGATCTTCCGGCCGGTAACGCGCCTGCGATCGATCCCTGGCTGCTTGCAGCGCTGCATCGGCGGCGCTGAGTCGCTGGGAGGCGGAGGCGACTTCCGCATCGGAGGCGCTGCCGACCTGGTGCAACTGCTGCACGGTGGCGAGCGCCCTGGACGCGGCATTCTGCTCATTCTGTGCTCGCTCGAGGTCCGATGCCTGCGCAATCTGATCTTCTTTCGATCCGTTCATCCGCACATTTTGTGCATTCAATTCCGCGGTGAGGAGCGCAGCGCGAGCATGGTCGACCCGCGACTGCGCAAACTGATCTCTCATCTGGAGCAACTTCTGGCCAGGCCGCACTTCCTGCCCAAGGTGAACGTAGAGGTTATCGACGATTCCTGCAAAGGTGGCCCGCGCAGCGAAGTCGTTGGTTGGAGCCACATTGCCGTTTGCGGACACGGTGCTCTCGATGTCTTCAAACACCGGTGACACCAGCTGGACCTCGATGGCTCTCTGGCGGTATAGGAAAACGGCGGCAGCGACGATCAGCAGTACGACGCCTGCAAGGATGAGATGACGCCGGGTGATGACAAAGTCGCGCGGCTTGACTGCAAGTGTTGAGACATCACTCGTCATTCAGGAGCTCCGGCGGAACGTACCATTTGGCCTCCGGCAGGTTCTGTGACACTTGAAATGGAGCAGGTGGACGGCTGTACCTTGTGGCTCTTGCGGGGGCTTGATCGCCCTGCGCCTCGTAGAATTCCGGTTCGCCTCGTGCCAGGGGCGTGAATCCACCGAGATCCGTTGCCCGGGTATCGACCGGCAGGCGTACGAAAGTGTAGCGGTGCTTTCGCAGATCCTCGAGCAGCCAGTTGCCTTTGCTCGCGACGATCATGTACGGGCCGGAAGAATGTTGAAATTCAGCCAGAGGAACAATACGCATCGAGTAGAGGACATTGCGCCCCGCCCAGAGATTCTCTTCCGGCGAATCGTCGTGCCGGAAATAGCGAATCGCCGGGAAGTCCACGGGGAATACGATACGACTCGCGAGTTCAGGGGGCGCATAGTGCTGGAAGGTGAGGGCCAGCAGCGGATCGGGAATAACGATGGGCGAGCCGGCGGGAAGGCGCGCCTGGGCATCTTCAAACTTGTCGATGATCTTGTAAAACGAGTCTTTCTGCTGCTTGTACCAGTAGCCCACGACGGCTTCTCTGCTGAGGAACCACGCGCACGCTGCACAGAGGAGGACTAGCGGAGCGTGGCGCAGATTGCGGAAGAGATAGCGAGCGACCACTGTTGCGGCAATTGCGAATCCGTAGCAGACCGGGATGACGAACCGCGGTGAAAGCATGCCGCCGCGAATGGAAGCGATGATGTATCCACAGATGGGATACGTCATGAAGACGAAGACGCCGGCAGCCTCGTACGGCGCCAGTGGGACTCTTCCGCGGTATGGGATGAAGATTGACTCGATCCAATTGGGAAGCAGACTGCTGCTGCATCGCCGGCAGGCTGCAAGTACACGTTCCTTTGCGAAGAAGACAAGAGCTCCGACGACCAGCAGAGCCAGGATTGGATAAAGGATGATCTCGACCATTTCGGTGTACGAATCGAAGACCTGATCGAGCGAGACCTTGTTCCAGGCATAGGGTGCGAACTGTGCGATGGAGTGCGCGATCAGGGGACGGTATAGGAGCAACGGGGCCGCGGCAACGGCAAAGCCTATCCATATACGGAGGTCGATGGCGGCAAACAGGCCGGAGCGCCGACCCTGCCTGCCGTTCTTAATCTCGACTGGAGCGTTGGGCCGAGGCCGCGCGACGCGCATTGCGGTCCTGACGAGTTCTCCCGCGGCCGGAGGCAGGAAGGCGAGTACAGCGAAATAGTTAGTTGAGATACCGGCAGCGAGCGCTAGTACCATGCCAGCCCAAGCAATCCAGCGTTTGAAGATTGTCCTGGACGTGTCGATTGCCGTGGTCCAACAGAAGAACGCGAGCATCGCCAGGCCGTAGAAGATTCCGTAGGAGCGGCTCTCGAAACTGTAGTCGAATGCCGCCATCGCCATCCAGACGAGGCAACCGAAGATGGCCCATGAGCCACAAACGCGCCTCTTGAGGAAAGCAAATAAGGAAGCCAGGCCGATCCAACAGCCCAAAGCAGCCGGGAGCCGATACGCCCACTCGTGATCTCCGAAGATCTGACGGCACCAGTGGACCAGGATGTAGGTGACGGGTGGATTCGGATCTGCGCCCAGGGCCAACGCATGCCAAAGATCATGCAGATTCCCAAGCCGGGCGAGGTGAAGGGTGATGAACTCATCAAGCCACATCAGCTTGAGCGATGACTGCGCAAAAACCACGACGAAGTAGAGCACGGTGAGGACCGCGAACGCCTCGCTCGTGTTGGCGTCAATCCAAGGTACGACCGCCGAGAGGCGGGATCGCGATTGGATTGAAGCCTGATATGAGCACTCGTCGCTTAATGCTGCGGAGCCCATGCTTCTCATGCAACCTCTTCGCTCTTTTCTTCGGGCTGCTGTTGCGCCACTCGTGCAGGCTGGAGTGCAACTGCCGGCTGCTGCTCGATGGCGGGCTTGTTCTTCTCCTCGTGATACTCCTGCTCTGTGTTGACCTGCCACAGATTCTCTTTGCTTCTGCGGCCGGAGATGATGTTTTCGACGGCCATCATTGCGGTGAGCATCGAGTGATCCTGGTTGTTGTACTTGTGCATGCCATTGCGGCCAACGAGGAACAGGTTCTCGTAGCGCTCCATGTAGCGCACGATCTCGTCGAAACGGTCGTAGGTTCCGAAGTAGGCGGGATAAGTTTTGGGCACGCGGAAGACGCAGGAGTCGCGGACTTCGTCGGCGCGAAGGATGCCGATGCGGGCGACCTCTTCGATTGCGAACCTTGCGATCTCTTCGTTCGACTTGTTCCAGAGCTCATCGGTGTCGTTGCAGAAGTACTCCAGGCCGATCCACACCTTGGATGGATCGCTGACCAGATGCGGGCTCCAGTTGTTGAAGATCTGAATGCGGCCGACGAGCACATCGGGTTCCTGCACGTAGATCCAGGTGTCCTTGATCATTGAGCCGTCCGGCTCGGTCAGCAGAAGGCGATCCACGAGCAGACCGACGGTGATGAAGTCGCGATACATGAGGCCGTCGGCAATCGCGCGGACATCCTCAGGAACGGGAGCATCCATGGCGCGGATCAGTTCGCGAATGGGCATTGTGGAGAAGAAATAGTCCCCATCGAGACAAACCCGGTTGCCTTCGGGCGTGCGCGCCTCGAGTGAGGTAATGCGCATGGACCCGTTACGGGCACGCTCGACGTTCAGGCCCTCTACGCGCCACCCGAGCCGGACTTCGCCGCCTTTAGATTGCACCTGGCGGGCGACAGTCTCCCACAACTGACCGGGACCAAATTTCGGATAGAGGAACTGCTCGATGAGAGAGGTTTCGGAATCTTTTTGACGGATGTCTCCGGTCTTCCTGCTGAACGAAAACAGTTTTTTGACGAAATGTGTGACGGCAGAAACGAGCGAAAGACCTTTGATGCGCTGCGCTCCCCAGGCAGCGGAGATCTGGTCGCAGGGTACTCCCCAGACTTTTTCGGTGTAGCTCTTGAAAAACGTGATGTAGAGTTCGCGGCCGAAGCGGTTGATCAAGAAATCTTCGAGAGTGTTTTCAGGCTTGCGGGGGAAGATCTGAGATTTGAGATAGCTGAAGAGAATGCGTACGGTGCGAACGGCGCCGAGACGGCCCAGTGTGCCCACGGAGAGAGACAGGGGGTAATCGAAGAAAGAGCGCATGAAGTAGATGCGGCTCTTGCGCGGTCGCACGAGCATTACGCAGTCCGGATCCGGAACCGGAACGGGTCCAGGTGAGTGCGTCTCTTTGCCAGCCGTTTTGATCCGACGTTCCTGGTTTTGATAGCGAATGGCAAGGTCGCCGCCACCCTGATCGGAGTCGGCGATGGGCATCATTTCGGTCCACCAATCCATCACCCGATCGGACTTGGAGAAGAATCGGTGACCGCCGATGTCCATGCGGTTGCCGTTGTAGCGGATGGTGCACGAGATTCCGCCGATGCGATCGCTTGCTTCGAGAACGATAGGTTTAATGTCCGATTGACGGCATAGCTCCAGGGCGGCCGTGAGTCCGGCTGGCCCTGCCCCAATAATCACCGCGGTCTGCTTTTTGTGGCCCACGCTCACTCCTCACCTTGCGTTTGATCGTTAGCAGAAAGAACGGCTCAGTCTTTAATGAACTCGAAGGTTTGAAGGATCGTGACGCGTCCGTTCAGTGAACTGGACGTCGTAGCATGCACACGATTACCTGTATGGCTGTATTTATCTATCTACTTAGCTACGCCATGCTGAGCACTTAATCATGAGAGCCGTTGGATCGGGAAACTTGCATCCCGCAACTTCTGTTGGCTTTAGGATTCGATTTCCTCGGATCAAGTTGGCCCGGCGGTACGCAAGACGAACCGGGATGAAACGAGAAGGACTTGCTCCTTCAGACGATTAGACGGAATCCCGGCTGACATGGGCACTTCCGAAATCTCACTACAAGGTACAAACGATTTCCGGTACACTCGATGCAAGTCCACCTAAAAGGTTGCCTTGCTCGCGAAAGGTATCGGTCCATGCTGTACTTTCAGCGGATTGCAGCTATCTGTCTGCTCTCCGTGTGCCTGGTCGCTCTCAGCTCCTGCGGAATTTTCCCCACGGGCAAACTCTCATACGCAGCGGAAGGCACTGATCCGCTGGCGAGTTACTCGCAAATTGGCGATACGGACCCGGTTCTAGATCCCAGCATCATTCGGCAGGGATCTACTTACTACGCCTTCAGCACCGATGTGGCTGGATATCCGGGGAACGGCAGCATTCCCATCCACTGCTCCCAGGACAAGGTGAACTGGGTTTCGTGCGGGAGTGTTTTCCCCGATGGCATACCGGAGTGGGTGCAGCGGAAGGTGCCCGGCGTAGTTGGGCTCTGGGCGCCCGACATCTCCTATTTCAATGGCGAGTACCACCTCTATTACAACGGGTCAAAACTCCACACCCAGGAGACCGTGATCGGTCTCGCAACGAACGTGACGCTCGATGCGACCGATCCAGCGTACAAGTGGATCGATCGCGGAATGATTCTTCGATCGACAAAGGGTGATGACTTCAACGCTCTCGATCCGACCATCCTGATCGACTCTGACAAGTCAGTCTGGCTTACGTATGGCAGCTACTGGTCCGGCATCAAGCAGCGCCAGATTGATGCTGCGACCGGAATGCTGCTTGCTTCAAACCGAACTCGATATGACCTCGCCACAAGGCCGGGGGTACCGCATAACCCGATTGAAGGCGCATCGCTGATTCATCATGGCGACTACTACTATTTGTTCGTCTCGGTGGATTATTGCTGCGAGCAGAACAACGCACAAAACAATTACAAGCAAGCCGTCGGGCGCTCAAAAAGCCCTCATGGACCCTTTGTGGACGAGAAAGGTACGCGCATGATGAGCGGCGGCGGAACGGTGTTGCTGCAGGGGAATAAGACGTGGAATGCGCCCGGTGGTGGGACGGCCTTCTTCGATAGCGACCATGGCGAAAGCCTGATTGTCTTCCACGCGCACAACCTGGACAAACGCAACATGCCCTACCAGTGGCTCAAGACTCTGCAATGGAAGAATGACTGGCCGGTCATCGGGGATTGAGTCGTTCGCAATTTCAATTGTGACCGCACCTGAGGCATTCGGCACGAGTGCACTGCCTGTCGTCGCAGTACAATTGCGCTTGCCGGATCAGGAAGCTGGTGAATGTGGTTCAGGAGCCCTACGTCTTTCCGCAGCGTGATCGATCGATGCGGCATCGCCGCAGCCTTGTCTTCTTTCTTTTTGTCCTCTTCGTAGTTCTCTTCAGCGCACGTACTCTCATTTCCTATTACGTCGACTCGCTCTGGTTTGCTTCTCTGGGGTACGCAAGCATCTTCTGGAGAACGCTCTCGTACGAGTGGCTGTGCTTCGGGCTGGCGTTCGTGGCGACATTCGGCATTCTGTATGCGTGGTTTTCTGCGCTTCGGCGCGGCTGCCGCGAAGAGTTGGCCAGTGTGGGTACCGTTCGATTCGGCAACCAGAGCTATGAACTTCCTGTAGAACCGGTGCTGCGGGTTGCAGGTCTGCTGGGTTCGCTTCTTATCGCGCTTATCGCGGGCGCAGCCTTCATGAACGAGTGGACCCGGTTTGCGCTCTACTTTATGGCTCCTGGAGGAGCTGCAGAGGCGCGCGAGCCGATTCTCGGGAAGACGGTTAGCTTTTATCTGTTCACCCTGCCAGCGATTCAGTTTTTCGTCGGGTGGCTGCTGGTGGTCACGCTGGTGTGCTGCGCGGTTGCCGGGCTCTTCCTGCTGATGACCAGCAGTTCGCAGTTTATTCGCGACCGACGATTTGAATCTTCTTCCGTTCCGCTGCGCTGGTTCTCAGCGGCGATTGCATCTCTCCTGATCGTGGTAGCAGTGCGCACGTTTCTTGGGCGCTTTGATCGGGTCACCGCGGATCACACGATCTTCGATGGAGTGACCTACACAGACGCGCACATCATGCTGGGGGGACTGCTGCTGATCTGCGCCGCTCTGATCATTGGAGCGGGAATCGCCGGGATGAACCTGTTCCTGCGGCCGCGAGTAGGGCGGTTGATCGCGGCACCGGTACCGGCGGTTGCGTGCTTCATTCTTGTGCAGATTGCCGCGTGGTATGTCGACAGCTTTGTGGTGAAGCCGAACCAGCTTGTTCGCGAACAACCTTACATTTCGAACAACATTCAATTCACGCGGCAGGCTTTTGGCCTCGATCGGATCATGCAGCATGAATTCCCAGCGGAAATCTCAGTTGAGGCAGTAGACGCGCCGAACAATCAGGCCACCCTGCAGAACATACGGCTCTGGGATTGGCGCGCTCTGCAGGACACGCTGCGGCAGTTGCAGGAGATTCGCACGTACTACGACTTTCCGGATATCGATATCGACCGCTACCAGATCAATGGAGAAGAGCGGCAGGTCATGCTGGCCGCGCGCGAACTGAACGTCGAGAAGCTTCCGGAGAGCAGCCGCAACTGGATCAACGAGAAGCTGATCTATACGCACGGCTACGGCGTCACGATGAACCCGGTGAACGGATTCACACCGGAAGGTTTGCCGACCCTGATCCTGAGCAACATGCCGATCCAGAGCACCGATCCGTCGATCCAGGTGACACGGCCGGAGATCTATTTCGGCGAGCTGACCAACACCGATGTCTACGTGAAGACGCGGCAGAAGGAATTCGATTATCCGCAGGGCGAAACCAACAGCATGACCAGCTACCAGGGGAGCGGCGGAATCGTGCTCGGCTCATTCTTTCGGCGAGCGTTGATTGCGTTCGATCGCGGCGATCTTGCCAAGGTTCCCTTCAGCGACGACATTACTGCCGACAGCCGGCTGCTGATGCGACGCAGCGTATTCGATCGCGTGAAGGCGATCGCGCCATTTCTGACATTCGAGCAGGATCCATACATCGTGGTCGGAGATGACGGCAGGCTGTCGTGGATTCTCGATGCGTTCACGACTACAGATCTTTATCCCTATTCGACTCACTATGAATTTGGAAACGGATCGATCAATTATCTCCGCAACAGCGTGAAGATCGTGATTGATGCCTACAACGGAACCACGACTTTCTACGTCTTCGATCCGCAGGACCCCATCATCCATGCCTGGCGACATATCTTTCCGCAACTCTTCAAAGACGCAGCGGAGATGCCGCAGGGCCTGCGAAAGCACGTTCGCTATCCTGAGCTTCTTCTGCGCATGCAGGCTGCGGCATACGGTCTCTATCACATGACGGACCCGGTGGTCTTCTATAACCGCGAGGACCTGTGGACGGTCGCGTCGGAGGTTGGAACGCAGTCTTCGGGTGACCAGGCGTCGCATCCCATGGATCCTAACTTCGTTTTGATGAAGCTTCCCGGCGAATCCACAGTCGAGTTCGTGGAGATCCTTCCCTTCACGCCATCGAATCGCAACAACATGATCGGCTGGATCGCGGGCCGGAGCGATGGCGACGACTATGGCAAATCCGTCGTCTATAACTTCCCCAAAACTCGTCTGGTGGATGGCCCTCTTCAGGTGGAAGCGCGCATCGATCAAAACGCTCAGCTCTCCGGACAGCTTTCGCTCTGGAACCAGCAGGGATCGCGAGTCCGCCGCGGGGCGCTTCTTGTGATTCCCTGCGGCAAGGCCCTGATCTACGCCGAGCCGATTTATCTGCAAGCTGAGCGGAGCCCCATGCCGGAGTTGCGGCTCGTCGTACTTGCGGTACAGGATCGCCTTGCGTATGGGTCAACGTTCGAAGCTGCGCTACGATCGCTCTTCGGCGGGGAGACGCCTTCACTGAGTGGAGAGCAGGCGCCTGCTCAGCAACGTGCCAACACAGCGCCGAACGCCGGTGCACCTCAACCAGCAACCGATCTGAATACATTGATTGAAGGCGCGGCGAGAGATCTGGACGATTATCAGCGGCTGACTGCGCAAGGCAAGCTGGCTGAAGCCGGGCAGAAGCTTGAGCAACTGAAGAACAAACTCAATGCGCTGAACGCACGCAAGAGGTAGGGGCGGTCTGAGCGAATTGTGTTGACGTTGGTGTATGCAGATGTTAGAAATGACCGTGCGCAATCGATTGCGCTTACCCACGACTATGCGTAAGAGTGAATCATTCAACGAGACAAGCCTGGAATCCCCTTCACGCAGGCACGCTCTCAATCGCCGGCAGATGATCAAATCGCTCGCTCTAGCTGGTGGCTGCGCGCTGGCGCCGGCGGGGCTTTTTGGCGGTTCCGCTCAGAACGAGTGGCATCCGAAGCCCGGCGACGAGGCATTCCTGGATGATCTTCAGCGCCAGGCGTGTCTCTTTTTCTGGGAACAGGCCAGCGAGAAGACCGGGCAGGTGCTCGATCGCGCACGCAACGATCTGAATGGCAGGCGCGACCCGCGCCGCATGGCAAGCATTGCCGCCACGGGGTTCGGCCTGACGGCTCTGTGCATCGCTGACAAGCGCAAGTTTCTGCCGCACGATCAGATTGTCGAACGGGTGCGCACCACTCTCGATTGGCACCTGAACAAATTTCCCGAGGTGCATGGGTTCTACTACCACTTCTCGGATCTTGAGACAGGCGAGCGCGTAAAAGATGTCGAACTCTCGTCTATCGATACTTCCCTGCTGCTCTGCGGCGTGCTGATGGCTCATGCGCACTTCGACGATGGGAAGATCAAGTCTCTTTCGAAGCAGATCTACGAGCGCGTGGACTGGCCGTGGATGCTGAATGGCGGCAAAACGTTCTCGATGGGCTGGAAACCGGAGTCAGGTTTTCTCGATGGCCGCTGGTCGCACTATTGCGAACTGATGATGATTTATCTGCTCGGAATCGGATCGCCGACGCATCCGGTTGAACCCGATACGTGGAAGGCATGGGAGCGCCCCGTCGTCCACTACAAGGAGTTCAGCTTCATCAGCGGCAACGACCCGCTCTTCACGCACCAGTACTCGCAGGCGTGGTTTGACTTCCGCGGCAAGCGCGACGCGTGGGCGAATTACTTCGATAATTCGGTGACTGCGACGAAGGCACACAAAGCGTTCTGCCTCTCGTATCCCAAGTGGTATAACGAGGACTACTGGGGCATTTCAGCATCGGATTACCAGGGCGGCTACACGGCATGGGGAGGTCCACCACCGCAAGGTCCACTGGATGGGACCGTTGTGCCTTGCGCGCCGGCCGGGTCGCTTGCGTTTCTTCCTGTCGATTGCATCTCGGTGCTGCGGGCCATGCGCGATAAATGGGGCAAGAAGGCATGGGGTCGATATGGCTTCGTCGATGCATTTCACCCGGCGGCGGAGTGGTATGACGCGGATGTGCTTGGCATCGATCAGGGGATCTCGGTGGTGATGGCAGAGAATCTACGGTCGGGTTTGGTGTGGAACACATTCATGCGAAACCAGGAGATGACAGCGGCAATGCAGCGTGCGGGTTTTCACGCAGGCTGATATCCACATTTTGGCGGAGTAGAGATTTTTGGCAAAGGCGCCCATCAAACCGATCACACTGAAAGAGCTCGCGGCAATGCTTGAGCTCTCGCAGTCCACCGTCTCGCGCATCATCAATGGTGAGGCGACCGCGCACCGCATTGCCGAAGAGACGCAGCGCCGGGTACTGCATGCGGCGGCTTTGAACGGCTACGTCGCGAACACCATGGCGCGCGGCCTGCGCCAGAAGCGCACATATACGATCGGCGTCATTGTGCCGGAAATCAGCGAAGGCTATTCGACAACCGTTCTCAGCGGCATTGAAGACGAGTTGCTCAAGGACGGATTTTTCTATTTCGTGGTGAGCCATCGCCATCGGCCGGACTTGCTGGAAGGCTATCCGCGCATGATGCTGGCGCGATCGGTCGAGGGAATTATTGCTGTTGACTCGCCAATGAGCGAGGAGATGCCCGTGCCGGTGGTCTCAATCTCCGGACACGACCGCCGCGATGGCGTCATCAACATCGAACTGGATCACGATCAGGCCGCGCATCTCGCGCTATCGCACCTGAAAACACTTGGACACCGGCAGATTGCATTCATCAAGGGCCAGGAATTCAGTTCAGACACAAAGCTGCGGTGGCAGGCAATTGTGCAGGCGGCGCGCGATCTCGAGCTGCACATCGACGATCGGCTTGTTGTGCAGTTGCAGAGTCCTGAGCCCGGACCCATTCCCGGCCAGGAGGTCACGCGACAACTGCTGCAGACGAAGCATGCGTTCACTGCGATCTTCGCGTTCAATGACGTCACCGCCATTGGCGCGATATCGGCGATTCGCGAAGCCGGAATGCGTGTGCCCAAAGACGTTTCGGTGCTTGGCTTCGACGATATTTTGTCGGCGGCTACGCATCATCCGCCGCTGACGACTGTGCATCAGCCGCTGCGCAGCATGGGTCAGGTTGCAGCAACCACCCTGCTGTCGCTGATACGGGACGACATTCCGCATCCTCGGCCGGCGGCCATCACGGTTTATCCCAAGCTTGTGGTCCGCAAGTCAACCAGCCACTTGGGCCAGCATGCGGATGTGGGCACGGGGACGATGGATTCGCCGAGTGTCGAAATCGGCCGCATCGAAGTGCTGGGGCAATAGTGCTGGGTTTACAGAGCGGGGTCTACTTCTGCCTCGCCACCGTGGCGCGTGTTGCACCGGTTGAGATTCCACCATCGACGAGCAGCGTCTGGCCGGTGATGTAGCGGCTCGCTTCTGAAGCGAGGAAGACGACGGCGCCATCCAGATCGTTTGGCAGTCCTGGACGCTTGACTGGAATTCGATCCGTCAGATATGCAACCCACTCAGGGTCGTCGTACAGCACCTTGTTCTGCGCTGTCTTGAACCAGCCGGGCGCGAGGCAATTGACGGTGACGCCATGTTTGCCCCAATCGTCCGCGAGACTCATAGTCAACTGGCGGATTCCGCCGCGGCTAGCGCAATAAGGGCCTAATCCTGCAAAACCGAAGACACTGGTAACGGAACCGATGTTGATGATGCGGCCGTAGCCGTGCTCGATCATGCCGCGTGCCACTGCCTGGGCTACGAAAAAACTTCCGCGCAGATTCGTGTCGAGAACAAGGTTCCAGTCATCCCAGGTGATGTCGAGCGCCGGCTTGCGAACATTGCAGCCCGCGTTGTTGACGAGGATGTGAATTTGGCCGAAAGCCTCGAGAGCTTCTTCTGCCATCTTCTGGATGCTGCCGTGATCGCGGACATCGAGTTCCAGGGAGACGCTGCGCCGCCCAAGGCTTTTTACTTCCTCTTCCATTTCGCGCAGGGTTTCACGATTTCTGCTGGTCAGCACCAGATCGGCTCCAGCCTTGGCGAGGGCGCGAGCGAAGTACTGTCCGAGGCCGCGACTGGTTCCGGTAACGATGGCGACCTGGCCGGAAAGATCGAAGAGTGCGTCGCTCATGCTCATTTCTCAGGCTCTTCTCCGGGAGCGAGGACGACTTTCATCAGATTCGGTTCCTGTGCGTGGAGCCGCTCGAACCACCGTGGTCCGTCTTCAAGCGGTGCGACTGCCGTGATCAGCGGGCGCACATGAATGCGTCCGGTTGAGATGAGCTGGATCGCCTCAGGATATTCGCCGGAGGATGCGGCGGTGCCTTGGAGCCGGATCTGGCGCGACACTACCTTCTGCAGCGGCAGGGGAACTTCCGGTGCGATGTTTCCGATCAGCGTAACCGTGCCGCCCTTGCGCACACTGTCAATCGATTCGTGGACGGTCTTGGCGCGACCCACCGCGTCGAACACTGCATCGGCGCCCACCCCATTGGTTCGCTCCAGGATTGCCTGCGCGATCTCGCCGCCGGTACCGCGCAGAGCCTCATCGGCTCCGAGCAATTCGCCCAATGTCAGGCGGGTTTCATCGATGTCGGCGATCATGACGCGGCCCACGCCGGCGGCGCGCAACGCCTGCATGGTCAGCAGTCCGATCATGCCTGCACCGACTACCAGCGTGACGTCGCCCTTTTTCACCTCGCTGACTTTCACCGCATGGAGCGCGACGGACGTTGCCTCGAGCATCGCAGCCTCTGGGAACGACATCTTCGCGGGCAAACGATAGAGGATGCGCTCCGGAATCACGATGAACTCGGCGAAGGCTCCGTTCCTGCGATAGTCGCCGCATGAGACGCCGATGACCTGCCGGTTGTCACAGAGATTCACTTCGCCGCGGCGGCAGTAGGTGCAATGGCCGCAATAGACTGTTGAATCGAATGTGACTCGATCGCCGGGCCGGAAATCCTTGACGCCGGGACCAACTGCTTCGACCAGACCTGACGCTTCATGTCCCATGACCAGCGGCGGGATGCGGCGGCCGGAGGAGCCGTCGTATCCGTGGACGTCGCTTCCGCAGATGCCGCAAGCTGCAACGCGGACGAGGACTTCGTTGTCACCCGGTGTGGGCCTGGGAAGGTCTGCAATGGCAAGCTTCCCGTACTCTTCAAGCAAAAGTGACTTCATGGACGTATCAGGCCCGTTCGTGAAGAATAGCCGGTGGTGATTGGCTTCTTCCCGATTCTAGCGCGGAGCGGGAGGGCAAATCCCACCGTCTTCCAGCGTCTTGGAAACTCGTCAGAAACACGATGGCCCTCCCGCGGGAGGGCCATCGTGCCGAATGAGGTTGAAGCTAGTTCACTGTAACGGTGAACGTGGTGGTTGCGGTGTAGTGAGCCGAGTCGTTTCCGGTTCCGGTCACGGTGTAGGTGTAGGCGCCCGAGGTCGTGGCGGCCTTGGCGACCGTGACTGTTGCCGTCCCATTTGCGGTGTTGAACTTTGTGTCGCCGCTGTAGGTGACGCCCAGCGTGGCTGTTCCCGGTGTAAGTTTCGCAGCTGGGATCGTGACCGTCGCCTTGCCGGTGCTGTCGAGAGTGAGAGCGCCCGAGCTGTAGCTGCCACTGGACATGGTGACCGTGCCTGTCGGTGTGCCCGAACTGCCGGCAACGGTAATTGTGACAGCCAGGCTGTCGGTCTCTGAGATTGAAGTTTTGGCCGGAGTCACCGTGACGGTCGGGGTCGTCTTGGTTGTGCCACCGCCGCCACCGCCTCCGCCGCTGCTGCCGCCGCCACCGCCGCAGCCAACCGCGAAGAAGCTAGCCGCCAAGACAACGAGCATGGCGGAGAAGATGTTGCGATAGCGTTTGGACCAGCCCGGCACGATGAAGAGCAACAGAGATGCCAGAGCTGCGCCACCAGCCGCTTGGAACCAGCCTGTCCGGTTGGAAGCGAGCTTTACTGCTCCGACGGGAGCCGCCGTCGAACTGATCGTGACCTGACCCTGACCGCTTGTTGTGGTCGCGCTCAGGGTCACAGTTGATTGACCGGTTGTGGGCGCGCATGTGGGCGCTTCCACCGCGTTTGCGGGTGCAGATGTTACCGCGCAAGTAAGCGTCACAGTGCCGGCGTATCCGTCTGTGCTGCTGACCGTGATGTTTGAGGTCGCTGTGCCACCGGCTGTGATTGAAGGTGGCGTCGCGGCCGACGCAGTCAGCTTGAATGTGGCCGTCGGGGCAGTGGCCGCCCAGCCGTTCACCACGTTTGCGACGTTCATGGAGCCGAGACCCGTTGCCAGGTCGAAGCCGGCGCCGGCGTCAAATCCGTTGAGGATGCCATAGGTATTTCCGCTGGCAGCCACGGTGCAGTTTGGGGATCCTGCCGCGCAAGGCATGCTGATGGTGCCGGTGTCGATGTCATTGAAGTAGCATGAGCCAGAATTCGTCACGCTCTCTGTCTTACAGCTACCGTAGTTCTGCGCGGCTGCGAGCGTGTATAGCCTGGAGTTCGGATTTCCTTGAGCCGATCCAGCCTTTTGATTGATGAGGGCCATCACGCCCGCCATGGCAGGAGATGCTGCCGAGGTACCGCCGATCTCACCAGTTGCGGGTTCTGTGGCCGAGCCAGTCGATGTTACGCAGGTGCCCCAGTCAGAAACGCAAATGAGGTAAGCGCTGCTGAGGAAGCCATTGCCCGCGAAGAACGAAACGTCCGGGATGTCGCGCTTGCTATCTGCCGGGATACCAGTCACACCGGTCTGCCAGCTTGGCTTTGCATTTCCTCCAGTGCAGCTTGCGACGGTACTGCCGTCACTTGTTGTGCAATTGCTCTTGCCGCCACCTGCGCCAACGGAATTTACCAGATCGAGCGCACTTTGCTCGTTCTGGAATTGGATAACCTGGGCTCCAATTTCGTAGCACAACTGCGACGCGGTCAAATTCGTATTGTTGTTGGTGTTGAAACTACTGACCAGGATCGGATTGGTACACGAATCGTTCCACGGAATTTCCTTGATGTATCCCTTTGCAGTGGCGCCGTGGGAGTCGCTGCTTGTGTTCCAGTAGGTGGACGCTGTATCCCAGTTCAGATCGGTTCCGCCCACAGCAGTGTTGTACTGAGTCGATGCGATTCCGCTGACTGCGAGCCCAAACTGCGCGCCATACGGTCCCTGGGAGGCTTGGCCCTGGTCGCATGCGGGCGAGCCGGAGTCGCCCGTAGCCACGAAAACCGAGATACCGGCGGTCGCAGCACTCTGCCAGAGATTGTTGTAGAGGGCGTTACCAGCGGTGCCCATACCCAATTCGCAGAGGCCGTAGCTCACGTTGATGATCTTCGCTACGTTATTGTCGATGGCATATTTCGCCGACAGGTAAATTGCATCGTTCGAGTTCGTCTGATTGGTGACAATCAGCTTCACAGCCGCCTTCGGTGCAGTCGCGCCGGCCCACTCTACATCGAGCGCGTTCTCGATCTGGTCGTCCAGCGTACACAGGGCGTTGGTGGCTGTGCTGGTGCAGTTACCGGGATCGGTTCCGTTGTTGATCTGCTGATAGGAGCCGCCTGTCAGTCCGAAGGTGCTGCGGAAGCTCGAAACATCCGATGACTTCACATCGCTTCGGCCGGCGATTGCGATTGTCTGTCCGGTACCGTCGATGCCGGCGCTCCAGAGAGGAGCAAGATTGTAGATGGCGGCGAAGTCATACGGAGTTACATCTTCCTCAAGACAGCCGCTGCCGCATGTGAAGACGATGTCGGGGCGCGCGCCGTTGAAGGCCGCATTTGCTTTCGGTACGCTGGGGGTTCCGGCGGCACCAGGTTCGGCGATCCGCTGCCACTTGCCGGTCTCGCGATTCAACGTGGCCTTGCCGGCGGTCCGGTGCATCGGCTTGGGGATGAAATTGTGCAGAGCTTTGGGGCCGAGCACGACGGGCTCGAGCGCCATCGGGATCTGAGGATCCGTCATGTTGGAAAAGTGCGTCTCGCCCTTGACTGACAGATTGTGCAGCTCGGTGTGGAAGGTGGCTTCAACCTGGCGGGCGCTGCCGCTGAAACGGATGGTCATCCGGTCTTTGGAGACTTCGTCAACTGACAACCCATGACTCGACAGCCACGAGCTTACCGTGGAGATGTCGGCGAGGGCCGGGCCGAATTTCTCACCGACCTGCTCCGGAGTGAGCCAGTGGTGGAAATTGGGGGAGTTGGGATCGTACTGGCTTTCCACGAAGGCGTCGAAGGCGGCCTGCACTTCCGGGCTGCGCTGCAGGACCAGGATCAGGTCAGTCATCGGCATACTGCCGCTGACGCGGCCAATATCGTTATGCGCGTTGGCCGCCGGAGGAGTGTTCCCCCTCAACATCGTCAGCTGGTTGTCATTCACTTGCTCGCGGATGAGAGCCTTTGAGACCGGGTGCTGCGCTGTGGCAGCTATTGAAGTCAAGGCAATAAGGCCAAGGAAGAGCTTATGCAGGGGGCGCATCTACCTTACCGGGAACCTTTCTCGGGGAAGGTCCCCGAAGAACGAATCGTTGATGTTGATCCCGAGCAGCACCTTGTGGCCGCTCTATACGGAGGGATTTGGCTCGAATTGTACCGTTTATTGCTGATACCGCAATATCACCAATTGGCACCATGGACAGCAACCTGTATTGACTGAAAAGGGTCGCATAACTGGCCCCGCATCAATACCACGGCAACTGCCTCAAACCCGGCTCGTGACTCCTCTGGTCCAATCTGAACCTGAGTTCCTGACGGGATAGACGTACGAGCCGCAATCAAGTTGTGTCACCGGTTCGTCATTTCTTTCCCGAGGGCTGAGAGCGAGCCGGGCCGCCCGGGTGCGCAGGCGACCGGCCGTTGTAGAATCAGGTGGCTTCCGGAATACGCTTTCCCGGGCGGCCGAAATCGCCCTGCTAAAGCGCTGTTTGCGGAACTCCGAACGCCGTTTCCAGGGATGGATCGCCAATGAAGCTTTCGTTTCGCGCCTACCTTATCACCGTCGTTCTTCCGGCGGTTGTGGCAAGCTGTGGAGTGATGAACAGCCAAGCTCAGAACGTTACCGAGATCGGTGGACAGAAGATCGTCACACTAACGCGCACGGCCTCCAGCAAGACCAAGCCCGAATTTACCAGCATCACCGTATTGCCCGGCCGCGGCATGGAGGTCTTCCAGATCACCGCCAACTTCCCCGGCAAGGGCAGCGTGGATGTGCTGGCCTCGCCCAGTCTGGAAGAGGCCAAGAAGATGCTCGACGAGCAGGACACGCCCAACGGCGACCTTGGTTATCGGCTCGGGTCAGCGTTCCTCTTCCCATATCCCAACCGCATTCGCGGCACTCTTTCCAGCGATGGGAAGACCCTGACGACTTCGTGGCAGGGACACAACATCACGCTGCCTGCCAACAACATGGGCAAGGAAAAAGGCGCCGAACGGCACGCGATGCACGGCCTGATCCTGAAATCGAAAACCGATGACGTCAAAGTGAAGACGATCCCCGGCGGCAAAGAGATTTCCGGCACGATCCATGGCGGGGACTTCGGCGGCCACTGGCTCTCGAAGTCAGACCTGGTGATCACCATCAGTCTTACCGCCGATGCGGTGGACGCCACGGTGACCGCAAAGAACGTGGGCAAGGAAGCTGAGCCGGTCTCTATCGGCTGGCATCCTTATTTCAATTTCCCGTCGGGCGATCGGACGCAAGTGCGGCTGCAGATTCCAGCAGACATGATGGCTAAAGTAGACAACTACGACAACGTCTTCCCTACCGGCCAACTGGTTCCTGTAAGCGGCCAGTACGATTTGCGCAAGGGTCAGCCGCTCTACAAGAATTTCTATGATGACAACTGGAGCAAGCTGAACTGGGAAAACGGCGTTGCCGAGGTCAACATTCTCGACGAGGCCGCGAAGTACGGGGTCCGCATCCATGGCCTCTCGCCCGAGATCAAGACGATCCAGGCGTATGCGCCGCCGGCGAAAAATTTCGTCGCCGTGGAGCATCAGTTCAACTTCGCCGATCCGTTCGGCAAAGAGTGGAACGGCATGGACACGGGGATGGTGACGCTGAAGCCCGGTGACAGCACCAAGTGGCATGTACGGCTGAAGCTGTTCGTACCTTAGTTGATTGTTTCTCCCTGAACACGAAGGCCCGGATCTCTGTGGATCCGGGCCTTCGTTTTCTGCGGCACCTCGCCTGCGCGAGAAAAGATGAAAATTTTGCTTAAGGCCTTGCCTCGTAGACCAGATTGAATGGGGTCTGCGCTGCCCTGCGGAACCGCTTGAATCCGGCAGTCATCACAACGTCCCGAATGCGCTCCTCGCCGGCCTGCGCTCCCAGGGCCGCGCCAACTTCCTGGGC
>Ga0068852_100000662_pt1 | contig 22487 bp, 23 predicted proteins | sample KBSCornC22_FD_66594 | JGI IMG/M metagenome (GOLD analysis project Ga0068852, IMG submission 66594) | Corn rhizosphere microbial communities from Kellogg Biological Station, Michigan, USA - KBS Corn C2-2 | ecosystem: Host-associated > Plants > Roots > Rhizosphere > Soil ... | reverse complement strand
CATGATCAGCACCTCCGCCGAGCGCGGGAAGCCCAGCGTGTCGAGGCCCACGAACTGCGTGGTCTGCGCGAGCAGTGCGCCCGCGAGCCCGGCGATCGCGGCCCCGAGCGTGAACGCGGCGACGAGCCGGTTGCGCACCGCCACGCCCAGCGCGGGCATGCGGCGCGGATTCTCGCGGATGCCCTGCAGCGAGAGGCCGAAGGGCGAGGCGGCCACGCGGCGCAGCGCGACGAACACGAGGAAGAGCACGCCGAGGCTGTAGAGGTACGCGGTGCGCCCGCCAAGGTCGAACGCATAGATGCCGAAGACCTTTCCCATGGCGATGCCCGAGAGGCCGTCGACGCCGCCGGTGATGGGTGCAGCGCGATTCGCCGCCTCGTACAGCAGCACGCCCACGCCGAGCGTCACCATCAGCCGTGCGAGGTCCTCGCCGCGCACCACGAGCCAGCTCACCGCGAATCCGGCGAGCGCCGCCAGCGCCGTCCCCGCCACGAGTCCCGAGAACGGCTCGTTCCAGCCGTGCAGCGCGAGCAGGCCGGCGGTATAGGCGCCCACGCCGAAGAACGCCGCGTGGCCGAGGCTCACGATGCCGGCGAAGCCGAGCACGATGTCGAGCGACAGCGCGAAGAGGGCCACGATGAGCACCTGGCTGCCCAGCACGCGATAGCCGGGGAAGACGAAGAACGCGGCGAGCGCGGCCAGCCAGAAGACCATCTCCGCCCAGTGCCAGCACGCGTCGGCGGGTGCGCGCTGCATCAATGCCGCCTCCCGAAAAGGCCGTGCGGAAAGGCCACCAGCAGCACGACCATCGCCGCGTAGATGCCGAAGGCGCCCGCCTGGGGCACGTAGTACTTGCCGGCCACGTCCACCACACCCAGCAGCAGGGCCGCGACCAGCGGGCCCTTCACGCTGCCCGCCCCGCCCACCACCACGACCAGCAGGAAATACACCATGAACTTGAGCGGGAAGGACGCGTCGAGCCCCAGCACCTCGATGCCGAGCGCGCCGCCCAGCCCCGCGAGGCCCGAGCCCAGCGCGAAGGCCACGCTGAAGACACGGTCGACATCGATGCCGAGCCCGCGCGCGGCGATACCGTCGTCGACCGCCGCCCGCAGGCGCGCGCCGAAGCGTGTCCGCGCGACCATCAGCGCGAGCGCACCCGAGACCAGCGCGACCGTTGCCAGCAGGAAAGCGCGGTATACGCCGAAATCGGTGCCCGCGACGGTCCACTGCCCGCGCAGGAAGCCGGGAAGGCGCACCGGCTGCTGTCCCGCACCGAAGGCCCAGGTCGCCGCGGCGATGGCGACGAAGGTGAGGCCGATGGAGAAGAGCACCTGGTCGAGCTGGCTCGCGCCGTACAGCCTGCGGTAGAGCGTGCGTTCGAGGATGGCTCCGAGCAACGCCGTCGCCACGAACGCGAGCGGCAGCGCGGCGAGGAACGGCACGCCCCAGCGCGTCATGGCCACGGCGCACACGTATCCGCCCGCCATGGCGAAGGCCCCATGCGCGAGGTTCACGAAGTTCATGAGCCCCATCGTCACCGACAGGCCCACGCTCACGAGGAAGAGGAGCGCGCCGTACGCGAGCCCGTCGAAGAGAACACCGATCATCGCGGGGCTGATGATACAAAATCGGCCGCCGGGCAGCCGGCGAAGGAATCTTTTCGCCCGCCGGCAATCTTTCCAAGGCGGGAAAGTGCGCGCGTTTTCCCTATGGAGGAACGATGACGAAGGCGGAAAAGGCCGTCACCGACCAGGCGGGCATCCTCGAGGCGGTCCGCAAGAGCGGGACGGGCAAGGTGAAGGTGGCCGCGGCCGATATCGACGGCGTCCTGCGCGGCAAGTACCTGCACATCGACAAGTTCTTCTCCGCGGTCGAGAGCGGCTTCGGCTTCTGCGACGTGGTCTTCGGCTGGGACGTGGGCGACCAGCCCTACGACAACGCGTACATGACCGGCTGGCACCTCGGCTTCCCGGACGCGATGGTCCAGCTCGACCTCAACACCTACCGCAACGTGCCGTGGGAGAACAACGTCCCGTTCTTCCTCGGCAACTTCGTGAAGTCGGACGGGTCGCCCTATCCGCTTTGCCCGCGGCAGGTCCTGAAACGGGTGCTCGCGCGCGCCGAGCGCATGGGCTTCGGCGTGAAGATCGGCTCCGAGTACGAATTCTTCAACTTCGCCGAGACGCCGCAGAGCTGGGCGCAGAAGAACGGCGCGCCGCCCCAGCCCATCACCGACGGGATGTTCGGCTACTCGCTGCTGCGCACCGCCGCCAACCGCGAATACTTCAACGCGCTGATGGACGAGATGGCGAAGTTCCGCATTCCCATCGAAGGGCTGCACACCGAGACCGGGCCGGGCGTCTACGAGGCGGCGATCCTCTTCTCCGACGCGCTCGAGGCGGGCGACCGCGCGGTGCTCTTCAAGCTCGCGGCGAAGGAGATCGCGGCGCGCTTCGGCATCATGCCGTCGTTCATGGCGAAGTGGCACCCGAAGTATCCGGGCTGCTCGGGCCACCTGCACCAGAGCCTCACCGACGGCAAGAAGAACCTCTTCCACGATGCGAAGGGGCGCCACAACGGCATGTCGAAGCTCTTCGAGAGCTACCTCGCGGGACAGGTCGCGTTCCTGATGGAGTTCGGGCCGATGTTCTGGCCCACCGTCAATTCGTACAAGCGGCTCGTGGACGGCTTCTGGGCGCCGGTGAAGCCCACGTGGGGCATCGACAATCGCACCGCGTCCTTCCGCGTGCTGCCGGGCTCGCCCAAGTCCACGCGCCTGGAGACGCGCTGCCCGGGTGCGGACATGAACGCCTACCTCGCCATCGCCGCGGTGGTCGCGGCCGGGCTGGAGGGCGTGGAGCAGGGGCTCGCGCTCACCAGCGAGCCCATCCATGGCGACAACGTGGGTGGGGAGAGCGTCGTGCGCGCGCCGCGCACGCTGATCGAGACCACGCGCATCTTCCACGCCTCGAAGCTCGCGCGCGAATGGTTCGGCTCCGACTTCGTCGACCACTTCGCCGCGACGCGCGAATGGGAATGGCGGCAATGGCTCGATACCGTCACCGACTGGGAGCTCAAGCGTTACTTCGAGATCATCTGAGCAGTCCGGGCCGGTCCCGGTAGCGGGAGCCTCGTTCTCCATGGCCGACATCCATCGCTTTTCCTTCCCCACCGAAATCCATTTCGGTCCCGGCGCCCGCCATCGCGTGGCCGGGCACCTCCTGCAGCACGGCGTGCGCCGGCCGCTCGTGGTGACCGACAAGGGCCTCGCCGCGCTGCCGGTGCTCGCGGAGTTCGTCGCGACGCTGAAGGGACTCGAGCCCGCGGTGTATGGCGGCGTATTCGGCAATCCGGATCGCGCCCAGGTGCGCGCCGGCGTGGATGCGTACCGGGCCCATCGCGCCGACGGCGTGATCGGCTTCGGCGGGGGCGCTGCGCTCGACGTGGCGAAGGCCGTGGCCCTCATGGCCGTGCACGAAGGCGACATCCTCGAATACGCCTGGGATCACCCGCAGGTGCGGCCGATCGGCAATGCCCTGCCGTACTTCGTGGCGCTGCCCACCACCAGCGGCACCGGCAGCGAGGTCGGCCGCTCCTCCGTGATCTCGGAGGAATCCACGCACGTGAAGAAGATCGTGTTCAACCCGGCGCTGCTGGCGAGGGCCGTGTTCGCGGATCCGGAGCTCACGCTGGGATTGCCCGCGCCGGTGACCGCCGCCACCGGCATGGATGCGCTCACGCACAACGTCGAAAGCTACCTCTCCCCCGAATACCATCCGTTGTGCGACGGCATCGCGCTCGAGGGCGCGCGCATCGCGGCACACGCGCTCGAGCGCGCCGTGAGCTCGCCGCGCGACATCCAGGCCCGTGCCGACATGATGATGAGCTCGATGATGGGCGCCATCGCGTTCCAGAAGGACCTGGGCGCCGTGCACTCGTGCGCGCATGCGCTGGGCACCGTGGTCGACATGCACCACGGCCTCGCGAACGGCATCATGATCGACCATGTCATGCGCTTCAACGCCGCGGCGGCTGAGGCGAAGATGGCGGAGCTCGCGCGCGTCTGCGGCGCGGGTGGCAGCGCGGAATCGTTCGTCGACTGGCTGGTGCAGCTCAAGTCGCGCATCGGCATTCCCGCACGGCTGGGCGGCAAGGGTGTGGCCGCCTCGCACATCCCGCGGCTGGTGGAGGTGGCCGTCGCCGACACGTGCCATCGCACCAATCCGCGCCCCTGCTCCGCGGAGGATTTCACGCGGCTCTTCGAAGCCGCGCTTTGAGGCCATAATCGTCTTATGGAACCGTTGAGAATCGGAGTCTCCGCGAGGCTCCTCTATCCCGATTCGAGCCGCGCCTTCCTGCCCACGAAGTCGATCCAGTACCTGGAGCAGTCGGTGGCCAACTGGATCATGTCGGGCGAGGTCCTCGCCTTCATGATCCCGGAGATGAGCCTCGCCTCGCCGCACTTCCCCAAGGCGCTCAAGATCAAGCACTACGTGAACACGCTGGACGGCCTGCTGCTGCAGGGCGGCGCGGACATGTCGCCGAAAAGCTACGGCGAGTCGCCGCTGAACCCGCTCTGGTCCGGCGACGAGGTGCGCGACCAGTACGAGATCGAGCTCTTCAACGAGTTCGTGACGCAGGGCAAGCCGGTGTTCGGCATCTGCCGCGGCCACCAGGTGATCAACGTGGCCTTGGGCGGCACGCTCTACCAGGACATCGCCACGCAATGCCCCGAGAAGGGCGTGCATCGGCACGACACGCTCTACGACCAGTGCTACCACGAGATGCGCATCCATCCGGGCAGCTGGCTGTCGCGCATCTATCCCAAGGTGAGCGTGACCCGCATCAACACCATCCACCACCAGGCCGTGAAGCACCTCGGCGAAGGCCTGGTCGTCGAGGCCACGAGCGAGCCCGACGGCATCGTGGAAGCCATCCGCTGGGAAGGCCACAGCTTCGTCGTGGGCGTGCAATGGCATCCGGAGTTCATGGACCCGAGGGATCCGGACGTGATAGACAGCCGCCCGCTGCTGCGCGCCTTCCTCCATGCATGCGAGCTGCGCAAGCGCACGGGCAAGGCCTCGCCCGTGATGTCCGTCGCCGCCTGATCGTGGCGTCGCTGCGCATCTGCAACCCCGCCAACGGCGAGGTCGTCGGCACGCTGCCGGCGGACGACGCCGCGAGCGTGCGCGGCAAGTACGAACGCTCGCGTGCGGCGCAGCCCGAATGGGCGCGCGTGCGCCTCAAGTCGCGCCTGGAGATGATCGCGCGCTTCCGCGAGCACGTCGTCGCCGAGACCGAGCGGCTGGCGCAGGTGCTGACCCTCGAGGTCGGCAAGCCGATCGCACAGTCGCGCAACGAGCTGAAGGGGCTCCTGCCGCGCCTCGATTTCTTCCTCGAGCAGGCGGGTGCCACGCTCGCCGCCCGCCGCGTGCACGAGGATGCGCAGGCGAGGCTCGAGGAGCGGATTTCGCACGAGCCGCTCGGGGTCGTCGCCAACATCTCGGCGTGGAACTACCCGTGGTTCGTGGGCGCGAACGTGTTCGTGCCCGCGCTCCTCGCCGGCAACACCGTCCTCTACAAGCCTTCCGAGTTCGCGTCTCTCACGGGCACGGAGATCGCGCGGCTGCTCTATGCGAGCGGCGTGCCGCAGGAGGTGTTCATCCCCGTGATCGGCGCAGGCGAGGTCGGCGCTGCGCTCACCGCCCTGCCCGTCGACGGCGTGTTCTTCACCGGCTCGGTCGCCACCGGCAAGCGCATCGCCGAGAGCGTCGGGCGCCGCATGGTGAAGCTGCAGCTCGAGCTGGGCGGCAAGGACCCCATCTATGCCTGCGATGACGTCGACGTGAAGGCCACGGCCGCGAGCCTGGCCGATGGCGCGTTCTACAACACCGGGCAGAGCTGCTGCTCGGTCGAGCGCATCTACGTGCACGAGAGCATCCACGACGCCTTCGTGGAGGCCTTCGTGGGCGAGGTGCGCAGCTTCCGCCGCGGCGATCCCACCGACGACACCACCTACATCGGGCCGCTCACGCGCGCGGCCCAGGTGGACGTGCTCGAGGCCCAGGTGAGGGATGCGGTGTCCAAGGGCGCGAAGCTGCTCACGGGCGGCACGCGCGTGAAGGCCGCGGGCAACTGGTTCGAGCCCGCGGTGCTCACCGAGGTGCGCCACGACATGGCGCTCATGCGCGAGGAGAGCTTCGGCCCCGTCATCGGCATCATGCGCGTGCGCGACGACGCCGAGGCGGTGAGGCTCATGAACGACACGCGCTACGGCCTCACCGCCGGGGTCTACACGCGCGATCGCCACCGCGCCGAGAACATCCTCGCCCAGCTCAATGCCGGCTCCGTCTACTGGAACTGCTGCGACCGCGTGAGCCCGCGGCTGCCGTGGTCCGGCGTGGGCGACTCCGGCATCGGCCTCACCCTCTCCGCCTCGGGCATCGAGACCTTCACGCGCCCGAAGGCATGGCACCTGCGCGGCGCGTGAGTCAGGGCTGGGCGATGCCGAATCCCGGCAGCGAGAGCTCCCCCTGCGACTGGAAGCGCACCGCACCGAATCCCGGCCCGTTCAGCTTGCCTTCGAGCCGGTAGTTGATGCGCTCGGGCACCTTGCCGCCCTGGAACAGGCTGAACGCGTAGCGCCCGACGTTCACGATCGAGACCGTGACCGGCACCGAGACCACACCCTCGCCGAAGCGGGGGATGGTGCCGTGCGCCGCACTGACCCCGGTGGCGAACGTGCGGTCGAGGACATCCAGCCGGAGATAGACGCCGTCGAAGTCGATCGGCACGTCGTTCGGGTTCTGGACGCGCAGCTTCACCAGCATGCGCAGCTCCATGCCCTCGCCCTCGAGCGATTCGACGCCGGCTACACTCACTTGCGGCGGATCGTGGAAGGGCAGCAGCGAGCAGGCCGCGAGCATCGCGAGGATCGCCGGCGCGAAGCCGGCACGCAGGGTGGTGGACCAGCAGGGGCGTGGCGCGGCGTTCATCGATCGAGTATCGGCGCGGGTTCCAGGCCGGTCAATCGTGCGCTTGGCGCGCGAGCGCTCGCTGGAGCATCGCGCGCATGCGGTCGTAATGGCTGCCCTGCCAGTAGACGCGGGCGCAAGCGGGGCAATGGCGGAAGGTGTCGTACATCTCGCGAATCCGCCCGGGCACCCGCTCGGCCACCTCCGCCGCGCTCGCTTCCTCCAGCAGGACGTTGCATTCGCGGCAGCGGATGAAGGGCTGGACGCGCGCCTCGAGCTGCAATGCGTGCAGCACCTCGGCGAGCTGCGCCTCGCTCGCGACGGCGCGCACGAAATAGCCGCGCTCGACCTCGGCGCGGCGCAGCATGCCCTTGTCCCGCGTGAGGATGGTGCGGCGCCCGGCGAGCGATGCGGCGACGATGCGATCGTCGTCCCAGCCGTTGTCCCAGAGCGTGTCGAAGCCCGCCATGCGCAGGTGGCGCGCCAGCTTGGCGAGGTGGCCGTCGGCGACGAAGCGCGGCTCGCGCAAGGGCACGTCGCGCAGGCGCTGCACCGGGGCGATCTCGAGGCGCTCGAACATGGGATAGACCGCGACGCGCTCGCCGCCGCGCAGCACGTGGGCGAAATCCACCGACACGCCATCGACGAGGATCAGGTCCACCTCCGGGTGCGGCACCCCCGCGGACTCGATCGCGTCCTTCACCGAGCGCGCGCGATCGATCGGCAACGCGAACTCCACCTTGCGGCGCTCATCCGGAAGGAAGTCGTTCAGCTCCTCGTAGAAACGGAAGGTGGCGCTGGTGCGCTCGGACATGCGGAAGGCCCCGGATCGATTCTTTCAGACTACAGGCGCGGCAGGGAACTCCTCCTCGAACGCTGCCCGCATTTCGCCCGACGCGCTGTCCCGCTCCGGGGAACGCCTTGTTCCTACACGGGAATCGGACACCTCCAGATGACCGCCGCAGCCGCCTTGGACATGATGGCTGCACGTACCCATCGGAGAATCGTCCATGAAATTGCCCGACTTCCGCAGCCTGCCCGCCGACCAGCAGGGACGCGTGGGCTACATCCTGCTGTGGGCCCTGGGGGTGCCGATCCCCATCCTGTTCCTGATCTACCTGCTGCGCGGCTGCACCTGAGCGCGGTATCGCTGTAAGACGATTCCGACGCGCGTATCAGCCGCGTCGGAAACGTCCTATTTCTGCATTTCCTACAGACCCTCCAGGCCTCGCTGCCGATCATGGCGAGGGCGTAGAGGCGTGCATTGGTCGCGCCTCGAAACAGCGAACCTGGAGGGAGCATGACAAGAGCAATCCTGGTCGCGCTGGGTACGGGAGCGATCATCACTGGCGCGGCCGCGATCGGCATCGGCGCCGCGCTCACCCCGCCTCCCAGTGCCATGAGCCCGGCCGAGTACCGCAACGCCGTGCTGCACGCCGAATGGCTGCGCGGCATCGCCGAGAGCCGCTGCGACGATCTCGATGACGCCGGCGCCGCCATCTGTCGCGTCCGCGCCGCCGCCGACCGCATCGTTCGCGTGGCGCAGATCGAGGCCGACTACCGGCATAACGAGCAGGCTGCCCGTGCCGCGCAACGCGCCCGCATCGACGCGCGCTACCTGGTGGACCGTGCGCGCTGCGATACCCTCGGTGGCTTTCGCCGCGACCGGTGCCTGATCGAGGCCCACGCCGCGAAGGGCCGCGCGCTGCTCGAGGTCAACGCACCCTACGCCGTCCCGCGCACCCCGAAGGACGAAACTTGACGCTCTTCCAACGCTACGCCGTCATGCTCGTCGCGGCACTGCTCGCGGCACTCTTCGGCAGCTGACCCCGAAATCGGGACGTACCCCATTTCCCGTATTGCGGAACGCGGGTCCTCCCCGCGGGAAATGGCGTACGTCCCGATTTTGGCGCGGTCGCGCACGAAGCGCAGCAGCTCGGGCTCGGGAAGCGGCGGGCGGCAGTAGTAGCCCTGGAATTCGTCGCAGCCCTCGGCGCGAAGCAGGTCGAACTGGTGCTGGTGCTCGACGCCCTCGGCGACGACGCTCATCTTGAGGCTGTGGGCCATGGCGATGACGGCGCGTGTGATCGCCACGTCGTCGCTGTTGTGCGGCAGGTCGCGCACGAAGCTGCGATCGACCTTGAGCTGGTCGATCGGGAAACGCTTGAGGTAGCCCAGCGACGAGTGCCCGGTGCCGAAGTCGTCGATGGCGATGCGCACGCCCATGGCCCGCAGGGCATGCATCACGCCGCCCGCACGCTCGGGATCCTTCATCACCATCGTCTCGGTGATCTCGAGCTCGAGCAGGTGCGCGGGCAGCCGCGTGGCGGCGAGGACCGCACGCAGCTCCGACGGCAGCTCCGGCTGGTGGAACTGCGCGGCCGACAGGTTCACCGCGACCGAAAGCGCCAGCCCTTCGTCCAGCCATGCGCGCGCCCGTTCGCAGACCTGGCGCAGCGTCCAGTAGCCGATCGGCACGATCGCGCCCAGCTCCTCGGCGAGCGGCACGAACTTGTCCGGCGCGAGCAATCCCAGCTGCGGATGGCGCCAGCGGATCAGCGCCTCGACCCCGGTGATGCGGCCGGTGCTGAACTCGGTCTTCGGCTGGTAGAGGATCTCGATCTCGCCGCGCTCCAGCGCATGGCGCAGCCCCGCCTCGAGCGCCAGGCGCTCCTGCGAGATCTCGTCCAGCTCGGCGGCGTAGAAGCAGAAGCGATTGCGGCCCTGCTCCTTGGCGCGATACATGGCGATGTCGGCGTTCGAGAGCAGCGTCTGCGCATCGAGGCCGTCCTGCGGATAGGTGCACACACCGATGCTGGCCGAAAGCGCCAGCTCCTGGGTGTCGAGGACGAATGCGGGCTTCAGGTTCGCGAGCACCTTGTTCGCGATGTCGGCGAGGTCCGAGGCATCGCCGAATTCCTCCAGCAGCAGCACGAACTCGTCACCGCCCAGGCGCGCCACCAGGTCGCTCGAACGCACCGCGGAGCTGAGGCGCACCGCCGCTTCCTGCAGCACGCGGTCGCCCACGCCGTGGCCGAGGCTGTCGTTGATGAACTTGAAGCGGTCGAGGTCGAGGAAGAACACCGCGAGCGAGCGCTTGTGGCGCTCCGCCTGGCCGATCGCGTGGTTGAGCGTCTCGTTGAAGAGGGCGCGGTTGGGCAGCCCCGTGAGCGCGTCGTGCGTCGCCATCTCCTGGATCATGGCGAGCGCCGAGGTGAGCTCGCTGTTGGTGCGGCGCAGTCGCTGGCGCAGCTCCGAAAGCCGCCCGCCCACCACCGCGAAGCACGGCAGCACGAGCGAGAGCGCGATCCACTGGAACGCCTCGAGGGGAATGTCGATCACCTCGGGCTTCATCCACATGAGCAGGTTGATCACCGCCGCGTAGCCCGCGAGCACGAGCCCGGCGGCGAGCATGAACTGGCGCGTGTTGAAGCGGAACGTGCCGAACGCGAGGATCACGAGGCACATCATCAACGCGAGGCCGCGGTCGTGGTCGAAGTGGTAGACCACGTACATCAGCACCGTGGTCGCCGCGATCATCTGCAGCCACGTGAGGCTCGGGTCCGCGAACCGCTCGTTGCGGCGGCTGCGGAAAAGCGCGTAGACGCCCGCGTTGACGGCGATCATCGCGGCCGAAGCGATGACCACCGGCTCGATCGGGATCAGCCGCAGGACGTACGCCACGACAAGGAGCGGGATGCAGATTCCGTAGGCAACCGAGCCCAGCAGGAAGCGGCGCACACGAACGGCATGCTTGCTGCCGTCATGCGAATAGATGCCGTCCTTGGTCATTGCCGACTTCCGTGTTTTTTTCCCTCCATGATTATCGCGGCGCCGTCACGGCCCGCCGCGTGAAGTGCTTCACACGCAGGGGGGGCGGGCGATTACTGCTGTAATCGCAGCGCGTGGCGCACGCCGATGGCGCACGTGAACACGATCATGGCGCCGGCCTGATGCAGTGCCGCCAGCGGCAGGGGCACGCGCAGCAGCAGCGTGGCGATCCCGAGGCACAGCTGCATCACCGTGGCGGCGAGCAATGCATGCGACCACCGGCGTGCACGCGAGGGCGTGGACGCTCGCCGCACGGCGAGCCATGTGCCAGCCGAGAGGCCGGCCACGAGAAACGCGATGCCGCGGTGGTCGAACTGCACCGTCGCCATGTTGTAGACGAAGTTCTTCCACAACGGGTCGATCATCAGGATCTCGGGCGGGATCCATTGCCCGTTCATGAGCGGCCACGTGTTGTAGGCGGAGCCGGCGCGAATGCCGGCCACCAGCGCCCCCGACAACACCATCGCGAACACCACGCCGATCAGCACGCTTGCGGCCGTCCGCGGCCCGCGCGCTGCATTGGTCGCGCGCGGCACGAGCAGGCCCAGGGCGGTCCAGAGGATCAGGCCGAAGAGCAGGAACGCCATGCCGAGGTGCGCGGCGAGGCGGAGCGAATCCACGCGCGGATCGTCGACGAGGCCGCTCTTCACCATGAACCAGCCGAGCGCGCCCTGGAGGCCGCCGAGGAGGAAGATGCCCGCGAGCTTCCAGGCGAGCGCGCGATCGATGCGCCGCCGCGCGAGGAAATAGAGGAAGGGGAGCAGGAACACGGCACCCACGACGCGGCCGAGCAGCCGGTGCGAATACTCCCACCAGAAGATGCCCTTGAAACCGCCGAGGGTCATGTCGTGGTTGCGGAGGCGGAATTCGGGGGTGGCGCGGTACTTCTCGAAGGTCTCTTCCCATTGGTGCTCGTCGAGCGGCGGCAGCGCGCCCATGAGCGGCTGCCACTCGACGATGGAAAGCCCCGAATGGGTCAGGCGCGTGATGCCTCCCACCACGACCATCGCGAACACGAGGGCGCAACAGGCGAGCAGCCACAGCGCGACCGGGCGCTGCGGCGATGCGGAGGTCGTGGGAGGCATGGCGATCCGGGGCCCGCCATTGTGCCGGACCCCGGACCCTTCGGGGCGTGCGCGAGGGGCGCGCAGCGCCTCGCTCAAGCGGCCTTGCGCTGTCCCGATTTCTCCAGTTGCTGCGCGGCGAAATCCCAGTTGAGCAGGCGGTCGATGACGGCGTTCACGAACTCGGGGCGGCGGTTCTCGTAGTCGACGTAATAGGCGTGTTCCCAGACGTCGATCGTGAGCAGCGGCGTGCCGCCCTGCGCGATCGGCGTCATGGCGTTCGAGGTGGCCGCGATCTCGAGCTTGCCGTTCTTGTCGACCAGCCACGCCCAGCCGCTGCCGAAGCAGTTGATCGCCGCCTCGGAGAACTGCTTGCGGAAGGTCTCCATGCCTCCCAGGTCCGACTCGATGCGCTGCGCGAGCTTGCCGGAAGGACCGCTACCGCCGGGCGCGCGCAGGCAGTTCCAGAAAAACGTGTGGTTCCAGGTCTGCGCGGCGTTGTTGAAGATCTTCTGCGACTCGGGCTTGCCGGCCGACTCGCGTACCACCTGCTCGAGCGGCATGTCCGCCATGGGCGTGCCGGCGACGAGCTCGTTCAGCTTGGTGACATACGTGCGATGGTGCTTGCCGTAGTGCAGTCCGATCGTGCGCGCCGAGATCACGGGCGCGAGCGCTCCCTCGTCCCACGGCAGCGGGGGAAGCTGGAACGGGCCGTTGGCTTGTGCGTTCATGGTGGGTGTTCTCCGAAGTGGATTGCCAGCTTAGCGCAGCGCGTAGGACGCGGCTGCCAGACGAAGTGCCGCGACGGCGTCGGCGGGGTCCCACATTGTCAGAATCGTCTGACAGCGGGATCAGAAGTTTACCCGACACGACTTCTTCTTCGCCGACAGATTGTGGCGCCCGCACGAACCATGATTCAGGTTGCCGCGGGCATCGGGCCCCGGCAGGTTAGCGTTTCCAAACCTTCAATCTGGAAACGCCATGAATTGGGACCGCATCGAAGGCAACGGCAGCAACCCCCGAAGCGCGTCGGGTCGCGGCCGGAGTTCCCAGTGACTGGAATCGCGAAGGAGCCAAATATGAAAATGAGCACTCTTTACGCCGCCCTGTCCGGGGCACTCCTGCTCGGTACGGCGGCCCTTGTTCCGGCGCAGACCACCGGAAGCACCAGCTCGAACACCGCACAAACCACCCCGAGCGGTTCGAGCAGCGCCACGGGCGCCACGAGCACCCCGACCACGGGCAGCTCGATGAGCACCAAGACCACCAAGGCCGATCGCAACGCGGACAAGTCCGCCAAGAACGAAGACAAAGCCGAGAAGGACCGCATCGAGGCGGACTACAAGGCCGCGAAGGAAAAGTGCAAGTCCATGAGCGGCAACGCCAAGGACGTGTGCGAGAAGGAAGCGAAGGGCCAGGAGAAGGTCGCCAAGGCCGAGCTCGAGTCCAAGCGCAAGAATTCCACCGACGGCGAGTACAAGGTTGCCAAGGCCAAGGCCGACGCCACGTACGACGTCGCCAAGGAAAAGTGCGACGACCAGAAGGGCAAGGAAAAGAGCGCCTGCAAGAAACAGGCGAAGGCTGACCACGAGAAGGCCATGGCCGATGCGAAGGGCATGCGCAAGAACGTTGCGTCGACCAACGACACCGGCACCAAGCGCTCGAGCAAGTCGAGCGACATGTCGTCGAACCCGTCGGGCAGCTCGAGCAGCATGGGCAGCTCCAGCTCCGGCAGCATGGGCGGCACGTCGGGCGCCAGCAGCAACAGCGCCGGCACGACGGGCAGCACCTCGAGCTCGCAGACCAAGACCGGCAAGTGACGCACCGGTCCCGCTCCGCCGCGGCGGGGCGAGGGCCAGCAACATCGAAGGGGCCGGTGCACGCACCGGCCCCTTTTGCCTGGGGAGGCACATGAAGCCCACTACATTCTTCGCGACGATCGCGCTCGCCGGCATCGTGAGCGCGGGCGCGCTCGGGCTGGACGCCGCGGTCGACTCGCCGCCCACCCTCATGTCACGCGGGGACTACCTCGATGCGCGCCATGGGATCGAGGCCCATACGCGCGCAGCGCTCGCGGGCTGCCGCGGACAACAACATGTGGAGCGCGAGATCTGCAAGGCCCGGGTCCACGGCGACGAGCGCGTCATGATGGCCGAGCTCGTCGCCCGCTATCACGGCACGGTTGCCGCGGCCGACGACGTGCGGATCGCGAAGGTGAAGGCGCACTACGACGTCGAGCGTGCGCGCTGCAACGCCCGCGAGGACAGCGAGCGCGCGCAATGCCTGCGAGCCGCGCGCGAGGGCCGCTCGCGCGAGATCTTCGCCCGCCACGCCTCCGTTATTTGAAGCTGTAGCGCAGTATCAGCTTGCCGCGCCGAAGGGCCACGCTTTCCGGCGTGAGGCCTTCCATGTGCGGCATGTATTCGCGCGCGCCCCGGTAGACCAGCTGGCCGTGCACCCCCTCGTAGCAGAGCGCCTGCGCCGATTGCGGCGCGCATCCGCCGGCATCGTTCACATGTGCCGGGGGCACGGTGGAAAAGAGTGGCGCGGCGACTTCGGGACGCTGGGCGAACGGTGCCTGGGCGGCATCGAACGATTTCGCCGCCAGCGCACGTGAGCGCGTCGACAAATCCGCGTCGTCCGCGGCGAACGCCGAGGCGGCGAAGGCGACGGGCAGTGAGGCAATGCAGGCACCGATGCGCATGCGAGGCTCCGGCGGCAGCAGGGCACGCTGCCGCATTTCCATTGTCTTCCCTCGAAGGAAGGATTGCCAGCAGGCGCGGCAATCGGCCGCGCGGCGCCAATGGTCGAGTACAGCATGCACCCGGCGGCGCGACCGCGATGTGAGGTACGTCACTTGGCGAAGAGATTGGGCAAGGCAGCCACCGCGGCGCAGCTCGAAGCGCTGCGCAAGCGCGCGGCCGGGTGCCGGGATTGCCCGCTGTGGGCGAACGCCACCCAGACCGTGTTCGGCGAGGGCGATGCGCGCGCGCCGATCATGATCGTGGGCGAGCAGCCCGGCGACGTCGAGGATCGCGAAGGGCACCCCTTCGTGGGCCCCGCGGGACGCATCCTCACCCAGGGGCTCGGCGAGGCGGGCATCGATCGCCGCCACGTGTACATCACCAACGCGGTGAAGCATTTCAAGTGGGAGCCGCGCGGCAAGCGCCGGCTGCACAAGTCGCCCGCGCAACGCGAGATCGAGGCGTGCTACCAGTGGCTGGAAAGCGAGATGCAGGCGGTGCAGCCGAAGCTCGTCGTGGCGCTCGGGGCCACCGCCGCGAAGGTGCTGCTTGGACCGCGCTTTCGCATCACGCAGGGCCGCGGCGAGGTGCAGCGCCGCGAGGGCCTGCCCGACGTGATCGCCACCTATCATCCCTCGTTCCTGCTGCGCATCAGGTCGCGGCCCGAAGGCGAGGAGGCGTACGGCCAGTTCGTCGGCGACCTGCGCGCCGCCTCGCGCTACGTGCAGGACTAGTCCGATAGGTGATTCAGCGCTCCGAGGACAGATCGCCGCCACCACCCGCGACATGATGTGGCTGCAAGCACACGAATCCCGGAGAAACCAGACATGAAGATCTACAGCTTCGCGCACGCGCGAGCCCTTTCGCGGCAGTTCTTCCCCACGTGGTCGCGTCGCGCCCGCGCGCGATGGGTCCTCGCGAAGATGCGAGCGCAACAGCCCAAGGTTCCCATCTCCGCGGGCTGGAGCCACGACCTGCGTGCCTACTGGTACCAGCGCACCTCGCGCGCCTGAAGGCCGCATACCGGATGCGGAAGGGCCTGCCGTCGCGGCAGGCCTTTTTCGTTTCGAGCGCTAGCCCTTGAGGCAGGTGCTCATGAAGGCGCGGCGCTCGTCGCCGTGCAGCTGCTTCGTACGCGCCTCCTCGTTGCAGCGAACCATCTTGTGGGTCTGCGGCTCGCGCACCGGCGTCTCGACGCAGTCGTCCCTGGGCGAATTGCCCTTCGCGTCCTTGTCGTGCACGCACTCGATGCGCTTTTCCGCCTGGGCGGTATGCGTGGGCTCGCTCGCGGGCGCGGTCGCATCGGCGCGCGCCGGCGTGGCGATCGCGAGCGACACGGCGGCGGCTGCCAGGGTTGCTTGCAGGATGAGCTTCATGGGTTCCTCGCTGTGATGGATGGTGGGATGCGGCGCGGCCTTGCTGCCTGCGCCGCCGCCATCACACACGAGCCTGCACTGGGTCGCGAGCCGAAATCGCCATCCATCGCATGCGTTTTCCGGCGTTCCGGTGGTGGACACGCTAGGACAATTCCCATGCCGGCCGGGCGCTATTCCTACTCGACGAATCAGCGAAGCGCTGGGCCGCGATTGGGAGTTTAGGCAATGGTTGCCGCGCGCCCTTGCGCGGAAACTGTCATTCATGGACGCGAGGCTTGCGTCGGCGGCGGCGAAAACAGGAGGTCTCCGTGAAAAGCGTGACGATGATGAGCCAACAAGTGCTGCAGCAGGAAAACGAAACCCATCGCGACACCGGCGGCCGCAGCGAAGAGAATCGTGACCTCGGCTTCCGTCCCGCCTTTCTCGATTTCGAGACGCAGGTGATCTACCCCTCGCGCTTCGCCGACGGACGTCCCGCCCCCGTGCACATGCTCGACGGGCTGCCCGACGAAGTGATCGTGGATCGCGCGCCCTCGGGCCGCGTGGTGCACGCCAAGGCCTCGCTCATCTCCGGCTTCGTGCGCAACGGTTACTTCTACACGCGCTCGGCGGCGGCGAAGGCGGCTGCGGAGTGGGCGCGCGCGTAACGAGAATACGGCTTCGCAGTGAAGGGCCTGTCGTGGAGACAGGCCCTTTTCATTTGGGCAAAAGGTGCAATGGCGCCGATGGGGGCAGGTGCCATCACCCGTGCGGGAAACTGCAAACGTGAGCCCCTCCGGTCCAATCCTGCGTGAGTACCGGCGACTCCTTTCGGGCGCTCGTGCTAATTGCGTTTGCCGCGGGTCGCCGTATCACGCACGGACCGTTCGGGCTCGCAGTTTCACGCACGGATGATGGCACCTGCCCCATCTGCGCCCGATGCCGCATCACGAACTATTGAGCACGCAGCTTCCCCGTGCTGCGCACGGTCGACGCAGCCGCCACAACCCGAATTTGGCACGTTGGTGATTGGCAGGCACCTCGATGAACGCAGCGGCTGTGGGGGCCGCGTCGACCGTGCGCAGCACGGGGCAGCGGCGTGCTATTTATCAGTCGTGGTGCCTGCGAGGGCGATGGGGGAGACGTCCCCTCGACCATCCCCGTGGAAATGCGAGGCCGAGGGTCCATGCGTGATACGGCGACCCGCGGTGCCAAGGCGCGCACGTCGTCCGAAAGGAGTCGCCGGTATCACGCAGGATTGGCACCCGAGGACTCACGTTTGCATTTCCCCGGGGATGGTCGAGGGGACGTCTCCCCCATCGCCCATCCGGTGAACGCGCTAGTTCAGGCGCGGCTGACCGGCCGTATCCTTGTACCAGTCGAACGGCTGCTCATCCACCTTCACCATCACGCTCTTCGTCTGGAAGTGCGCATCGAAGGACTCGGTGCCGCATTCGCGGCCGATGCCGGAAAGGCCCACGCCCCCCCAGGGCGATGCGGGATCGAGGCGATGGTGGTCGTTGATCCAGACGATGCCGCAACGCAGCCGCGCCGCCACGCGATGTGCGCGCGCGATGTTGTTGGTGCGCACCGCGCCCGCGAGCCCGAAGGGCGAGTCGTTCGCGAGCGCGATCGCCTCGGCCTCGTCGCGGAAGGGCGTCACCGAGACGAACGGACCGAAGACTTCCTCCTGGAAGATGCGCATCGTGGGCTTCACGTCCGCGAACACGGTCGGCTCGACGAAGAAGCCGCGGGCATACTGCGCGCCTTCGGGGATGCGGCCGCCGGCGACCAGGCGCGCGCCCTCGTCCAGGCCGATCTGCACATAGTTCATCACTCGCTGGCGCTGTCGTGCGGAGATCACCGGGCCCAGCTGCGTCGATGCATCCGCCGGATCCCCGATGCGCAGGGTCTTCGCCTTGGCCGCGAGCTTCTCCACGAACTCGTCGTACACCTTCTCGTGCACGATCTGCCGGCTGCCGCAGATGCACGTCTGGCCCGCGCCGATGAAGGCGCCGAATGCCGCGTAGTTCACCGCCTGGTCGACGTCGAAGTCGTCGAACACGAGCACCGGCGTCTTGCCTCCCAGCTCGAGCGTCTGGTGCACGAAGCGCTCACCCGCGAGCGCGCCGGTGATGCGGCCGGCTTCGGTGCCGCCGGTGAGCACGAACTTGTCGAGGCCGGGATGCGAGGCGAGCGCCTTGCCCGTGGTAGGACCCAGGCCCGTCACGATGTTGAACACGCCGGGCGGCAGCCCCGCCTCCGCGAAGATCTCCGCGAGGCGCAGCGTGGTGAGCGGCGTGTACTCCGAGGGCTTCACGACCGTCGTGCAGCCCGAGGCGAACACGGGCCCCAGGCTCTTCACCATGATCATCAGCGGATGGTTGAAGGGCGTCGAGTTGCCGACCACGCCGAGCGGCGTGCGGATGGTGTAGTTGAGGTACGGCCCCTGCACCGGGATCACCGCGTCGCGGCGCGCGAGTGCCAGCCCGGCGTTGTAGCGCAGGAAATCCGGCAGGCGGCTCACCTGCGCCCGCGTCTCGTTGATGGGGCGGCCGTTGTTGGTGGTCTCGAGGTGGTAGAGCTCCTCCAGGTGCGCCTCGAACGCGTCCGCGAGCTTGTTCACGAGGCGCGCGCGCTGCCGGTCGGAGAGTCCGCCCCACTCGCGGCTCTCGAAGGCGCGGCGCGAGCTCCTGACCGCCCGGTCCACGTCGGCATCGCTCGCATGGGCGATTCGCGCGATCACTTCCCCGGTCGAGGGATCGAGGACGTCGAGCAGCGCCGGGTTGCTTCCCGCGACATGCTGGTTGTCGATGAACAGGCCGTGCGTGCGCACGGCGCCTTGGGAGCGCACCGGCTCCTGCATGACTTCGGACATCTGTATCTCCGGTAGGGACGTTGATTGCGGCGGCGCTATTCCACCACCGCGAGCTTGAGCAGCGCATCGCACACGCGGCGCTGCGCTTCCTCGACGTGGCGCGCGACCAGGCCCTGCGCGCGCCGCGCCTCGCGCGCCTGCAGCGCGTCGATGATCGCCGCATGCTGCGCGACGAGCCTGGCGGGCTCGCGCCTGCGCAGGGCGCCGACGCTCATCGCGACGACACGGTCCATCTGGTCGATCTGCCCGGCGACGGCGACGAGCAGGCGCGCGTTGCCCGAGAGCCGGCCGAGCGCCTGGTGGAAGCCGCGGTTGTAGCCGACGAAGCCATCGGCATGCGCCGATGCCACGAATTCGCGAAACGGGTCGAGCGCGCGCAAATCCGCCTCGCTCGCGGACTCCGCCGCCACCCGCACGCACGCGCACTCGAGCACGGCGCGGTACTGGAACATGTCACGCACGTCGCGCAGGGAAATAGGCGCCACGCGATAACCCTGCCGGGGCATGACGTCGACCAGGCCTTCCTGCACCAGCCGCGAGAGCGCGTCGCGCACCGGCGACTTGCTCACGCCGAAACGCTCCGCCAGCTCCGCCTCGCGCAGCTCCGCGCCGGGCGGCAGGCGGCAGGCGAGGATGTCCTGCCGCAGCTCGCGGAAGATATCGACGCGCAGGAGGCGGCTCGGGACCGCTGGAACGAGGGCGAGCGAACTCATTCCTGATATCTTACAGGAGTCAGGCCACGAGGGGAAATACCTCATGGAAGTGCGTGGGATTCGTTGACGCCGTTTCCGGCCGTGGAATATCATCCGCCCAGCTAGCCTCGCCACAAAAACCAAATTTTCCCGGAGGAGCAATGATCAAGCGGCTCATTTCGCGCGCGCTGTCGGGCGTGCTCGCGTCCCTCGCGCTCGCACTTTCGACGGCGGCCACGGCCCAGAACGAGCCCATCCGCGTGGGCTTCCTCACCGTGAAGTCCGGCGCCCTCGCCGCGGGCGGCCGCCAGATGGAGGAAGGCCTGGCGCTCTTCCTCAAGGAGCGCAAGAACACCATCGCCGGCCGCAAGGTGGAGCTCTTCACGGCGGATACCGCGGGGCAGCCTGCGGTGACCAAGACGAAGGCGCAGGAGCTGGTCGAGCGCGACAAGGTGCAGGTCATCATCGGCCCGCTCGCGGCCTTCGAGGCGCTCGCCATCGACGACTACATCCGCCAGGCCAAGGTGCCGATCATCTCGCCGTCGGCGGCCGCGGAGGACCTCACCCAGCGCAAGCCGAACCCGTGGTTCGTCCGCGCCGTGGGCACGTCCGCGCAGCCGATGCATCCGCTGGGCGAATACGCCGCGAAGACGCTGGGCTACAAGCGCGTGGTCACCGTCGGCGACGACTTCGCGTTCGGCCACGAGGGCGTTGCCGGCTTCCAGCGGGCGTTCGAGGACAACGGCGGCAAGGTGGTCCAGAAGCTGTGGTCGCCGCTGAACGTCGCCGACTACGGCACGTACATCTCCCAGATCGACGCCAAGGCGGACGCGGTGCTGATCGCGTTCGCCGGCGCCAACGGCCCGCGCTTCCTGAAGCAATACCGCGAATACGGCGTGAAGCTGCCGGTGATCGCGAGCATGACATCGGTGGACGAGGGCGTGCTGAAGAACATGGGCGACGAAGCGCTCGGCGTGATCTCCAGCGGCTGGTACACCGCGGGGATCGATTCGGCGGTGAACAAGAACTTCGTGCATGCGGTCAACCAGGAGTACAAGGCGGACCCCGGCTATTACACGGTCGGCGCGTACGGCGCGGCGCTGATGCTCGAGGAGGCGCTGAAGAAGGTGAACGGGAAGATCGAGGACAAGGACGCGTTCATGAAGGCGCTGCGCAGCGCCGCCGTCACCAACGACCCGCGCGGCGTCGTGAGGCTGGACGATTACGGCAATCCGATCATGAACGTCTACATCCGCAAGGTCGAGCGCAGCAGGGACGGCAAGCTCGTGAACGCGGTGGTGAAGACCTATGGCGGGGTGAGCCAGTTCTGGAGCTACGACCCGAAGCAGTTCCTCGCGAGCCCGGTGTACTCGCGCGACTACCCGCCGGCGAAGAACCTCGAGTAAGTGGGATTCTGGATCACGCAGAGCCTGAACAGCCTCGCCCTCGGGGGCCTGCTGTTCATCCTGTCGGCGGGCTTCTCGCTGATCTTCGGGCTCATGCGCATCGCGAACCTCTCGCACGGCGCGTACTTCATGCTCGGCGCCTATGTCGGGCTCACGCTGCTGCAGAAGGGCGTGAACTTCTGGATCGCGGCGCTCGCGGCGGGCGCCGCCATCGCGATCCTCGGGGGGCTCGTCGAGCGCATCGTGCTGCGGCAGCTCGCCGGGCGCACGCTCTCGCAGGTGCTGGCCACGCTCGGCATCGCCTTCATCATCGCGGACGCGTGCCTGTGGATCTGGAGCGGTGACCCGATCCCGCTCACGGGACCGGCAAGCCTGCGCGGCGCCGTGCCGGTGCTCGGGACGCATTTCCCGCTCTATCGCCTCGGCGTGATCGGCATCGCGGCGGTCATCGCGCTGGCGCTGTGGCTGCTGGTGGAGAAGACGCGCATCGGCGCGATGATCCGCGCGGGCGTGGACGACCTCGACATGGCGCGCGCGGTGGGCATCCCGGTGAAGGCGCTCTTCACCGCCGTCTTCTGCCTCGGCTCGGCGCTGGCGGGGCTGGGTGGCGTGATCGCCGGACCCATCCTCTCGGTCTATCCCGGCCTCGATGCCGACATGCTGCCGCTGGCACTCGTGGTCGTGATCCTCGGGGGCGTGGGCAGCCTCGGCGGGGCGGTGCTGGGCAGCATCGTGATCGGCTTCATCTACACGTTCGGCAACGCGCTGCTGCCCGACCTCGCCTACGTGATCCTCTTCCTGCCGATGGTGATCGTGCTCGTCGCGCGGCCCCGCGGGCTCTTCGGCCGCATCCCGACTTGAGGTACGCGTCCTCCATCGCCGCGCTGGTGGCGCTCGCGGCATTGCCGTTCGCCCTCGGCAACGAGTACTACGTGAACCTCGCGAGCCAGGTGCTGATCGCGGCGATCTTCGCCATGAGCCTCAACCTGCTGGTGGGGTACGGCGGCATGACTTCCCTGGGTCACGCGGCCTACCTCGGCGTGGGCGCGTATGCGACCGCATGGCTCACGTTGCGCCTGGGACTGGGACCGCTCGGCGCCGGTGCCGCCGCGCTCGCCATCACGACGCTCATGGCCGGCTTCTACGGCGTGCTGGCGCTGCGCGCGAGCGGGCTGGGGTTCCTCATGATCACGCTGGCGCTCGGCCAGATCCTGTGGGGCCTCGCCTATCGCTGGGTCGGCGTGACCGGCGGCGACAACGGGCTCTCCGGCCTCGCGCGCCCGGCGCCGCTCGGCATCGACATCACCGGCGCGCGGCCGTTCTATTTCTTCGCGCTCGCCGTCTTCGCCGTGGCGTTCGCGCTGGTGGCGCTGTTCGTGCGCTCGCCCTTCGGCGCGAGCCTGCAGGGCGCACGCGACCAGCCGCGGCGCATGCGCGCGCTGGGATACAACGTGTGGATGATCCGCTGGATCACCTTCGTGCTCGCGGGCTTCTGGGGCGCGGTGGCCGGCGTGCTGTACGTCTACTACAACAACTTCAT
>Ga0068852_100000660_pt1 | contig 22572 bp, 20 predicted proteins | sample KBSCornC22_FD_66594 | JGI IMG/M metagenome (GOLD analysis project Ga0068852, IMG submission 66594) | Corn rhizosphere microbial communities from Kellogg Biological Station, Michigan, USA - KBS Corn C2-2 | ecosystem: Host-associated > Plants > Roots > Rhizosphere > Soil ... | reverse complement strand
GCCGGTGTCCTTCCACGACCAGTGGCCCACCGGCCAGTTGCTGTCCCGCCTGACCACCGACCTTTCGACGATTCGCAGGTTCATCGGCTTCGGCTTCGTGTTCCTGATCGCGAACACCGGCACGGCCATCGTCGTCATCGTGCTGTTGATCCACATCCACTTCTGGCTCGGCCTCGGCGTCTTCGTAGCCATGACCCCACTCGCGTACTTCACCCGCCGCTTCGAGCTGCGCTACAGCCGGGAGGCCCGCCGCGCTCAGGACCTGACAGGTGACCTCGCGACTTCGGTGGAGGAGTCCGCCCTCGGCATCCGCGTGATCAAGTCATACGGGCGGCGCCCCGAGATGCTGGCCGGGTTCACCCGCCACGCCGAGCGCCTGCGCGGCGCGGAGATCGTGAAGCTGCGCACCCTCGGCCTGTTCTGGGCGCTGCTCGAAGGCATGCCCCAGCTCATCCTGGCCGGGGTCACCTGGGGTGGCGTCGTAGCGGTTGCCCATCATTCGATGAGCATCGGGCAGCTCGTCGCGTTCCTCACCCTGTACCTGCGCCTGGTGTGGCCGATCGTCTCGCTGGGCTGGCTGCTCGCCCTCACCGAAGAGGCCGCCAGCGCCGCGCGACGCCTGTTCGAGGTGCTCGACACGGCACCGACGATCCTCGACCCCGAGGCTCCCACTGCCGCGGAGACGGGCACGTCGCTGGTGTTTCGTGACGTCTACTTCCGCTTCCAGGACTCCGACGTCGACGTGTTGCGGGGCGTGAACCTCACCATCGAGCCGGGCGAGACGATGGCGCTGGTCGGTGGCGTCGGCAGCGGCAAGACGACACTCACCGCACTCGTACCGCGTCTCTACGACGTCACCGGCGGCCAGGTGCTCATCGGCGGCGTGGACGTGCGCGACCTGCGCCTGGATCAGTTGCGCCACGCGGTGTCGACCGCCTTCGAGGAGGCCACCCTCTTCTCGGCCAGCGTGTTCGAGAACCTGACGCTGGGCCGCGCCGGCATCTCCGACGCCGACGTCACCGAAGCGATCGACGTCGCGCAGGCCGATTTCGTCTACTCGCTGCCTTACGGTCTGGACACTCGCATCGGCGAGCAGGGCATGTCGCTTTCCGGCGGGCAGCGGCAACGTCTCGCCCTGGCGCGAGCCGTGCTGGGGCGCCCCCGCGTGCTCGTCCTCGACGATCCGCTGTCCGCCCTCGACGTGCACACCGAAGCGGTTGTGGAGGCTGCCCTGCGCCGGGTGCTGGCCTCGACCACCGCGCTCGTGGTGGCGCATCGCCCGTCCACGGTCATGCTGGCCGACCGGGTCGCACTGCTGGAAGACGGCCGGATCGCCGCCGTCGGAACGCACCGCGAGTTGCTCGAGAAGGTTCCGACCTATCGCGAGTTGCTCGCGCAGAGTTCAGAGCTGAGCCTTGCCGGCCAGGGAGGTGGAACCGATGACGGAGCCTGAGGCCGACATCATCGAGCACCCCTCCGAGCCGGCTAGCTGGCAAGGGCGGCTCACGCCGGATGCCGAAGTGGTCGCGCGCGAACAGGACAACACGGCACTGACGGGCCGGCCCCGGCTGCGGTCCGAGGCACGAACGCTACTGGGCGAGCTGATCTCGCCGCACCGGCGCGCCATCATCGCGGTGCTGATCATCGCCCTCGTGCAGGTCATGGCGACCATGGCCGGGCCGTGGCTCATCGGCATCGCCATCGACACCTCCCTGCCGGACGCCGTGCACGGTGACTACGCATCGCTGAGCGTCGTGACCGGTGCGCTGCTCGTCGCGGCGGTGATGTCCGGGGTGCTCCGGTCGATGTTCGTCATGCGCAGCGGGGTCATCGGGCAGGCAGTCCTGTTCGACCTCCGGCGCCGGGCCTTCGATCACATCCAGGGCCTGTCGGTGTCCTTCCACGAGAAGTTCACCTCCGGTCGCGTCATCTCGCGGCTGACCTCCGACGTCGACACCCTCACCGAACTGCTCGACTCCGGCCTCGACGGCCTGCTCACCGCCGTCCTCAACATCGTGGCGATCTCGGTGCTGCTGTTCTTCCTCGACGTGCCCCTTGCCCTCATCGTGATCGCGTCGCTGGTGCCGCAGTGGTTCCTGTTTCGGTGGTTCAGCGTGCGCGCCACCGAGGCCTTCCGCCGCACCCGCGAGACGGTCGCCACGTTGATCGTGAACATCGTCGAGAACTTCAACGGTGTGCGCGCCGTCCAGGCATTCCGCCGTGAGAAGCGCAACGACACGATCTTCGGCGGCCTCAACAACGAGTACCGCCTCGCCAACCGGGACGCGTTCCGCCTGCACGCGGTGTTCATCCCGGGCACGGCGTTGATCGGCAACGTCTCGACCGTGATCGTGCTCTTCGTCGGCGGTTATCGAGTGGCCGACAACGGCCTCGCGCTCGGCGTGCTCACCGCGTTCATCCTGTACCTGCGGCAGTTCTACGACCCGATGGAAGACGTCGCCGTCTTCTACAACTCGCTGCAGTCGGCGACCGCGGCGCTGGAGAAGATAGCGACGGTGATGGCCGAGCGCAGCAGCGTGCCCGAGCCCGTCGAGCCGACCGCACTGCCGGAGCCCCTGCAAGGACGGGTAACCCTCGACTCGGTGGGGTTCGGGTACACCGAGGGCCGGCCGGTGCTGCACACCGTCGACCTCGAGATCCCCAGCGGGCAGACGATCGCCGTGGTCGGCGAGACAGGAGCCGGCAAGACGACCATCGCCAAGCTGATCTCGCGCTTCTACGACCCGACCTCCGGTGCGGTGCGCCTGGACGGCGTGGACCTGCGCGACGTGAGCGAGGCCCAGTTGCGCTCCGGCGTCGTGATGATCACCCAGGACGGCTTCCTGTTCTCCGGCTCGGTCGCGGACAACATCGGCTTCGGCAAGGTCGGCGCCACCCGCGAGCAGATCGAAGCCGCCGCCCGCGCCGTCGGCGCCCACGAGTTCATCACCGCACTGCCGGAGGGCTACGACACCGACGTTCGCAAGCGTGGTGGTCGCCTGTCTGCGGGCCAGCGACAGCTGGCCGCGTTCGCACGAGCGTTCCTCGCCGATCCCGCGGTCCTCATCCTGGACGAGGCGACCTCGTCCCTTGACGTGCCGACCGAACGGGCCGTGCAGCGGGCGCTGCGGACCGTGCTCGCCGAGCGCACGGCGCTGATCATCGCGCACCGGCTCTCCACCGTGGAGATCGCCGACCGCGTCCTCGTGCTGTCCAACGGGCGCGTCATCGAAGACGGCACCCCGGAAGAGCTCATCGCCGAGGGCAGCGGTCAGTTCGCCGCGTTGCATTCGTCCTGGAAGGACTCGCTCGTCTAGGCGCTTCGTCCTAGTGGGATGCGCAGCCCTGCGCGTCAGGTCAGGTGGGCGAACGCGACCGCGGCGGCAGTCGCGACGTTGAGCGAATCGACGCCGTCGGCCATCGGGATCCGGACGAGCTGGTCCGCGGCGGCGAGGGCGGCATCGGTCAGGCCAGGCCCTTCGGCGCCGAGGAGCACGGCCCAGCGATCGGGCACGTCTACCGATTTCAGCGGCACTGCGGACGGGCGCGGGGTGAGCCCGAAGGTGGTGATGCCGTGCTCGCGCAACACGGTGAGCGAATCGGGCCACGTGCCCGGCAGCACCGCGAACGGAACACGCAGCACGTGTCCCATCGAGACGCGCACGCTACGGCGGTACAACGGGTCCGCGGTCTGCGGGTCGAGCAGCACGGCGTCGACGCCGAAGGCCGCGGCGTTGCGGAACAGGGCGCCGAGGTTCTCGAAGTCGTTGAGGGATTCGAGCACGGCAACGCGCCGCGCGGCGCTCAGCAGCGCGTCTAGATGAGGTTGGGCGGGCCGCACGGCCGAGGCCAGCACGCCCCGGGTCACCCGGAATCCGACGACGTCGGACAGGAGCCATTTGTCGGCGACGAACACCGGCACGTCCAGCGGCTCGAGCAGCGCGCGCAACGCCTCGATCCGCGCCGGGACACCGAATACGGCACGCACCGGGTAGGGCGACAGGATCAGCCGTTCGACGACGTTCACGCCCTCGGCGATGACGACTCCGCGCCTGTCCGGGCGCACGTCGGCGTCCATCAGGTCGCGGAAGTCCGACAACCGCTCGTCACCGGGGTCGGTGATCTCCGTCAGCTGCACCGAGTCATTCTCGCGTAGCGAGCACGTCGAACTGCTCGGTCTGGTCGCCCAGGCCGTGCCGTCGTGCGAAAAAGACAGCCAGCAGCACACAAGCCGCGGTGGAAATGACGCCGCCGCCGATCAGCCCCCAGCGCGGGCCAGCCGTACCGGCAAGCCAGCCGATGATCGGCGCCCCGATCGGCGTGCCACCCATGAAGCACATGAGGTACAGAGCCATTACCCGGCCGCGCATGGTGGCTTCGACACCGAGCTGCACGGAAGAGTTCGCCGCGGTCGCCAGGGTGATCATCATGAAGCCGGTCGGCACTAGCAGTGCGGCGGTGGCAAGGAAGTCGGGCATCACGCCGGTCACGATCTCGAGCAATCCGAACACCGCTCCGGTGATCAGCAGGAATCGGGCCGACGGGCGCGAGTTGCGCCTCGCGGCCAGCACTGCACCTGCGCACGCCCCGACGGCGAGCGCGGTCGACAGGAGTCCGTATCCGCTCGCCGAGCGGTGGAACACGTGCTTGGCAAGCAGCGCGGTGGTGATCTGGAAGTTGAGGCCGAAGGTGCCGACGACGAAGATCAGCGCCATCGTCAGAACCAGGTCCGCGCGGCCACGCACGTAGGCGATGCCGGCACGCAACTGGCCCCGCGCCCGCCGGACCGGCACCGACGGGTAGAGCTCGCCGGTGCGCATCATCGCCAGGGCGGCCAGCACCGCCAGGCTTGACGCTGCGTTGGCGATGAACGCCCAACCGGTGCCCACCGCGGTGATCGTGACGCCGGCGACGGCAGGACCGACGATCCGGCCGATGTTGAACGTCGTCGAATTCAGCGCGACTGCGTTGGTCAGGTCGTCGCGGCCCACGATCTCCACGACGAACGACTGGCGCACCGGAGTGTCGATCGCCGTGACGAGGCCGAGCAGCAGCGCCAGCACGACGACCTGCCAGTACTCGACCACGCCGGCTACGTCCAGGACGCCGAGAATCAGCGCGAGGACCGCCAGACCGGACTGGGTGGCCAGCAGGAGCCGGCGCTTGTCACCTCGGTCGGCGAGCACCCCGCCCCACAGCCCGAGCACCAGCGCCGGCCCGAACTGCAGCGCGGTGATCACGCCGAGCGCGGTGCCGGAGTTGGTCAGCTCGAGGACGAGCCAGTCCTGCGCGACCCGCTGCATCCAGGTACCGGTGAGCGAGACGAGCTGGCCTCCGGCGTAGAGGCGGTAGTTGCGCACCCGCAAGGACCGGAACATGCCGGGCGGGGCTTCACGTGCTTCGGAAAGGTCAGGTCGAGGGCGAAGCGCCGTCACAGTTCTGCCAGCTTGTCGAGCACGGGGACCACGCTGCGCAGCAAGGCGCGTTCGTCGTCGGACAACGTCGCCAGACGCTGGGAGAACCACGCGTCGCGAGAACGCCGTTCGGAGTCGATCAACTCGTGCGCGGCGTCGGTGATTTCGATGATCGCCTGCCGGCGGTCGGTCGGGTGGACGGTGCGGTGCACCAGCCCACGCTCCTCGAGCCCCGCGAGGATCTTCGTCATGGACGGCGGCTGGACCCGCTCGTAGGCGGCGAGCTCGCCTGGGGACATCGGGCCGCACTTCTCCAGGGCGCCCAACGCGGAGAGCTGGGTGAGGGTGATCGAGGTGTCGGCCCGCTGGATTCGAATGAGACGGGTGAGGCGCAGCAGGGCCGGGCGCAGGACAGTGGCGAGCTCCGCCGTAGTCGTCCGCGCAGCCGTCATCACATAGTTAGTCTATCTAACGAACCTCTACGCCGCCACGGGATAACTCGTCGCGCAGCCGCGCCACCAGCTCGTCCTCGCGCGGCAGGTCGACGCCGTCGAGGCTGGCGATCGGTACGGCCAGGCTCACGCTGCTCGTCCAGAACGCAGCGCTGGCGAGCAGTTCGTCGCGGTGGATCGCGCGGATCTCGTGGGTTCGCCCGGTGTCGCGCGCAATGTCGAGCAGGGCTCGCCGGGTTATCCCGGGCAGCAGCTCGTCGCGCAGTGGCGGCGTGACGAGCGTGCCGTCGGCGCCGATCAGCACGACGTTGCCGCGGCTCGTCTCCAATACTGCCCCGTCGGAATCGAGGTAGAGCGGCCAGCCGAGGGCAGCCTCGTCCGCGCTCAATGCCGACCGGTCGGCCCACTTGTGCCGCCAGATGCCGTCACCGCGAACGACCGTGCGCGCGTCCGCCTGATCAGGGGTCGAACCCGCACTCGCCCGCGTGACGGTGCCGCGCAGTGCCCGCCCGGCCGGCGCGACGATCGCTCGCAACACCAGCCTGCCGGCTTGCCCAGCCGCGGCGGCCTTGACTTCATCGGCGAGGAACCCCGGAGCCGGTTGGCCGTACAGCTCCCGGCAGCTGCGATCGAGGCGCGCCAGATGATCACCGAGACGCAGCACCCGGCCATCGATCGCCAGGATCGTCTCGAGAAGGCCACCGGCAAGCTGTTCCGGGCTCGGCCGGCTCGGGCGCACGCGCACCTCGAGGCCAGCGCCGATCGCCGACAGCAAGGGTGTCGCTTTGGCCAGGCATTCATGCCACTCGAGCATCGGCACGCTGTCGGCCGTCACCCCGCCCCCGACACCGAGTTCAATCGCGGCGCCAGCGATTTCGAAGGTCCGGATCGCCACGCTGAACTCCGCGCCCCACACCGGCGAGGTGAAGCCGATCGCGCCGGTATAGGCACCCCGCGGTAACGACTCGACCTCGGCGATGACCCGCAACGCACTCGACTTGGGCGCCCCGGTGACCGAGCCCGGCGGGAAGGTGGCCCGCAGCAGCGCGTCATCGCCGACGCCCTCGGCCAGCTGGGCGGCGACGGTCGAGACGAGCTGCCAGACACCGGCGTGGGGCTGCACCGACAGCAGCTCCGGCACCGTCACGCTGCCAGTCGCGGCCACCGCACCCAGGTCGTTGCGCACCAGATCCACGATCATGACGTTCTCCGCCGCGTCCTTGACCGACCGGCGCAGCTGTTCGGCGCCGCCCTCGACGTCTGGAGCCGTGCCCTTGATCGGGGCACTTCGCACGTCTCGTCCGCGCCGTCGCAGGAAGAGCTCCGGACTCAGGCTGGCGATGGTGACTTCCGGACCGTCGACGTATGCGGCGTAGGCGGGCGACAACTGGCGCACCGCAGCGCCGAACAGTTCCGCCGCGCTGCCGGAGAACGTCGCGTTCAACCTGGTGCAGACGTTGGCCTGGTAGATGTCGCCGGCGCGGATCGCTTCGATCGCCTGCTCCACCGCGCCCAGATGAGCATCGCGGTCGGCACCGCGAAAGGATCCGGTGTCCCAACCGATCGAAGCCCCACCAGGCGCGTCGAGCACGCCGGCGTACTCCTCGCAGCGGGCCTGCAGCAGCGCGTCGCGCTGATCGCTCACCAGCGCTTCGAAGTACCAGCCGTCGGCCCGCAGCCGGAGCACGTGGTCGTAGAAGGCCAGGTACGACGGGCCCTGGAAGGCCAGCGACCCGAACCACCCACCGCCGACGAAGTCGTCGGGAGCGCTCGCGAGCAGGCGGGGAACGGCAGCGAGCTCACTGATCGGATCTTGCCCACTGACCACTACCGGGTCGGTGGTGATGAGCGCGCCGACCCCGGCCCAGGCCCCGATGAGCCCGACCAGTCCGGCCGAACCGGTGAGCCCGCGAAGCACCGCAGCCGGGTCACTCGGCGGGGCAAGCCACTTGGCAACCGGGCGTACGGCCAGGTCGGCGACGATGCTCATGTCCGCTCCGTCGACGCGCACAGCCGATACGCTGGCTTCCATGCGCGCGGATCGGGAGCTAAAGCAGCCACCTGCGGTCCAGATGAACAGCCAGCGCATCGCGGCCACCGGCACCGTGGCGTTCTTCGTCGCCTTCCTGGTGATGGCGCCGCTCTACGGCTGGCTCGGCCGCCATCACAAGATCTGGTTCGCCACGACCGACCACGTCTGGTTCTGGACCTGCCTGGCCGGATGGATCCTGGGCCTGGCCGGCTGGGCGTTGTCCAACCGCCACCGCAAGGCCGGTCGCACGCTCTGACCCCACGAGCCGCGATCTAGTCCGCTGACGGCTCGGCTGACAGCGCCGGCTCCATGTCCTCGCCGTCGTCGTAGATCGTCCCGCTCGGCTCGGACAGCGACGGCACGCTCACCTTGACCTCGGAATGAGCGCCACACCCGAACTCGACGCTGACCACGCGGCCGTCGGTGTCGGTGATGTCGTTGCCGCACACGCCGAAGCCCGCGCGCAGCGAACCGGCGAGCGGCAAGAGGAACCCGCAGGTGCCGCATCGTGCCGGGGCCTGCTTCGCCATCGGCGAGCGCGGACCGAAGTCGCCTGATTGCCAGCGTTCGGCAGCGTCCAGCCGCCCGTCGCGCGACATCACCCGAACCCGGCCGAGGCCCAGCTCCAGCCCGACCTCCTTCACCTGCCGGTCGTCGGACTCGTCGTTGAAGGCGTAGGCCGGCACGAGCCGGGGATCGTCTGGGTCGGCGGGCAGGATGTCGCCAGGGCTGAGATCACCTGGCTGCAGGCGCTCCTGCCACGGCACCCACTGCGGTGCGAGCAGGGCGTCGGCACCGGGCAGCAGCACGACCTCGTCGACCGTGATCGACTTCGACCGCGGAGCACGGGCCAGCGTCACCGCCCAATACCAGCCGCTGTAGCCGGTCAGGGACGCCGCGAATGCGTGCGTGGCGACACGCTCGAGCTCGGGCACGACCCCGAGGTGCTCGCCCACGCTGTCGCCGCCGACCTCGATGGCGGCCGCGCGAGCCATGTCGATCGCCGCGGCCAGCGTCGCGTCGAGGCTGGCGGGCGCCTCAGGCTCGTCCGTCACAGCGGGAAGCTCGGTCTCCGTCACGAAGCTATTGTGGCTGATCCGCCCCACGCGGGACACGGCGGCTGTGGACGCTGAGTTTTCGTCGCCCGCTTGGGGCAGGATGGGGACATGGCCAGGACCCCGGACGAGAAGCCGCGCAAGCGGTTCAGCAAGTCCGGGCACACCAGCCACGCCCCGCTGCGCGACCCGTATGCCGGTGCGCCGCCGCCGCAGCAGCAGTACCCGCAACAGGGCTACCAGCAGTACCCGCCGCAAGGGCCGCCGCCGGGGCCGCCGCAGGGGTACCAGCAGGATCCGTACGGCTCGGCGACCTACCACCACGTCGCCGGCAGCGGTCCACAGCAGGGTGTTCCGCCCCGCCCGGCGGTCGCGCTGACGAAGGCGGCTTTCGTCAACAGCAACCGTGCGGCCCGCTTCATCACCCGCAAGGTCATCTCGGCGAGCAAGGCCGACGGCGCCCACCAGTCCGGCCTCACCGCCCTGATCTGGAACCAGGTGCTCAGCTACGGCACCGACGCCATGATCACGGTCGCCCTGGCCGGCACGGTGTTCTTCGGCGCCTCGACCAATGCCCAGCGCGGCAACGTCCTGCTCTACCTGCTCATCACCATGGCCCCGTTCGCGGTGGTGGCTCCGGTGATCGGGCCACTGCTCGATCGGCTCCAGCACGGCCGCCGCTGGACCATGGCCGGCACCGCGATCGGCCGGTGCGTGCTCGCGCTCATCATGGCCAGCCATCCGAGCGAACTGCTGGTGCTCTACCCGTGCGCGCTCGGCTCCCTGGTGTTCTCGAAGGCCTACGGCGTCGTGCGGGCTGCCGCCGCGCCACGTCTCGTGCCAGAGGGGATGACCCTCACTTCGGCCAACGCCCGGCTGTCCATCTTCGGCCTGGGTTCGACCCTGGTGTCCGGCGCGGTCGTCGGCATCGTCATCAAGGTCACCGGTTCCTACAGCCTCGGCCTCTATCTCACGGCCATCGCCTTCGGCGTCTGTGCGTTCTTCGCCTTCCGGCTGCCCTCCCAGATCGACTCGGCCTTCTCCGCACCCCGGCACCCGCAGGAGCCACCCCGGCCGCGCAAGCAGGACCGCGTCCCGCCGTCGGTGCGCATCCGCAGCTGGGCCAAGCGTGGCTTCGACGCGCACGTCGTCACGGCTCTGCAAGGCGAGTCGGCCCTGCGTCTGCTCAGCGGCCTGCTGACCATCTACCTCGCCTTCTACATCGAGTCGACCGCACACGGCCTCGACGCCGCGCTGCAACTCGGTGGCGTGGTCGGCGCGGCCGGCTTCGGCAGCTTCAGCGGCACCGCCATCGGTACCAAGCTTCGAATGAACAAGCCCGAGGCCGTCATCATGATCTCGACGGCGATCGCGGCCGCAGTATGCATCCTCACCGCGGTCGCTTTCGGCATCGCCTTCGCGATCATCGGCATGTATGTCAGCTCCGTCGCCAACGCGTTGTCCAAGATCGCTCTGGACACGTTGATCCAGCACGACGTCGTGGAGACGTTGCGCTCCAGCGCCTTCGCGCGGTCCGAGACGTTCCTTCAGCTGGCTTGGGTCATCGGCGCGGCGATCGGTGTGCTGCTGCCGAGCACGAAGGCGCACGGCGGTGCCATCGGGTTCTGGGTCGCGGGCATCATCCTCGGCACCATCTCCATCGTGATCTTGTTGCGGCAGCGGGCCGAGACGCGCGCCACCCGCGCGCGGGAGTGGCGCGACCGTCCTGGCGACCCGGGTAGCGTCTCGGGCAGGAAAGCCGACCGGCCGTACTGAGGCCGGCAGGACTGAGGAGCAGCATGCCCCGCGCACTCGGCCGCGCCATCGCGGCGGCAGCCGTCGCCCTACTGGCGATCACCTCGCTGACGGCCTGTGACAAGCCGCTTCCGAAGGTCACCGTGCTGTCCGGATCCCGCACCGTGGTGCTCGGTCCGCAGACGTACTGCTTCGATGCCTCGCACTGCCATTTCCCGAAGACGAAGGTGTCGGTCGTGCACGCCACTGCCGGCACCACGCTTCTGGTGGACGTGCCGCGAGAGATCGCCGATCACCCTTGGCAGGTCTCCTCCGGAACGTTGAGCGGAAACACCCTGAAGACGTTCGTCGGCGACAACTACTCCACCGGCACGATTTCCGATACGCACTCGGCGCGGGTCGACGTCCCCTTCGGCGTCGGCACCTACACGCTCGTGATCCGCACGAGCACCGACGCCTGGGTCGCCGCGGTGTCGGTGAACCGCTGAGGTGAGGATCCTCGTCGTCACCGCCGTGGCCGCCGAGCGGGACGCAATCACGGCTGCCGCACCGGCGCTGGAGGTCATCGTCGGCGGAGTGGGTCCTGCGGCCGCGGCCGCCGCTGCGGCGGTGGCGCTGTCGGCGGCCCCCTACGACCTGGTCGTCAGTGCGGGCATCGCCGGCGGGTTCGCGCCATTGGAGCCCGGTGACATCGCCGTCGCCGCGTCGATCGTGTTCGCCGACCTCGGCGCTATGACTGATGTCGGCTTCGTGCCCGTCTCGGAACTGGGCTTCGGCAGCGAGCGATACGAGGTGCCGCCGCGGCTGGCCGTCGAGCTCACCGACCGGGTCGGCGGGCACCTCGGCACCATCCTCACCGTCGCGACTGTCACTGGTTCTGCCGAGGCCGCTCAGGCTCTGCTCGACCGGCACCCCGACGCGGTGGCCGAGGCGATGGAGGGTGCTGGCGTCGCGGCCGCCGCGGCTGCCGTCGGTATCCCATGTGCCGAAATCCGGGCGATCAGCAACCTCGTCGGCCCGCGCGATCGGGCGGCGTGGCGCATCCCGGAGGCACTCACCGCACTCGGCCGCGCGGCCGCGTCGATCAACGAGGCAGGATTGACAGCGTGAAGCTTGCGTTCTCGCCCTGCCCCAATGACACGTTCGTATTCCACGCCTGGACCCACGGCCTGGTACCCAGCGCGCCGCGCGTCGAAGTAACCTACGCCGACATCGACATCACCAACACGGCCGCCGAGCACGGCGAGTTCGACGTGGTGAAGGTTTCCTACGCGGCCCTGCCCTGGCTACTCGACAAGTACCGGCTGCTGCCCGCCGGTGGGGCTCTCGGGCGCGGTTGCGGTCCGCTCGTGCTGACCCGCGAAGGCCAGACGAGCGTCAGCGGGCTCACCGTCGCGGTGCCCAGCGAGCGCTCGACCGCCTACCTGCTCTTCCGGCTCTGGTCAGCCGGACAGCACCCGGCCTCCATCGAGGTCGTGCCATTCGCCGACATCATGCCCGGCGTACGAGACGGCAAGTACGACGCCGGTCTGGTGATCCACGAGGCCCGCTTCGTCTACCAGGACTTCGGGCTCACCTCGATGGTCGACCTCGGCGAGTGGTGGGAGGCCGACACCGGCCTGCCCATCCCCCTCGGCGCGATCATCGCGAAACGCCATCTCGACACCGAGGCGCTGATCAGGGTCATCCGGGCATCAGTCGAATACGCGTGGGCGCACCCGGAGGCATCCGCGGACTACGTCGCCGAGCACGCGGCCGAGATGTCACCGGACGTGCAGCGCCGCCACATCGATCTCTACGTGAACGAGTTCACCAGGGATCTGGGCGAGGAGGGCTACACCGCCATCGAGACGTTGCTGGGGCGGGCGCATCGCGAAGGGTTGATCCCCGCAAGGCCGATCGTTCGCTAGCGGGCTAGGCGTCCATCTGGTCGGCGAAAGCCCGCAGCAAGCCAGCCACGATCTTGGCCTCACTGCGGTCTGGGTAGCGGCCGCGGCGCAGGGTGTTCGACGTCTCGTCCAGCAGCTTGATCAGATCCTCGACGAGCGGGGCCAGCTCCTCGGCGGGCTTGCGGTTCGCACGAACCGCGGCACGGGCCACCGACGGCACCGGATCCAGGACACGGACCTGCATGGCCTGATTGCCCTTGCGGCCGCTGACGACGCCGAATTCCACACGCTGGCCAGGCTTCAGCTCGGTAACCCCTTCGGGCAGCGCGTCGCGATGGACGTAGACGTCATCGCCCTCGTCGTAGGAGAGAAAGCCGAAACCCTTCTCCGCGCTGAAGAACTTCACCTTGCCGGTAGGCACGTCGTGCTCCTGTCGAATGATCACTACACACTGAAGGCACCGCACGCCGCGGTGCCTTCGCTGTACAGGCTACTGGTCCGCGCCGCCAGATTCACGGGGATACTGCATCGGTGAGTAGCTCGCCACCCCCGCGGCGCGCGGTTCGGGTCGGAATCGCGGTGTTCGTCCTCGGCCTGGTGTTCGTCGCGGTCGACATCACACCCTTCTTCTTCGATCACCACGACACCCCTCTCTGGCTGAATCTGGCCTGTCTGCTGGCTCCGATCGGGTTCGGCATGGCCGTCTGGTCCGGATTGGCCGCCGGACGAGCCGAGCAGCGAGCAGCCGCCGAGGCAACCCGCCGCGAGAGGCATTGACCCCGACCTGGACGGGCCCCCGCCCCGTTGGGCGTGGCACACTGGACTGTCCGCGTCTGACCGATCGAGAGGCCTACTGATGACCAGCAGCACGCCGCGACTTCCCGAGCAGTTCGGCGCTACGGCCGCCCACGTCGTGGACGACTTCCACGTGAACGAGCTGTGCTCGGATATGGCCGGCTCACTGTCCCCGTTCGGCGCAGACCTGCAGTTCCCCTTGCCGCTGGACCAGATCCACTACGTGCACCCCGGCCCGGCGGACCGCCCGAACCTCGCCGACGGGCGCTGACCCGGTCTCTCACACGTGGCAGCTTCACCCGCACCGTCAGTCCCGGAACGCCCCGGCTCGCTGACCGAGTGGTTGCGCGCTCGCACCGACACCGAGCTCGGCGAGCTGCTGCGCCGGCGGCCGGACCTGGCCCTGCCGGCCCCACCCGATCTCGCCACGCTGGCCGCGCGTCTGGGCATCCGCACGTCCGTGCAGCGAGCCGTCGACGGCCTGAACGCGTTCGTGTTGTACGTCCTGGAAGCACTGGTGCTGACCGGGCCTGAATCCTCGATCGAGGCGGTTGCCGGGCAGGCCCGGGTGCCGTTGGAGCACACCGAGCCCGCCATCGACGAGTTGATCGCGTGCGGCCTGGTGTGGGGCGACGCAGAAGCCTTGGACGTTGCTCCGACCGTGCCCGAAGCGGTCGGTCGCTATCCGACTGGCCTCGGCCGGCCGGCGTCGATGTTGTTCGCACAGGTCCCGGACGTGGTGCTGGCGCCCGTGCTGAGGTCACTCGGCCTGCCACCGAGCGGGCAGCCCCGGGGTGGTCGCTCGGTCGCCACGCTGCTCGCTGATCCGTACCGGGTCGAGGCATTGCTCGCCGAGGTCGAACCCGCCGAGCGAGACGTGCTCGACCGGCTCGCAGCGGGCCCTCCGCTCGGCGCCTTGCGTGATGCGTTCGCCACATCGGGCGACTCCCCCGCGCATGCCCTGATCACCCGCGGCCTGCTGGTGCCGGTCGACGCTCAGTCCGTCGAGCTGCCGCGCGAGGTGGGCCAGGCCCTGCGGGAGCACAAGCCCGCTCTGGTCGCCGTACGTGCACCCGAGGTGGCGCTGTCCACCCGCGAACCGGCCGAACTCGACCGCGCCGGCACGACGGCCGTTCTGGAGACGATCCGGCTCGTCGAGGCGCTGGCCCAGTCGTGGTCCGGGCAGCCACCCGCACAGCTCCGGTCCGGCGGGCTGGGCGTGCGGGAGTTGCGCCGGACCGCCCGTGACCTCGGTGTGGACGAGCCGACGGCAGGCCTGATAGCCGAGGTGGCTTCGGCAGCCGGGCTGCTGAATTCGACCCACGGCATGGAGCCGGTCTACCTGCCGACACCCGAGTACGACATCTGGCAGCGGCAGGACACCGCGGCACGCTGGGCCTCGCTGGCCTTGGCCTGGCTCGGGATGACGCGCCAGCCCAGCCTGGTGAACCAGCGCGGCGATCGGGATCGGGTGATCACCGCCCTGAGCCCGGACGCCGAGCGCGGCACCGTGCCGGCGCTGCGCCAGCAGCTGCTCGACGCCCTTGCGGCGCTGCCGCCTGGCAGCTCCCCCGCCGACCGCGCAGAGTTCCTCGCCGCGCTGGCGTGGCATGCCCCTCGACGCGCCAGCGGGCAGCGCGGACTGGCCGAAGCGGTCCTCGCCGAGGCAGACCTGCTCGGGCTCACCGCCGCAGGCGGGCTCACCGGGTACACCCGCACGCTGCTTGCCGGTACCCGAGTCGTCGCTGAGCAGGTGCTCACCGGTGCGTTGCCGACACCGGTCGACTACTTCCTGGTGCAGCCGGACCTGACGATCGTCGTGCCCGGACCGCCGACTCCCGAGCTGGCAGCTGAGCTCTCCGCGACCGCCGACCTCGAATCGACCGGCGGGGCGTCGGTCTATCGGGTGACGGAGTCCTCGCTGCGCCGGGCGCTGGACAGCGGCCGCACCGCCTCCGACATCGCCGCGCTGATGAGTCAGCGTTCGCGCACCCCGGTGCCGCAGTCGCTGAGCTACTTGATCGACGACCTAGCCCGGCGCCACGGCATCCTCCGATCCGGCGCCGCTTCGTCTTACCTGCGGTGTGACGACGAGGCCCTGCTGGCACGCGTGCTGTCTGACCGCAACGTCTCCAGCCTGGGGCTCCGCCAGATCGCGCCGACCGTCGTGATCACCACGACGCCCGTGCCACGACTGCTCGATGCCCTCCGCGAAGCCGGGTATGCGCCGGCCGCCGAGGCCGCCGACGGTGAGGTCGTCTCACTCGGCGTCGAGGCCGCTCGGGCGCCGTCTCGTCAGCCGGTGCGCTCGGTGCGCTCGCGTGCCGTCGGTTCGCAATCCCAGCTCGGCGAACTCGTCACCCGGATCCGATCCGGGGACGCGATGACCGAGCACTCCGTTCCAGCCCTGGCTCAGCAGGTTCCCGGCGTCACGTCCGCAGCCACCATGGGCGTTCTCCGGGAGGCCATCCGCGACGCTCGCCGGATCGTGCTGGGCGTCGCGGAGACGGACGGTGTGGCCACCCGGCACACGATCCTGCCGATCTCGATGGGTGGCGGGTACGTGCGGGGGCAGGAGTCCGGATCGCCTGGCCTGCGGTCGTTCCAGCTGCATCGGATCACGTCGGTACACCTGCTCAGCGTCGACGAGGACGACGTCTAGCCCCACAAAGTCGCTCCGAATTTGCGATACTGGATGGTCTGCCTAGGTGTGGGGGAATGCGTGACCGACGGACCACTGATCGTTCAATCCGACAAGACGTTGCTACTGGAGGTCGACCACCCGCTCGCTCAGGAGGCCCGCGCCGCGATCGCGCCGTTCGCGGAACTGGAACGCTCGCCCGAGCACGTCCACACCTACCGGCTCACGCCGCTCGGCCTCTGGAACGCCCGCGCTGCGGGTCACGACGCCGAGCAGGTCGTCGACGCCCTGGTGCGCTACTCGCGCTACGCCGTGCCGCACGCGCTGCTCGTCGACGTCGCCGACACGATGGACCGCTACGGCCGTCTCCAGTTGACCAAGGATCCTGCACACGGGCTGCTGCTCGTCAGCGTCGACCGGATGGTGCTCGAGGAGGTCGTGCGCAACAAGAAGATCGCGCCGATGCTCGGCGAGCGGCTGGACCCGGACACCGTCGTGGTGCACCCGTCCGAGCGCGGCCGCCTCAAGCAGGCGCTGCTCAAGATCGGCTGGCCGGCCGAGGACCTCGCCGGATACGTCAACGGTGAGGCGCACCCGATCGAGCTGGATCAGAGCGAGTGGCATCTGCGTGACTATCAGCAGCAGGCCGTCGACATGTTCTGGCAGGGCGGTTCGGGCGTGGTGGTGCTGCCGTGCGGCGCCGGCAAGACGCTCGTGGGCGCAGCGGCCATGGCCCAGGCGAAGGCGACCACGCTCATCCTGGTGACCAACACCGTCGCCGGTCGGCAGTGGAAGCGCGAGCTGCTGGCGCGCACCTCGCTCACTGAGGAGGAGATCGGCGAGTACAGCGGCGAGAAGAAGGAGATTCGCCCGGTCACCATCGCCACCTATCAGGTGATGACGACGCGGCGGAAGGGCGAGTACCGCCATCTCGAGCTGTTCGACAGCCGCGACTGGGGCTTGATCGTTTATGACGAGGTGCACCTGCTGCCGGCGCCGATCTTCCGGCTTACCGCTGACCTGCAGTCCCGGCGTCGTCTCGGCTTGACCGCGACGTTGATTCGCGAAGACGGGCGCGAGGGAGACGTCTTCTCGCTGATCGGGCCGAAGCGTTACGACGCTCCGTGGAAGGACATCGAGAACCAGGGTTGGATCGCGCCGGCGGACTGCACCGAGGTGCGTGTGACCCTGACCGACGCGGAACGGATGAATTACGCGACGGCCGAGCCAGAGGACAAGTACAAGCTCGCTGCGACGGCGCACACGAAGCTGCCCGTGATCCGCACGATCGTGGAGAAACACCCCGACGACCAGGTGCTGGTGATCGGCGCGTACCTCGATCAGCTCGACGATGTTTCGGCGGAGCTCGACGGTGCCCCGATCATCCAGGGCTCAACGCCCAACAAGGAGCGCGAGCGGCTGTTCGACGAGTTCCGCCGCGGGGAGACGCGGGTGCTCGTCGTGTCGAAGGTCGCCAACTTCTCGATCGACCTGCCCGAGGCCGCCGTCGCGGTGCAGATCAGCGGCACGTTCGGCTCGCGACAGGAGGAGGCGCAACGGCTCGGGCGTGTGCTGCGCCCCAAGCACGACGGGCGGCAAGCGCACTTCTACAGCGTGGTCTCCCGGGACACCCTCGACTCGGAGTACGCCGCCCATCGGCAACGGTTCCTGGCAGAGCAGGGGTACGCGTACACGATCGTGGACGCCGACGATCTTTTACGTCCGCTCTGACCCGCGGCCGATCGGGCGGCCTTCTCCGATCTGTCATGCAGAAGCGGGCCCAGGACCCCGCAATTGCATGACAAAGGCGCGCGCGTGCATGCGAAGCTTCGAGGCGTGAAGCGATCAGGCCGAGCTGCGCGGGTCGTGATCGGCGTGTGCGCAATCGCATGCTCGTCGGTGACGGGGTGCTCTTCTGGATCGAAGCCCGTGAGCCTCACGGCTGAGCAGGTCTACGCCCGCGCCACCACAGCACTCTCGCAAGCCCCTTCTGTCCAAGTGACAGGGCAGACCGACAGCGCCCAACCGCCGAGCACAGACTTTGTCCTCCACTTCCAGGGGAAGGACTCCGCCGCGTCACTACGAATAGGCGCGGAGGACGTCGAAGTGCGCATCGTCGATGAGACCCGATACATCGAGACCAACGGCGCCGTTTGGAGTGATCTGGGCCTCTCCAGCTACGCGCCGCGGTTCGCCAATCGCTGGCTCGAATTCCCACCTGGCACTGCGACTCTGCTCGGCGGCTTCCAAACGCTCACGTCCAGCTTGCTCGCCTGGGGAGGGCGCATCGACGCCGCCCGGATCATCTTCGCCGGCTTCACTCCGACAGGACGCCCAGCCATGGTCTCCGTAGACGGACTAGCTTGCTACGCGCTGTCGTCACCTACCGGGCAGCGGCTATTCGTGAACGAGTCCGACTTCCGGCCGGTGTCCTACGTCGGGGCCCCACCGAAACTCGACACCACGCACTTCACCTACTCGAAGCAATCCAACGGTCCGGAGGCACCAGCGTCACCGACGTTGCTGCCGCGCGCCCCTCGCGTGGTGGGATGAACCGTGCCTGACGTCGTGGCTAGACGAATCCGCGGCCTCCGTCTGACGGCGGCCCGTGATCAACGCGCACCCTGACCAGCGCTCAGAGAACGTTGGCGGCCAGGGCGACGTCGAAGCCTGCTCCGTTGCGGGCCAACCCCATCAACAGAAGGCTGGCCGTCTCGAGAATCGGGGCCGCCTGCATTCCTCCTGTATCGAAGGTCCGCAGTTCCAGGCTCTCCAGGAATGCTGCGAGGGTCGACTTCGCCTCGTCGCTGTCGCCCGCGATGAAGACGTCGAGCGGCGTGCCCTTGGCGAGAACGTGACCGAAGACCGTGTTCAGCCCCTTGACGACATGGGCGGTCTTGGGAGCCACCTCCTCGATCTCTCGAGCAGCCGAACTTGGGGTCACCAGTCCGCTGGCGTCGTCGTTGAACGGGTTCGAGATGTCGACGAGGATCTTGCCTGCAAGCGCATCGCCGAGGGTCGAGACCGCGTCAACCACGCCGCCGTACAAGACGGCCACGATCACGATCTCCCCCGCCGGCTTTGCGCCGAAGGTGCCGACGGTGGCCCCTTCACCGATCCGCTCGGCGAGCGCCTGAGCTTTGGCGGCGTCGCGGCCCATGAGTTCGACGGTGTGACCGTGCTTGACGGCCCTAGTGCCGATGGCCTCGGCCATGTTCCCCGAACCGATGATGCTGATGGTGGTCATGTTGGAAACTCCTTCTTCTTGGTTGGTGAGTTGTTGACGGTGCGGAAATCAGATGAGCCCGCCGACGATCTCGTCGAGCGGCTCGGGCTGGCCCGACTCCGGATGGAACCGAGTGCCACCCCTGATCAGGGCGGCGGTGAGAACGGCCCCGACCCAGAACGCGCCTGCGGCCCACCAATAGCCGACGGTGAACCCATGCACGGTGGCTGCCACGACGGCGAGGTGGCCGTGGCTGGCCAGGTAGTTGCTGTTGGCGGAGGCGACGAACGTACTGATCACGGCGATGCCCAGTGCCGCTCCGAGTTGCTGCGAGACGTTGTTCAGCGCACCGGCAGCTCCAGCATCACGCGGTTCGACACCCATCTGCGCGAGCGCAACCGCTGAGACGATCGCCGACCCGATACCGGCCCCGGCAAGGATCAGCCCGGGCAACACCCAGGCCGCGTAGGGGCTGCTCGCATCGGCCTGAGTCAGCAGTGCCGCCCCGGCGCCACCAACGGTCAGTCCTCCCGCGACGATGGCCCGCATGCTGAGGTGCTGCACCAGCACGCTCTGCGTCAGGGTGGCAACCACGGCGACCGTCAGCATCATCGGTAGGAACGCGAGGCCGGTCTTGACCGGCGAGTACCCGAGGACACCTTGGAAGTAGTAGGTCAAGAACAGAAACAGTGCGAAGACGCCCGCCTGACCCAGCAGGAGAGTGATCAAGCCGGCGCCGCGGTTGCGGTCGGTCACCACTCGCAGCGTCACGAGCGGGTGACGGTCCACTTTCTGATACACGACGAACACGCCCAGCAAGAGAGCTCCGGCGCCGAGCGAGGTGAGGGTGATCCCCGCGCTCCAGCCATCCGTCTCAGCCTTCGATGCTCCGAAAACCAAGCCGAACACCCCTGCGGTTCCAAGGATCGTGCTCGGGACAGATAGCCTCGGCTTGTTCGGCTCAGCGGAGTTGTGCAGCAGCGCTACGGCGCCCAATATCCCGACGACAGCGAAGGCGACGTTGACGTACATCGTCCAGCGCCAGTTGGCGTAGTCGGTCAGCACTCCACCCAGCATCAGGCCGATTGCTGAGGAGCTGCCGGCGACCGCGCCGAAGATAGCGAAGGCCTTGTTCAGCTCCTTCAGGTCGGTGAAGATCACCATGATCAGAGACAGTGCGGCCGGCGCCATCACGGCTGCGAAGCCGCCCTGGACTGCACGAGCAGTGATGAGCGTTTCGACGTTGCCCGCCGCGCCACCGACTGCCGAAGCGACCGCGAATCCCACCAGCCCCACGATGAATACGGTTTTGCGTCCAAACGCATCGGCCAGTCGACCGCCGAGCAGCAGCAAACTGCCGAAGGCCAGCAGATAGGCGGTGACGACCCACCCGCGGGTGTCGTCGGAGAAGCCCAGGTCGGCCTGCACCGAGGGCAGGGCGACGTTGATGATGGTCGCGTCGAGCAGGAGCATTACCTGCGCGATGAGGATGACGCCCAGCGCCAGCCAGCGTCGTTCGTAGTGCGGATTCGGCGGACCTGGGGATCGCGTTTCGACGGGATCGGCGGCCGCCAAGGTTCCTGAGGCCCCGGAAGATTCGTTTGTGCGCACCTTGGACTCCTGTGAGGTCGGGTCGGAGTGCCAAGATGAGGCACCCCTCCGGTCAGTTACCTCGACATAAGCGGAGGGGTGCCTCATCTATTCCGGAGGGCAGCCTCAACTTGTCCGTAGACTGATGGGATGAGTCAGGCTGCCGCCGTCACGCTGACGCAGAGACCTCTGCGTCGCGACGCACGCGAACGCCACGACAAGCTCATCGCGGCGGCACAGGCCGAATTCGCCGCCCACGGGGTGGATGCGTCCCTGGAGAAGATCGCCCGGGACGCCGACGTCGCCATTGGAACCTTGTACCGGCACTTCCCCAAGCGACTGGACCTGCTCCTGGCCGCGCTTGCGCCGCGGCTCCAAGCGTTCCTCGACGGAGCCGACAAGGCTATGGCGATGGACGATCCGTGGGAGGGTTTCGTCGCCTACCTCGACAACCTGTTCGCCGTTCAGGCGGGCGACCGCGGCTTCAACGACTTCCTCTCGCGCCGGTTTCCTGGCAACGCCGAGACCGAGCACATCCACGACGTGATGTGCCAGCAGATCGAGGACGTTCTCGCGCGGGCTCAAGAAGCTGGCAAGGCTCGTCGTGACATCACCCGGGCCGACGTCGTCCACCTGATCTGGTCCAACGGCAGGATCATCGACGCCACCAGCGCCAAAGCGCCCCGGGCTTGGCGCCGCCAGCTCTACCTGATGCTCGACGCCTATCGCGCGGATCGGGCCCATTCACTACCCGAGCCGCCGATGACGGACGAGCAGCTCTATGACGCCATGGTCCATCTCAGCATGGTGAAGTAGGCACGCTCGGTTCCGGCTGGTGATCGTTACCCAGTCGGGTTCTCAGCACGGTCGGCATGTGCGGACTGTAGCGCCTCACACCGCAACGGATGAAGGTCAAAATCCGGCGGTTGGGTGCACACTGTTGTTGTCATCAGAGTCGCCTGAACGACGAGGGGTTCACATGTTCTACAACCCGAGCCAGCAACAGGAGAACTCCCTTGAAATCGCCAGGTCGAACGAGGCGGATATCGCAAGGCGAGCCGAAGAGCGTAGGCAGATCGACGATGCGAAGAAACCGTCTCGAATTGCGGGACTTGCTTCGACGCTTGGCACGCCGAAGCTAGGTGATCGCTGCCGGCCAGCGATACGCTCGCCACTCGTTCCAGGTACTGAATCCTGCCGGCGGCGGATCGATCGGCTCCGTGCCGTCGATTTCGCCTGGTGTGGGAACGTCGAATAGGTCAGCCCATTCGGCTAGTTCGCGGTCGGAAATCGGCCACGTCGTCTGGGGCACTTCGGCCAGCCGAAGGTCGAGACGGCGGCGCTGTTCACTCGGGTCAAGTTGGAAGTAGAGCATTCGAACATGCGCGCCGAGATCGGAAGCTGCCTGCCGGAGGGCGGATCGTTCGTCGCGGCTCCATAGCCCGAAATCAATCACAACACTGGCGCCCGCTCTGAGACATCCAAGGCTGATGTCGACGAGCCGCCCCTCGATGACATCTGAAGCCGCGGGCGGGTTCTTCGCGCCGTAGAGCGCCTTCACCCATTCGTCTTTCGTCAGACGGACGGCGGCGTGGTCGATCTCAAGTTGCCGTGCGGCCGTTGTCTTACCGGTACACGGCAGCCCGACGGTCAAGAACATCGTCGGTTGGACCACACGCCCATCCTGCCGGGGGGACACCAACTTCGCTCGGAAATACCACCC
>Ga0068852_100000654_pt1 | contig 22706 bp, 21 predicted proteins | sample KBSCornC22_FD_66594 | JGI IMG/M metagenome (GOLD analysis project Ga0068852, IMG submission 66594) | Corn rhizosphere microbial communities from Kellogg Biological Station, Michigan, USA - KBS Corn C2-2 | ecosystem: Host-associated > Plants > Roots > Rhizosphere > Soil ... | reverse complement strand
TTCTTCAGCAAGTATCCCGAGCTCGCGAAGCTCGCCGAGCACCTCTCGGACGAGGACATCGATCGCCTGCGCCGCGGCGGCCACGACCCGGTCAAGATCTTCTCGGCGTACTGGCACGCCGCGCGCCACGAGGGCCAGCCCACGGTGATCCTGGCGATGACCAAGAAGGGCTACGGCATGGGCACCGCGGGCCAGGGGCGCATGACGACGCACTCGCACAAGAAGCTCGATGCCGAGCAGCTCGTCGCCTTCCGCGATCGCTTCGCGCTGCCGCTCACGGACGCGCAGTGCGATGCCTGCGACTTCGTGCGCCCGCCCGGCGATTCGCCGGAGATGGCGTACCTGCAGGCGCGGCGCGAGAAGCTGGGCGGGCACCTGCCGCGGCGGCGCTCCGATGCCGCACCGCTCGAGACGCCGCCTGCCGCGTCGTTCGCGAAGTTCGCGCTGGAAGCGAGCGGCAAGGAGATGTCCACGACCGTGGCCTACGTGCGCATGGTGGGGGCGTTGCTGCGCGATCCGCACCTCGGCAAGCGCATCGTCCCGATCATCGCCGACGAGGCGCGCACGTTCGGCATGGCGGACCTCTTCCGCCAGATCGGCATCTACTCGCCGTTCGGCCAGCTCTACCAGCCCGAGGACGCGAGCCAGCTCTCCTACTACAAGGAGGCCGTCGACGGGCAGATCCTCGAGGAAGGCATCAACGAGGCGGGCGCGATGGCGTCGTGGGTCGCGGCGGCGACGAGCTACTCGGCGCACGGCTATCCGTTGCTGCCCATGTACATCTACTACTCGATCTTCGGCTTCCAGCGCGTGGGCGACGAGATCTGGGCCGCGGCCGACTCGCGCTCGCGCGGCTTCCTCTTCGGCGCGACCGCGGGGCGCACCACGCTCTCGGGCGAAGGGCTCCAGCACGAGGACGGCTCGAGCCACCTCGTCGCGTCCACCGTGCCCAATTGCCGCGCGTACGATCCCGCGTTCGCCTACGAGCTCGCGGTGATCCTCGAGGATGGCATGCGGCGCATGCTGGGCGAGCGCGAGGACGTCTTCTACTACGTGACGCTGATGAACGAGAGCTACGCGCAGCCCTCGATGCCCGAGGGCGCGCGCGAGGGCATCCTGCGGGGCATGTATGTGGTGCGGCCGGCAAAGGGCGCGAAGGTGCGCCTGCTCGGCGCCGGCACGATCCTCGTCGAGGTGCTGGCGGCGGCGGAGCTGCTCGAGAAGGACTTCGGCATTGCCGCCGAGGTGCATTCGGTGACGAGCTTCACGGAGCTGCGGCGCGAGGGCATGGAGATCTCGCGCGAACGGCGACTGAGCCTCACCCCGGCCCCATCCCAAGGCAGAGGGAGAACACCTTGGGTCGAATCGCAGCTGCCCGCGACAGGCCGGCCCGTCGTCGCCGCGACCGACTACGTGAGCGCCGTCGCCGATCTCATCCGCCCCTGGATTCGCGATCCGTACGTGGCGCTCGGCACCGACGGCTTCGGCCGCAGCGACACGCGCGCGGCGCTGCGCCGCTTCTTCGAGGTCGACCGCCACGCCGTGGTGCTCGCCGCGCTCCACGCGCTCGGCGACGAGCGCTTCGCCGAAGCCGCGAAGCGCTATGGAGTCGACGCGGACACCCGTCCGCCCTGGACGCGTTGAAACCGGGGACGCACCCCGATATCGCCTGGTGAATTCGGGGTGCGTCCCCGGTTTGATGGAATTGTATACAATCGCGGTTTTGCCCTTCCGGCCCGCCGCCATGACCGCCACCACGCTCGCCCCGCCCGCCGCCACCGAAGTCGAGGAATTCCGCAACTGCATCGGCGGCGAGTGGCGGCGGGCGGCGGCAGGACGCACCTTCGACGACGTGAATCCGCACGATGCGCGCGAGGTGGTAGGACGCTTCGCGGCGTCGGGCGCGGACGACGCGAAGGCCGCGGTGGACGCGGCGGCGAACGCCTTCGAAGGCTGGCGCGCGACGCCCATCGGCAAGCGCGCGAAGATCCTGGCCGCCGCCGCCGATCGCCTCGAGCAGAACGCCGATCGCTTCGCGCGCGAGCTCACGCGCGAGGAGGGCAAGTCGGTCGCCCTCGCCAGGGACGAGTTCCTGCGCTCGGCGCAGACGCTGCGCTTCTACGCGATCGAGGCCCAGACCTTCGGCGGTGAGACGTATCCCCAGGACGATCCCGACATGGTGGTGTACAGCCAGCGCGAGCCGCTCGGCGTCGTGACCGCCATCACGCCGTGGAATTTCCCCGTGTCGATCCCCGCGCGCAAGATCGCGCCGGCCCTCGCCACCGGAAACACCGTCGTCTTCAAGCCCTCCTCCGATGCGCCGCTCTCCGGCCTGCGCCTCGCGCAGTCGCTGATCGAAGCGGGCCTGCCCGCCGGCGTGCTCAACTTCATCACCGGCGGCGCCGCCGATGTCGGCCCCGCGATCACGACCGACCCGCGCGTGCGCGCGGTCACCTTCACCGGATCCACCGCCGCGGGCGAGCAGATCCATCGCAGCGTGGCGCTCACCACGCGCACGCAGATGGAGCTGGGCGGCAAGAACCCGCTCATCGTGATGGAAGACGCGGACCTCGACGCCGCCGTGGACCTCGCCGTGAAGGGCGGGCTCTCGCTCACGGGGCAGGCCTGCACCGGGACGAGCCGCATCTTCGTGATGGGCGCCATCCGCGAGGCATTCACGCAGAAGCTCGTCGCGCGCGTGAAGGCGATGAAGATCGGCAGCGGCCTCAGCCCCGGCATGGACATCGGGCCGCTCGCCACGCGCAGGCAGCTGGAGAGCGTGCTGCGCTACATCGAGATCGGCAAGCGCGAGGCGAAGCTTGCCTGCGGCGGCGAGCGTCTCGCGGGCGAGGGCTTCGAGCACGGCTTCTACGTGAGCCCTGCGGTGTTCGACGACGTCGCCAACGGCATGCGCATCGCCCAGGAGGAGATCTTCGGCCCGGTGCTCGCCGTGATCGAGGTGAAGAGCTATGCCGAGGCGATCGCGCAGGCGAACGACACGCAGTACGGCCTCGCGGCCTCCATCGCCACGCGCAACCCGCGCTACATGCACGACTTCGCGCGCGACATCGAGGCGGGGTCCGTCAAGATCAACCGCACCACCACGGGCAACCTCGTGAACGCGCCCTTCGGCGGCGTGAAGCGCTCGAGCACGTCGACCTTCCGCGAGTCGGGACGCGCGGGCCTGGAGTTCTTCACGCAGGTGAAGACGATCTACCGCGGCTGCTAGGGAGGAGAAGCGTTGAAGACCACTCGCAGGCTGGAGCTCGAGGAGGCGCGGGCCATGGCGCGCGCGGCATTCGCGAAGGCGGCCGAGATCGGAGTGCTCGAATCGGTGTGCATCGTCGACGCCGGCGGCCACCCGATCGTGCTCGAGCGCATGGACGGGGCCCGCATCACGGGTCCCCAGATCGCCTGGAACAAGGCCTTCACGGCCGCGGGCCACAAGCGCTCGACCCATCTCTTCAACGCGCCGCCCAACGGACCGGCGCTGCCGGGCAACGAGGCGTTCGGCATCCAGCTCTCGTTCGAGGGCAAGTTCGCGATCTTCGTGGGCGGCTACCCCATCGTGGTCGAGGGCGAGGTGGTCGGCGGCGTCGGCCTCTCGGGCGGCAATGGCGAGCAGGACACGAAGTGCGGCGTGGCCGCTCTTCAGGCCCTGAAGGACCTGCTCGCGAGCCAGAAGCTCGACGTGCTCGTGCAGGCGGACATCAAGAAGTGACGCACCGCGTGGCGATCGAGGAAGGCGCCGCCTTCGAGGCCGCGCGCGGCGAGTCCGTCCTCGATGCGGCCGCGCGCCAGGGCATCGTGCTGCCCTCCGAGTGCCGCGCGGGCAACTGCGGGACCTGCCGGGTGAAGCTGGTCGAGGGCCGCGTCTCCTATCCCGAGTGGCCCTCGGCGCTCTCGCCCGCCGAGGCCGAGGCGGGCTTCGCGCTCGCCTGCCAGGCGCGGGCGGAAAGCGACCTCGTCCTGCGCTATGAGCGCACTGCCTACACCGAACCCTCGCGCCAGTCCGCGATGGTGACCGGCGTGGCGCAGCTCGCATCGGACATCGTGCACGTGCAGCTCATCCTGCCGGAGCTCGAGCGGCTCGAGTACCGTCCCGGCCAGCACGTGAACGTGCACCTCGAGGATGGAACCCATCGCACTTTCTCGATGGCGTCGCCGCCGCAAGGCAACGCGATCGACCTGCACATCCGCCGCATCGCGGGAGGACGCTTCACCGAGGACGTGCTCGCGAGCCTCCAGCCGGGCGACATGCTCGACGTGGAAATCCCGCTCGGCACGTTCCATTACCACCCCGAGGACGAGCGCCCGGTCCTGCTCGTGGCGACCGGGACCGGCATCTCGCCGCTCAAGTCGATCGCGCAGGCGCTGATGGACGACCGCGATTGCCCGCCGGTGGCGCTCTATTGGGGCATGCGCACCGCCGCCGAGCTCTACCTCCACGACGAGATCCCGGCGTGGGGCGAGAAGCTCTTCGAGTTCGCCTACGTGCCGGTGCTCTCCCGCCCCGATGCGGCCTGGAGCGGTCGGCGCGGGCACGTGCAGCAAGCGGTGGCGGAGGACATCGGCGATTTCTCGGAGCACGCGATCTACCTCTGCGGATCGCCCAACATGATCCGCGACGCGAAGGCGCTCTTCCTCGCGCGGGGCGCGGATCCCGCGCACGTGTACGCCGAGGGCTTCAGCTTCCAGCGGCACGACGAGCCGGCCGCGCAGCTCTCGTGAGCCGCTAGGCCGCGCGCTTGCGCCCGCGCGGGGCGGGCACGGCCTCGGCCGCCGCTTCGACTTCCGCCAGCACGGGCATGTGCGCCGCGTTGTACACGTGGCGGGTGGCGAGGAGTCCCGCGAGCTCGGCGTCGCCCGCGATCACCGCGCGCAGGATGCCCTCGTGCTCGCGCCAGTTCTCGCGGGTGCGCGCGCGGCTCTGGCGCGCGAAGATGATGGCGGTGCGGTCGCGCAGCGAGCGCACCATCCCGGAGAGCACCGAGTTCGCGGCGATCTCCTCCAGCGCTTCGTGGAAGCGTGCGTTGTTCGCCTGGATCACCGAAAGCTCGGTGCGCTCGTTGATGCGCGTGCCGTCGGCCACGATCCTCTCGAGCTTGGCGATCTGCTCCGGGTCGTGGCGGCGCGCTGCGAGGCGTGCGTTGAGCCCTTCCAGCGTCGCGCGCACTTCCACCAGCTCCTGCACCTGCTCCCCGGTGTACGAGGACACCGAGGCGCCCCGGCGCGGCTCGAGGACGATGATCCCTTCGGCGGCGAGGAGGCGCAGCGCCTCGCGCACGGGCATGCGCGACACACCCAGCTCCTCGGAGAGCGGCTCCTCGGCCAGGCGCTCGCCCGGGGCGAAGCGGCCGGCGAGGATGCGCTCGCGGATCTCGCCGGCGACCACCTGGGCGAGCGGTGAATGGCGCGCGCCGAGCTTCGCGGCGCGGGGGCGGGCGGGACGGGAGCGGGCAGGCATCGCAGGCTATTGTAGCGCGAACGCAAATTGTATACAGTATCCAGCTTTCGCCCACCGCACCCCACCCCCATGCAAGGAGCCGCCATGAACCAGGTCATGAATCGCGACGATTTCCGCACGGCGCTGGAGCAGGCGATCCAGGGCAGGAGCGCCAACAAATCCCCTTTCAGCATCGCCTGGGCGAGCGGCAAGCTCACCCGCGCGCACCTCGCCCGCTGGGCCGAGAACCATTACCACTACGTGGGCCCGTTCGCCGACTACCTCGCGTACATCTACGGGCGCACGCCTGACACGATGACCGAGGCGAAGGACTTCCTCCTCGCCAACATGTACGAGGAGGAGATCGGCGGCGACCGCCACACCGACCTGCTCATCCGCTTCGGCGAGGCATGCGGCACGACCCGCGCCCGCATCGAGGACCCCGACAACATGTCGCCCACCACGCGCGGGCTGCAGAGCTGGTGCTACGCGGTCGCCATGCGCGAGGACCCGGTGGTCGCCGTGGCCGGCCTCGTGGTGGGGCTCGAGTCGCAGGTGCCGTCGATCTACCGCAAGCAGACGCCGACGCTGCGCGAGAAGTACAAGTTCACCGACGAGGAGGTCGAGTTCTTCGACCTGCACATCGTCTCCGACGAGATCCACGGCGAGCGCGGCTACCAGATCGTGCTCGAGCACGCGACCACCGCCGAGCTGCAGCAGAAGTGCCTGCGCATCTGCGAGGTGGGCGCCCAGATGCGGCTGCTCTACACGACCGCGCTCTACCGCGACTACGTGGAGCAGGACCTCTCGCTCGCCGAGCTGGGCCTCGAGCGCGAAGCGGTCGCGGCCTGAGGAAGCGCGATGCCGAAGGTGCGGTTCGAGAAGCTGGGCGAGGTCCACGAGGGCGAGGTGAAGGACGACACCAACCTCGTGGTGCGCGCCGGGATCAAGCAGTTTCCCTGGCCGCACCTGCGCTACGGCTGCGGCATGGGCAAATGCTCGAAGTGCGCCTCGCGCGTGATCGAGGGGGCCGAGCACCTGCCGCCGCCCAACTGGAAGGAGCGCAAGATCCTCGGCGCCAACCTCGAGCGCGGCTATCGCCTCGTGTGCCAGCTCTGGATCCACCACGACGTCGCGCTCTGCCAGGATTCGGATGAAGTGTGGGCGGCGACCATCAAGCCGCCCGAGGAATCGGCCGCGTGACATGGCAGCCCCCTACGTGATCCTCACCAGCAAGCCCGGCCAGTTCCGCACCGAGCTCACCGACGGGCTCGAGCCGCTCGAGGCCTACGAATACCTCTGCTTCGGGCGCAAGCGCGCGGACTTCGTGATCGCAAGGCTCGCGGCACCGACGCGCATCAAGATCGTCGACGAGACCCCGCCGCCCGCGGTGAACTTCGTGCCGTCGAAGTTCCTCGAGAAGTTCGAGAGCGTCGAGGGCGCGCGGCGCGAGCTGCAGGAGCTCGCCCGCTCCGGCGGCAAGGACTTCGTCCTCCGCCCCGTGAAGGCGCGCTAGCCATGCCGCGGATCACGTTCGTCACGAGCGGCGGCAAGGAGGTCGAGGCGCCGGAGAACAGCAACCTGCTGCGCATCTCGCTGCGCGAGAAGGGCGGCATCCCCTTCAAGTGCGGCGGCGGCCTGTGCGGCACGTGCCGCTGCCTGATCGAGAAGGGCATCGAGAACACGGACGCGGTCAAGCCCAAGGAGCGCAACCACTTGAGCGAGGAGGACCTCGCGCGCGGCTTCCGCATGGCTTGCCAGACGTTCGTGAACGGAGACATCCACGTTTCCTGGGAGGAGAAGGCGCGGCCCGCGACCCCGGCGATCGACCGGGAAGGGCTGGTGCTCGCGCGTTCTCCTGCCCGGTCCTAGGCGCAATTCCCCAACGCAGTCACAATCCGCGGCCTGGCCGCGCATCGGAGGAGACGTGAAGATCCTTTCCCGCATCATTGCCGCACTGGTGGTCCTCGCCCCCGCGCTCGCGGGCGCGCAGGCCGGCTATCCCACCAAGCCCGTGATCGTCGTCGTGAGCACCGTGCCCGGCCCGCTCGATGCGTTCGCGCGCATCGTCTGCCAGAAGCTGCAGGACGCGCTCAAGCAGCCGTTCGTGGTGGAGAACAAGGCCGGCGCCGGCGGCAACATCGCCGCGGACTACGTGGCGAAGGCGCAGCCCGATGGCTACACGCTGCTCTTCGCGATCGACACCACGTTCACGGTGAACCCGGGCCTGTACAAGTCGCACCTGCCGTTCAATCCGGAGAAGGATTTCGCGACGATCTCGGTGCCGGTCACCTACGCGCAGATGCTCACGGTGAACCCGGGCGTCCCGGTGAAGAACGTGAACGAGCTCATCGCGCTCGCGAAGCAGAAGCCGCTCTCCTATGCCTCGGGCGGCAACGGCTCGCCGAGCCACCTGGTGGCCGCGTACTTCTACAACGCCGCGAACGTCGACGTGACGCACGTCCCCTACAAGGGCACGGGCCAGTCGGTGATCGACGTGGTGGGCGGGCGCGTGGACTCGCTCTTCGCGGTGACGAGCGGCGTGATGCCCTTCGTGAAGGATGGTCGCCTGCGCGGGCTCGCGGTCTCCAGCCTCAAGCGCTCGCCGCTCGCGCCGGACATTCCGACCATCGCCGAGAGCGGCTTCCCCGGCTTCGACGTCTCGTTCGCGTATGCCTTCATGGCTCCGGCCGGCACGCCGCCCGAGATCGTGAGGATGCTGAATCGCGAGGTGCAGAAGGCGCTCGCCGCGCCCGACGTCGCCGAGAAGGACGCGAAGTGGGACTACGCCGTCACCGGGCTGGACGAGAAGCAGTCGGCGCAGTGGCTGCGCGAGAACCGCGAGAAGTGGACGAAGCTCATCGACAAGCAGGGCATCAAGATCGAGTGAGCGTCGACGTCCCGCTCGCCGTGAGCGCGCTCGCCGTGATGGCGGGCGCGCTCATCCAGGCCACCGGCGGCATCGGCTTCGCGATGTTCGCCGCGCCCATCGTGGCGCTGCTGCGGCCCGACCTGGTGCCCGGGCCGATGATCCTCGCCGGCGGCTCGATCTCGCTGTTGATCGCGCTGCGCGAGCGCCGCAGCATCGACGTGCGCGGCGCGGCGATCGCGGTGGGCGGCCGCATTCCGGGCTCCATCGTGGCGGGGCTCGTGATCGGCCTGGCACCCCGCTCCACGTTCGCCGTCGTGTTCGCCGTGCTGATCCTCGCCGCGGTCCTGCTGAGTGTCGCCGGTTGGAGAGTTCGACCCACGCCGCTCGCGCTCGCGACCGCGGGCTTCAGCTCCGGCGTGATGGGCACCATCACCTCGGTGGGCGCGCCTCCCATGGGCATCGTGCTGCAGAACGCCGCGCCCGCGACGCTGCGGGCGACGCTCGCCGCCTTCCTCGTGGCCGGTACCGTCGCCTCGCTCGCCGTGCTGGCCTGGGCCGGACGCTTCGGCATGCACGAGCTGACGCTCGGGCTGCTGCTGCTCGTGCCGATCGCCGCGGGCTTCGCGCTCTCCGCGCCGCTCGTGCGCCGGGTGAACGCGCGCGCGGTCAAGTCGCTGGTGCTCGCGGTGTCGGCCGGCTCGGCCATCGTGCTGCTGGTGCAGCAGGGCCTGCGCGCATGAGGCACTTGACCGACGCCGAGGTCGAGCGCGCTCTCGAGGACGCCGACGTGGAAGGCGCCTTGCGCGCGGCGTTCATCGACCTCGCCCTCGGGCGTGCGGCCCAGCAGCCGCGCATGCGCACCGACGCCGGAGGCGTCAAGCTCTCCACGCTCGGCGCGGTGGTGCCGTCGCAGGGCGTGGTGGGCGCGAAGGTGTACACGACGATCGCGGGCCGCTTCGACTTCGTGATCGTGCTCTTCTCGACGCAGGATGGGCGGCCTCTCGCGACGCTCGAGGCCAACGCCATCACGCGCCGGCGAACCGCCGCCGTCTCGCTCCTTGCCGCGCGCGCGGCGGCCGCGCACGCCGTTTCCTCGATCGTCGTGTTCGGCACCGGCGTGCAGGCCAAGGCGCACGCCGAGGCTTTCACGAAGGCTTATCCGCGGGCGCGTTGCCGCCTCATCGGCCGCGACGGGATGGGCGAGGCACGCGCGGCCCTCGCCGATGCGCAAGTCGTCGTCACCGCGACGCGCGCGGCCGAGCCGCTCTTCGACGGCGCCTGGCTGGCGCCCGGCGCCTTCGTCTCCGCCGTGGGATCGAGCCGGCCCGATACGCGAGAGCTCGACGACACCGCGCTCTCGCGCGCGGCGAGCGTGATCGTCGAATGGAAGCCCCAGGCCCTCGCCGAGGCGGGGGACCTCCTGCGCCTCGCGCCGCCGGTGCGCGACAGGCTGCAGGTCCTCGAGCTGGGCGACGTCCTCGCCGGTCACGTCCCCGCGCGCCGCTCGCGCGACGACATCGTGATCTTCAAGTCGGTGGGCGTGGGAATCGAGGACGTCGTGGTCGCGGGGCTCGCGGCTGGGGTCAGACCACGGTCATGATGTGAAACGGGAGCCTTGGCGTTTCACATCGTGACCGTGGTCTGACCCGGGTCGTAACCCCCCGGAACTTTCATTTATAGCTGATGCGGTAGATCGCGCCGTTGTGGTCGTCGGACACGAGCAGCGCGCCGTCGGGCATCACCAGCACGTCGACCGGACGGCCGAGCGCCTTGTCGCTCGGCACGTCGAGGAAGCCCTCGGCGAACACCGACGTGTCGACCACCTTGCCGTCCGCGACCTTCACCTGCACGACACGGTAGCCGCTCTTCTTCGAGCGGTTCCACGAGCCGTGCTCGGCGATGAAGGCGCGGTCGCGATACTCCGGCGGGAACATCGAGCCCGTGTAGAAGCGCATCCCGAGCGCGGCCACGTGGGCGCCCAGCTTCGCCGCGGGAGGCGTGAACTCCGGGCATGCGTGCTTCTTGCCGAACTCGGGATCGGCGACGTCGCCCTCGTGGCAATACGGATATCCGAAGTTCATGCCGGCCTTCGGCGCGTGGTCGAGCTCGTCGGACGGCACGTCGTCGCCGAGCAGGTCGCGCCCGTTGTCGGTGAACCACAGCTCCTTCGTGCGCGGGTCCCAGTCGAAGCCCACGCTGTTGCGGATGCCGCGTGCGTAGACCTCCATCGCGCTGCCGTCGGGCTTGAGGCGCGTGATCGACGCGTAGGGATCGCCGGGCTCGCAGATGTTGCACGGCGCCCCCACGGGCACGTAGAGCCAGCCGTCGGGCCCGAAGCGGATGAATTTCCATCCGTGGTGCGTGTCGCGCGGATACTTGTCGTAGACCAAGGCGGGCCTGGGCGGCGCGTCGAGGTGCGACTCGATCGCGTCGTAGCGCGTGATGCGGCTGATCTCGGCGACGTAGAGCGCGCCATCCTTCACCGCGACGCCGTTCGGGGTGTCGAGCCCCGAGGCGACCGTCGTCACCTTCGTGGCCTTCGTGCCGTCGTTGCGCACGGCGTACACGCTGCCTCGCATGGTGCCCACGAAGAGCGTGCCCTTCTCTCCCAGCGCCATGGAGCGTGCGCCCGGAACGTCGGCCGCGAAGACCTCGATGTGGAAGCCCGGCGGAAGCTTGATCCGGTCGAGCGGCATTTTCGCGCACGCGCTCGCGGTGAACGCGAGCAGCGCGGCGGCGAGCAGGGCGGGGCGGCGCATCATCGAAGGCTCCGGGGGGATGTGGAAGGGATCGGGGGGCGCGCGCCGAGTTCCGCGGCTCAGGCGCGCATGGCGGCGAGCGTGACCGCGCCCGCGGCGAGCGCGAGCGCGGCACCCGCCCAGAACGTCCACGCCGGGCCGATGAACTGCCACAGCGCGCCGGCGGCGGCGCTCGCGAGCAGCATCGCGATGCCCATCGCGAGGTTGAAGAGGCCGAAGGCGGTCCCGCGCCGCTCCGCCGGAGCGTGCTGCGCCACGAGCGCGGCAAGCAGGCCTTGCGTGAATCCCATGTGCAGGCCCCACAACGCGACGCCGACGCCGAGCGCGACCAGGTGGGTGGCCAGCGCGAGCACCACGTCCGCCGCGACCAGGAACGCGATCCCGGCGAGCAGCAGGTGGCGCGGCGCCGTGCGGTCCGCCAGGCTCCCGGCGGGATAAGCCGACAGCGAGTAGACGAGGCTCATCGCGACCAGCACCAGCGGCGCATAAGCGACGTGCATGCCGAGATCGCGGGCGCGCAGGACGAGGAACGCCTCGCTGAAGCGCGCGAGCGTGAGCGCCACCGCGGCCGCGACGATCCACCAAAACGCGCGCGGCAGGCCGCCCGCGCCGGCGAGCTCGAGCGCTCGCCGCGGCGCGCCGTCGTCGCGGACGCGATCGGGCTCCCGCACGCCCGCGACCACGAGCGCGAACGACAGCAGCGCCGGCACGACCGCGACCCAGAAGACGGCGCGGAAGTCGTCGTGCCACGCGAGCATGAGCGCCATGGCGAGGAGCGGCCCGGCGAAGGCGCCTACGGTATCGAGCGATTGGCGCAGGCCGAAGGCCGCGCCGCGCACCTCCGGTGGGCTGATGTCCGCGATGAGCGCATCGCGCGGTGCGCCGCGGATGCCCTTGCCGATGCGATCGACGAAGCGCGCGACGAAGACGAGCGTGGCGCCGTTCGCCAGCGCGAAGAGCGGCTTGGTGAGCGCGGCCAACCCGTACCCGAACGCGGTGAGCGCCTTGCGGCTGCGCCAGCGGTCGGAGAGCGTGCCGGAGAAGACCTTCACGATGAGCGCGGTCGACTCGGCCACGCCTTCGATCACGCCGACGGTGAGGGCGCTGGCACCCAGCGCGACGGTGAGGTAGAGCGGCAGCAGCGCATGGATCATCTCGGACGAGATGTCCATGAGGAGGCTCACGAAGCCGAGCACCCACACGCCGCGCGGAATGCGCGCGGGCGGGCGCCCGGGGGATGCGCTCACGTCATGAGGCGGGCTGGATCACCCGGCGATAGTCGAGCGGGTACGCGCCGCCGTAGTTGCCGAGGCATGTTCCCGCGGAGCAATGCAGCGTGCCATTGCTGAACGTGCGCACGACGAAGCCGGTCATCGGCATGCCGCGCAGCACGTGGGCGCCGGTCGTGACCGTCCCGGTCAGGGAATCGATGCGCACCGAGCGGTTCAGGCTCTGCATCGACATGGAATTGTCGTACGGCATGATGGCGACCCAGCCATCCTCGGCCTGGCCGATCTTGCCCTGCTGATAGAAGCCGCGCGTCGTCGAGCCGAGCAGCCCCGTCGGCGCGGTCGAAGGACTCGTTCCGACCTCGAGCACGGCCGCGGAGGCGCAGACGGAACCGTCCTGCGGCATGCCGAGGCCGTTATGGTCCGCGGTGAGCCCGGCGTAGCCGTTCGCCTCGCGGTCGTAGAAGCCGATTCCCAGCAGCGTGCCGAGGAGGGGCGATCCCGCGCCCGCCCAGCAGTTCGGCAGCCACCCGGTGTTCCCCACGACCGGCGCCTGGTAGCCCGAGTTGATCGTGCGATAGAACTGGCGCGTCGGGAACGTCAGGACGATCTCCGTGTGCGAGGCGGTGGCCTTGTCGAGCACGTACTCGCCCCATGCTTCCTCGCGCATGAGCGCCGCGCTCACCGCGTCGAACGGGTTGATCCAGTACGAGACCCACGTCGTGCGGCCCGTCGTGGCGACGCTCACGGGATCGATCTCCTGGGCGGCGAAGTCGGGGTAGGGATCGCTCGCCCGGCGGTAGAACGCGCGGGTCGCGAGCTGGTCGAGGGCCTCCGCCTTCACCGCGAAGTTCACGCCGTTCGCGACGTTGATGAGCGTGAGCGTCCCGGAAAGGCCGCCGCCGGGCGGTCCGGCCGCACCGGCGCCCGAGGCGAGGCCGGGCTCCACGGCGTCGCAGTTCGCGGGATAGCCCGCGGCGTTGTGGGTGAGGCCCGCGACCGCGCCGGGGTCGCCGATCTCGCCCATCTCGAGCACCTCGATCCATCCTTCGCGCAATCGTTCCGGGCCGCCGGCGATGCCGTCGTCGTTCGGGCCGCTGTATTGCGCGCCCGAAAGCGGCAGCGCCCAGGGTTGTCCGTTCTGCACGCTGTTGCACGAGAGGTCGCTCGAGACGAGCTTCGCGCCGCCCGCGCCGTCGGGCAGGACCGCGCCCGTCCACGTGTCGCGCGCGGCCAGGTAGACGTTCAACGCGGCGACCTCCTTGCCCGCGCGGCTTTCGCGCAGGCGCACGCGCACCGCCTTCGCCGACGCCGTGTGGTTCACGAGCGAGACGTAAGTATTGAAGGCGTCGCCGTTCGCGCTCTGCACGGTGTAGTACGGATAGATCAACGCCTGGCCGGTTCCGTCGGGGTTCACGTACAAGGCGTACGCCACGAGGGGCGACAGGGCGGCGAATGCCGCAAGGAGCGTGCGCTTCATGTGAACCTCCCCGGTTCTTATAGTCGCGCGATTATGCCCGATGGCGCTCGAGCGCCCAAGCGACGTGCTCGCGCACGAGCGCCGACGGGTGCTCGCGACGCGCCGCGAGCGCGGCGACGACGGCGGGCGAGGTGGGCGCGTTGCCGAGGGCGACGGCGATGTTGCGAAGCCACCGCTCGTGCCCGATGCGCCGGATCGCCGAGCCCTCGAAGCGCACGTCGAATTCGTCCTCGCTCCAGGCGAAGAGGTCCACGAGGCGCGCATCGTCCAGCGCGTTGCGCACCGCGAAGTCCGGCTCGGCCGCCGCCTTCGCGTACTTGTTCCACGGGCACACGAGCTGGCAGTCGTCGCAGCCGTAGATGCGGTTGCCCAAGAGCGGCCGCAGCTCCTCGGGAATGGCGCCGTGGTTCTCGATGGTGAGGTAGGAGATGCAGCGCCGCGCATCGAGCTGGTAGGGTGCCACGATGGCATTCGTCGGGCACGCCTCGAGGCACCGCGTGCAGCTGCCGCAATGCTCGCCGGTGGGCGCATCGCGCGCGAGGTCGAGGCTCACGAAGAGCTCGCCGAGGAAGAACATCGAGCCCGCGTCGCGCGAGAGGAGCAGCGTGTGCTTGCCGCGCCACCCGAGGCCCGCGCGGCGCGCGAGCGCCACCTCCATCACGGGCGCGCTGTCGGTGAACACGCGATAGTGGAACGGGCCGATCTCGGAGGTCATGCGCTCGGCGAGCTTCTGCAGCTTCGCGCGCAGGACCTTGTGGTAGTCGCGCCCCAGCGCGTAGCGCGAGACGAACGCGCTCTGCGCGTCTTCGAGCACATCACGCGTGGGGCGCGCGTCCCCGGGCTCGTAGTTCAGGCGCACCGTGATGACCGAGACCGTGCCCGGCACGAGCTCCGCGGGGCGCGCGCGGCGTGCGCCATGGCGTGCCATATAATCCATGCCACCGTGCCAGCCGCGGCCGAGCCACTCCATGAGGCGGGCTTCCTCCTCGGCGAGCTCGGTGCCGGCGATCGCGACGGCGTCGAACCCGATCTCGCGGCCCCACTGCCTGATGCGCGCCTCGAGGCTCGCTTCCCGGACTGCCGTCTCCATTCTCCGATGGTAGCGCTGAATACGTATCTTCCCGACGAGGCCGCGACCATCGCGCTCGGCGCCGCGCTGGCCGGCGCGCTCGAGCCGGGCCTCGTGATCTACCTGCAGGGCGACCTGGGCGCGGGGAAAACCACGCTCGTGCGCGCGGCGTTGCGCGCGCTCGGATTCCGCGGTCCGGTGAAGAGCCCGACGTACACATTGGTTGAGGTTTACGAAGCTTCGCGGTTACACTTGCACCACTTTGATTTTTATAGGTTTCACGACCCGCGAGAATGGATCGACGCCGGCTTCCGGGAAACCTTCGACGGGCGCAACGTGATCCTGGTGGAATGGCCGGAGAAGGCCGGGGATCTGTTGCCGCCGCCGGACGTGCGGATCGCGCTCGAAGCCCACGGCGAGGGACGCCGCGCGAGCCTGCGCTCGTGCTCCGTGCGCGGGCAGAGGTGCGTGACGCTCGTGGGGCAGGCCTTTCCATATCCGTGGTCGGACTCCTGAAGCTGCTGCTCGTGGTCGTCGCGCTCGTCGCGGCCGCGCCGGGCTTCGCTGCGGAAAGGATCGTGTCCACGCGCGTGTGGCCGTCGCTGGAGTACACGCGCGTCACGATCGAATCGCCGCACGCGGTGAAGTACCAGACCTTCTTCGTGAGCGACCCGCAGCGGCTCGTGGTCGATCTCGACGGGGTCGAGCTCGGCACCGAGCTCAAGGCGCTGCCCGCGCGCATCGGCGCGAACGACCCGTACATCAAATCGGTCCGCGTGGGGCTCAACCGCCCGCACGTGGTCCGCGTGGTGTTCGACCTGCGAACGGAGGTGAAGCCCTCGGTGTTCGCGCTGGCACCCGCGGGCGAGTACAAGCATCGCCTGGTCCTCGACATTTATCCCGCGCATCCCGCGGACCCGTTGCTCGCCCTCGTGGCGCCGAAGACCGACCCGATCGCCGAGATCGCGCAGGCGCCGGTGATCGAAGCCGCGAAGGGCGATGCGGCTGCGAAGAGCGATGCCGCCGCCAAGAGCGATGCCGCCGCCAAGAGCGATGCCGCCGCCAGGATCGTCGCCGCGGCGCGCCCGGACGCCGCCGCGGAGCTGAAGCTCGGGACGACGCTCGAGCCGCAAGCCGCGCCGGCCGCGTCGTCGGCGAAGGCGGAGAAGCCGGCGGCCGAAGCGAAGGAGCCTCCGCGAGGCAGCGCCAGGCGCTCGCCCGTGCGCACGGAGCGCCTCGTGATCGTCGCGGTCGACGCGGGCCATGGCGGCGAGGATTCGGGCGCGCGCGGGCGGCGCGGCACGCGCGAGAAGGACGTGACGCTCTCGATCGCCCGGCGACTCAAGGAGCGCATCGACAAGGAGCCGAACATGCGCGCGGTGCTCACGCGCGACGGCGATTACTTCGTGCCGCTGGGCGAGCGCGTGGTGAAGTCGCGCCGGGTGAAGGCCGACCTCTTCGTCTCGATCCACGCCGATGCGTGGGTGCGGCCCGACGCGCGCGGCTCGTCCGTCTTCGCCCTCTCGGAGCGCGGGGCGACCTCGACCGCGGCGCGCCTGCTCGCGCAGCGCGAGAACCAGTCGGACCTGATCGGCGGCGTGAACCTGTCCGTGAAGGATCCGGTGCTCGCGCGCACGCTCCTCGACCTCTCGCTCACCGCCACGATCAACGACTCGCTGAAGCTCGGCAAGGCCGTGCTCACGGAGCTGGGCGACATCAACACGCTGCACCACGGCGCGGTGGAGCAGGCGGGCTTCGCGGTGCTCAAGGCCCCGGATACGCCCTCGATCCTGGTCGAGACCGCGTTCATCTCGAATCCCGAGGAGGAGAAGCGCCTCAAGGATTCGGCCTACCAGGGCAAGATCGCCGACGCGGTGCTGGGCGGCATCAAGCGCTATCTCGCGCAGAATCCGCCGCTCGCCCGGAACAAGGTGGCGGAAACCGGGGACGCACCCCGAATTCGCCAGGCGAAATCGGACTAGCGCGTTGGTCCCATCGGGCGTCGTGGCCGTTTCGCTTGGCGAATTCGGGGTGCGTCCCCGGTTTACGCCGTGGCCTCGATATCCGTCACCGCCTGCGCGCGCAGCATGGCGGTCGCCTCGAGCGCGGTGACGGGGCGCGAGAAGAGATAGCCCTGGAAGGCCTCGCAGTGGTTGTGGCGCAGGAACTCGAGCTGCGCGCGCGTCTCGACGCCTTCCGCGATGCAGCGCAGCTTGAGGCGCTTGGCCATGGCCATGATGGCCTCGGTGATGGAGCTCGACTGCGCATCGCCCGGCACGTTCATGATGAACGAGCGGTCGATCTTCATGCTGGTCGCGGGTAGCCGCGTGAGCTGTCCGAGCGACGAGTAGCCCACGCCGAAGTCGTCCACCGCGACCTGCATGCCGACCGAGCGCAACTGCGTGAGCGTCTCGATCGACTGCTCGACGTTGCGCATGATCATGGTCTCGGTGATCTCGAGCTCGAGCTGGCGCGGGTTGGCGCCGGTCTCGCGCACGATCTGCAGCAGCGTCGAGACCAGCCGGCGCGAGAGGAACTGGCGCGGCGAGATGTTGATCGACACGGTGACCGCCGGCAGGCCCTCGTCGGCCCAGTGCTTGAGCTGGCGGCACGCGGTGCGGAAGACCCACTCGCCGATCGGCACGATGAGGCCCAGCTCCTCGGCCACGAAGACGAAGTCCTTCGGGAAGATCTCGCCTTTCTGCGGGTCGTTCCAGCGGATCAGCGCCTCCATGCCGCAGATGCGCCCGGTGCCCAGGTCCACCTGCGGCTGGTAGCGCAGGAAGAACTCCTCGTTCTCGATCGCCTTGCGCAGCCGGCTCTCGATCTCGAGCCGCTTGGTGAGGAGGAAGTTGAGGTCGCCCGTGAAGAATCGCACCGTGTTGCGCCCGGCATCCTTCGCCTGGTACATCGCGTTGTCGGCGTGCTTCAGCAGCTGGTGCACGTCGGTCGCATCGTTGGGGTAATGGCTGATGCCGATGGAGGGCGTGACGTGGATGTCCTGCCCGCTGATCTCCACCGGGCGCGCGAGCTCTTCCATGATCTTGTCGGCGACGACGCGGGCGTTCTCGGGCCGCTCGAGGTCCGGCAGGATGACCACGAACTCGTCGCCGCCCTCGCGCGAGACGGTGTCCACCTCGCGCACGCACGAGAGCAGGCGGCGCGCCACGTCCTTCAGGATGAAGTCGCCGGTGTCGTGCCCGAGCGTGTCGTTCACCACCTTGAAGCGGTCGAGGTCGAGGAAGAGCACCGCGACGTGGCGCTGCTTGCGCCGCGCGGCCATGATGGCCTGGTTCAGCCGGTCCTGCATGAGGCGCCGGTTCGGAAGCCCCGTGAGCGCGTCGTGGTGCGCCATGTAGTGGATGGTGCGCTCGGTGTTCAGGCGCTCGGTGATGTCCTGCACGAGGGATGCGAACCCGGTCACCTGGCCCGACTCGTCGACGAGCGGCGTGTTGTACCACTCGCAATGGATGGTGCGTCCCTGCCGCGTGGTGTTCACGAGCGCGGTCTTGCTGCCCTCGCGCTGCTCGATCAGCTCGCGGCACATCGCCTCGACGTTCGCGCGCTCGGCGGCGCCGGCGAGGAGCACCGGGACGGCCTTGCCGATGGCCTCGCGCGCCCCGTAGCCGAAGATGTCCTCGGCCGCGGGATTCCACGCGGTGATGCGCCGGTTGCGATCCCACTCCACGACGGCGAGCGGCGTCGTCTCGAAGTGCATGCGCAGCTTCTGCGCGGCGATGCGCTCTTCGTGCTGCGCCTTGAGGCGGCCTTCCTTCTCCTCCTCGAGCGCCTCGTTGGCTTCCTGCAGCCGGTGGCGCTCGGCCCCGAGCTCCTGGGTGAGCGTGTCCTTCACGCGGCGCGTGGCGAGCGATTCGACGAGCGCGCGATGCACGATCGCATGCACGTAGGGCAGCAGCCCCGCGAGCAGCAGGATCGCGCCCGAGAGGAACATCTGGTAGCGGTCGCCCGAGCGGCCCAGCGTCACGGCGAGCGGGACCAGCCCGAAGAAGGCCGTGATCTTGTAGGCGTAGCGGTGCGGCGCGTAATAAGCCACCGCGCCGGTCATGAGCAGCATCACCAGCATCACGACCGAGAGGCGCTGCGCGATGTGGCTGGAGATGGGCAGGAGCACGGTGCCGAGCGCGGTCCAGCACAGCGCCGCGAGGATGGTGCCCGCGACGAACTGCCGCTCCCAGCGCACCATCTCGCCGTCGCGCGGGCCGCGTTGCACGAAGGCCTTGTAGACGAGATAGCGCCCGATCGTCACGAGCGCGATCGAGCAGAACCACACGAAGAGTGCCGGCGACTGGGTGAGGTCGTCCCAGAGGATCGCGCCGAGAATGAAAATGACGAGCAGCGTCGCGAGATAGCCGACGAGGGAGAAGCGGAAGAGGAGCCGGATCTGCTCCGCTTGCAATGTCGCGTCCGACGACATCGTATCCTTAGACGCTGAAGGCGAATCGCAGTGTAACATCCCTGTTTCAAAAGACCATTCTTTCCCGTAGTTAGCGGTCACTACTGCGCACGCTTCGGGAAAACCTGCCTCTCTTGGGCACCATCCGCACCCTTCCCGAGCTTCTCGTGAACCAGATCGCCGCCGGCGAGGTGATCGAGCGCCCGGCCTCGGCCCTGAAGGAGCTCATGGAGAACAGCCTCGATGCGGGCGCGCGGTCCATCGCCGTGGACCTGGTCGAAGGCGGCGTGCGCCGGCTGCGCGTGGTCGACGACGGCCACGGCATCGAGCGCGACGACCTGCCGCTTGCCGTGGCGCGCTTCGCCACGAGCAAGATCGCGAGCCTCGAGGACCTCGAGCGGGCCGCGACGCTGGGCTTCCGCGGCGAGGCCCTGGCCTCGATCGGGTCGGTCGCGCGGCTCGCCATCACCAGCCGCCGCGCCGACGACCGCCATGCCTGGCGCATCGCGTGCGAGGCGGGAGAGGTGCGCGCTCTCGAGCCGGCCGCGCTGGCGGCGGGCACGACCGTGGACGTCGAGGAGCTCTATTTCAATACGCCCGCACGGCGCAAGTTCCTGAAGAGCGAGGCGACCGAATTCGCGCGTTGCGACGAGGCCTTCTCGCGCATCGCGCTTTCGCGCCCGCAGGTCGCATTTTCGCTCGCGCACAACGGGCGCAGGAGCGCGCACCTGCCTCCGGAGGACGCACGCGCACGCGCGAGCCGGCTCATCGGAGCGGATTTTGCCGAAAGCGCCGTCGCGGTCGAGGCGATCCAGCCGCGCATCGCGCTCACCGGGCTCGCCGCGGCGCCGGGCTTCACGCGCGCCAATCGCGACGCGCAGTACCTCTACGTGAACGGGCGCTTCGTGCGCGACCGCGTGGTCGCGCACGCCATTCGCGAGGCCTACGCCGACGTGCTGCATCACGACCGGCATCCGGCGTTCGTGCTCTTCCTCGAGATCGACCCGGCGCTGGTCGACGTGAACGTGCATCCGACCAAGAGCGAGGTGCGCTTCCGCGAGTCGAACGCGGTGCACCAGTTCGTCTTCCACGCGCTCTCGCGGGCGCTGGCGCAGCCTTTGGCGGGCACGATGGCCGCGGGGGGCGGCGTCGCACCGCACGGCACCCCGGCGGGCGCTCCATCGCCCCTGCGCTTCGAGCAGGGCGGGCTCGCCGTGGCGCAACCCGCCGCAAGCTACGCGGCGATGTTCTCCACCGCCGTGGCGGACGAGGCGCGGCGGGTGGCGCCGTCGATGCCTTCACACGCGCCCACGCTCGGATTCGCGCTGGCGCAGCTCCACGGCGTGTACGTGCTCGCCCAGAACGCGGAAGGCCTGGTGCTGGTCGACATGCACGCGGCGCACGAGCGCATCGTCTACGAGGGGCTCAAGGATGCGCTCGAGGGCGCGACGTTGCCCTCGCAGCCCCTGCTCGTGCCGATCTCGATGACGGCCACCGCCGAGGAAGTGGAAGCCGCGGAGCACGCGCGCGAGGCCCTCGCGACCCTCGGCTTCGACGCCGCCGCCTCGGGTCCGCGCGAGCTGGTGATCCGCGCCGTGCCCGCCCTGCTCGCCGACCTCGACACGCAGTCGCTGCTGCGCTCGGTGCTCGCGGAGATGCGCGAGTACGGCGCGAGCCGCGCGCTGGTCGAGCGGCGCAACGAGCTGCTCTCCACCATGGCCTGCCATGCGGCGGTGCGCGCGAACCGGGCGCTCACCGTGCCGGAAATGAATGCGCTGCTGCGCGAGATGGAGCGCACCGAGCGCGCCGGAAGCTGCAACCACGGCCGCCCGACCTGGGTGCAGTTCCCGCTCGCGGACCTCGACCGGCTCTTCATGCGGGGACGGTGAAGGCCGTCCTCCTGCTCGGGCCCACGGCGAGCGGAAAGTCCGCGGTCGCCCTCGAGATCGCGCGGCGAATTCCGGTGGAGATCGTGAGCGTCGACTCGGCCCAGGTCTACCGCGGCATGGACATGGGCACGGCCAAGCCCACGGCGGCGGAACGCGCCGAGGTGCCGCACCACCTGATCGACATCGTGGATCCGACGGGAAGCTACTCGGCGGGCCGCTTTCGCGAGGATGCGTTGCGCCTGGTGCGCGAGGTGAACGAGCGCGCGCGGCTGCCGTTGCTGGTGGGCGGCACCATGCTCTATTTCCGCGCGCTCACGCAGGGTCTCGCCGACCTGCCGCCGGCCGACCCGGTGCTGCGCGAGCGCATCGAGGCCGAGGCGGCCGCGCGCGGCTGGCCCGCCCTGCACGCCGAGCTCGCGCGAGTCGACCCCGTCACGGCCGCGCGCATCGAGCGCGCGGATGCGCAGCGCATCCAGCGCGCGCTCGAAGTGTGGCGCCTCACCGGAGAGCCGCTCTCCAAGCTGCACCAGAGCTCACGCGCGGCGTTGCCGTTCGAGATGCTTCAAGTCGCGCTCGAGCCCTCGCAACGCCCGGCCCTGCACGAGCGCATCGCGCTGCGCTTCCGCGCGATGCTGCGCGCGGGCCTCGTGGAGGAAGTGCGGTCGCTGCGCGCGCGCTACGCGCTGCACGGGGCGCTTCCGTCGATGCGCAGCGTGGGCTACCGCCAGGCCTGGGACACGCTCGAGGGCGCGGCCCCCGCGGCGACACTCGAATCACGCGGCATCGCCGCCACGCGCCAGCTCGCCAAGCGCCAGCTCACGTGGCTGCGCGCGATGGCGGGCGTGGAGCGCTTCGACTGCCTGCGCGCCGACCTCGCGGCCGCGGTGAGCGGCCGCGTCGAGCGCTTCTACTCGTCCTCGCCGTGATACTTGAAGCTCAGCTTGAGCCTCGCGCGGTAGATGACCTCGCCGCCCTCGATCTTCACGTCGAGCTTGTCGACCTCGGCCACGCGCAGGTCGCGCAGCGAGTGCGATGCCGCCTCGACCGCGTTGCGCGCGGCGTCGGCCCACGACACGTTGCTCGTGCCGACCAGGTCGATGATGCGATACACGGCATTCTTCCTGCCGCCCTTCGAACCCTTTGACCCCTTGTCCTTCTTCGCCATGGCTCCTCCTCAGTCGCCTTCGGTTCGCACGCCGGTCACGTCGGCTGTCGCACCACCGCGCGAAAACGTGATGTCGAGCGCGGCACCGGCGCGCAATCCCGCGCTCGTGTGCCGGATGCTGCCGTCGGTGTTCCTCACGATACTATAGCCGCGCCCGAGAACCCGGGTCGGATCCAGGTGGGAGAGCGCTGTGGCGAGCGCGCCGATGTGGCGGCCGCGAAGGCGCAGGTCGTTCCTCAGCGCGGCAGCGAGGCGCGTGCCCGCACGCTCGATCTCGCGCCGGTGCAAGGCGATCGTGGGCATCGCCCTCGACCAGCGCTGCCTCAGGTGCGCGAGCCGGGTCGTGCGCTCGCGCGCGGCCGACTGCAATGCCGCGTCGAGCC
>Ga0068852_100000653_pt1 | contig 22718 bp, 47 predicted proteins | sample KBSCornC22_FD_66594 | JGI IMG/M metagenome (GOLD analysis project Ga0068852, IMG submission 66594) | Corn rhizosphere microbial communities from Kellogg Biological Station, Michigan, USA - KBS Corn C2-2 | ecosystem: Host-associated > Plants > Roots > Rhizosphere > Soil ... | reverse complement strand
CGAGCCGAGCAGCGCCGCGTGGCGCTTGCGCCGTTCGGGCGACTTCCCCGGGCATCGTGGGCAGACGTCGATCCGGCGGGCGGAACCCTCGATCGATGTCCACCCCCGCTCGACAAGGCCCTCCACTTGGAGCCCGGCCGGCGTGACGTTGGTGTCGAGGACCATGCTGTCGCCGCACACGTCGCATGTCGTCTCGGACCAGATCCGGCGGCTCACGAGGCCGGTCTATCCGAGATAATCGTAGCGTCCGCCGTCCAGCGTCATCCGGTCGAGGACGACGTTCACCTCGCCGGCGGCCTCGACCTCGACCTCGTCCCGCACGCGGGGATGCCGATGGAAGCGCCCCCGCGCCGCCTGCGCGTCGGCCTTGATGCGCTCCTCCATCATCACCGCCCGGGCCTCCAGAATCTGCTCGATCTCCTCGGTCGACTCTTTCAGCGAGTACCGCCGGCGATCGGCGCTGCGGTCCCGGAACAGCACGAGCTCGACATCGATCGTCGCTCCGCCGCCGGGGTTTTCCTCGATAGCGAGAACCCTGGTCCCGAGGTGCAGGGAGAGCTTTCGCCCATCCGTGGTGTGGAATCGAAGCGCCTGGACCGTGGACATGGAACCCTCCCGCGTGTGGCTCCGCAGTCTACACCCGGATCGCGGCGTTCGTGAGCCACCACCGGCGCTGTACGGGCGGCACCACGAACGGCAGCACCGGCGCCGCGCGGTGGACGACCCCGACGCGGCGAACCGCGGCGACGACGGCGAGCCCCAGCGCGCGCTGGAACCGGTAGCACGGCCAGTAGCCGCACCGGATCCCGTGCCACCGCGTCCAGGTCCCGTATCGCGGAGCCCACGGGGCGAACGACGGCACCCTACTCCTCGCCGTCGTCGTCGTCGAAGATGACCGGCTTGCGACCGACGACCACGACGGACAGCTGGCCAGCGGCCGGCACCGAACCGCGAACGACGAAGTCATCTCCGGTCCGCAGGACCCGGCCGTAAAGCCGGCGTCGGAGCGCGCGGGTGATGGCGTCGTGGAAGGCATCGTCCGCGTTCACGCCGCGCTCGCTCGGTACGACCGGCACGCAGTCGATCCCCTTCTCGTCGGACCACACGGGATCACCGCCGACAAGCACCCGCGTGATCTTGCTGCCGGGGGTCGACCCCCGGAAGGTGATGTCGGCGAGGCGGAAGTCGAAGGCCGGCATGATCGTCACGTCGACCTCGCCAGCCTCGGCCGCCGAGGCCGAACTGGACAGCATCGTCCGCCCCCACGTCTGCCCATCCGACGGGTAGTAGGGCATGAATCCACCATCGGTCTCCGGCTCGATCTCGGACTCCTCGACCCGGATCGACAGCCCGGTCGCCTCCTGGAGCACGATGCAGTCACGTCCACCGCGGAGCCGTTGCACAGAATCCAACGCCGGCACCCAATCGAGAAGCCGGTAACCACCGAGGTAGCCGCGCCCTTCGGGGTGCGCGACGAGCACCCGAGATCCGCTGACGAGGCCGTCCGCCGCGTCGTCCGCGCTCTCGGGGACCAGCCCGTCGTCGGGGGCAGGATACGCCTCGCTGATGAGGAGCCGAACGCTCGCCCCACGTCGCCCCACGACGATCAGCATGACCGCCTGCGGCGGTTCGTACTCGGTCGCCGGAAACATGGAGACGCCGAAGATGCCGCCGAACGTCCCGATCGGGGTTGGAGTCGGCCAGTTGGCGAACAGCAACCGACCATCCATGTCGCTGACCTGGAGGATGCCGGTCGCTGAATCGGAGCTCTCGATCAGGGAGATCTGCCCGTAGAAGGGCGTCTCGAACGTGTGCTGTAGGACGAACAGCTCCATGCCCTCGTCCGCGGCCCGGACGGGGACGCCCTGCTCCAGCGTGAACGTGCGGTCGATCGGCATTCGAGAACCCCCGGGTGACGCAGTCTATCCGAGATGGTCGCGGCGCGAAGCGCCGACGAACACGACGAGCACGGTGACGAGGCAGGCGCACGCAAACGACCAGGCGCGGGGCTCGTTCGTGACCATCGCCACGAGCACGGACCCGGCGCAGAACCCGAACGCGAACACCTCACCCCGCACGATGCACCCCGCCCGGCCGTGGACAGACGTGGTCGACATACCACCGGGGGGTCTCCTCGCGCTCGATCCCCGCCTCGAACCGATGCGCATGCTCGGCGGCGAAGCGCGCGACGTCGGCCTCGTCGAGCTCGACCCGGATCGGCATCCGCTGGCGGGCGATCTCCTCGGCCGGGGTGTGCTGTGGGTGCCACCGGCCGCTGTGCCGAAGGAGGATGGGGCGCGACGGCGCCGCGATGAGCGCGAGCGGCAGCGACACCGCGTCGACGAGCGTCCGGGTCGCGCGCTCGTCGTCCGTCCACGCGGGGAACACCTCGGCACCGCAGCGGTCGCAGATCTCGATGCGCTGGCCGTTGCGGGTAAACAGCGTGGGCGACGACGTCGGCGCCGGTGGCGGCGGCGGCGGGGAAGCGGTCGCCGCGAGCTCGGCGCGACGCTTCCGATCGAGCGCGAGGCACCGCCCGCAACGACGACGGGGCCTCTCGTCGCCCTCGTGCTTGCTGACGACGCCGCACCGGTGGCACACCCAGCGGGCGGTCCCGGGCTCGCGTACCCACCGGATCGGCGTCGGGTCGCCCGACAAGTCGAGTTGAACGGCCGGAGGAGCGCGACGCGCTTTCATGGTACCACCTCGACATCGGCCAGCGCCCAAAGGTCCGGGCCCACCTCGACCACAAGGCCCTCGGCGAAGGCGAACCGCACCGCCGGCTCCCACAACCGCCAGCCCGCGACGAACGCGATCCCGCCCTCGCGACGGATCCGTCGCAACAAGGCGCGCACGGTGGGCGACGTCGCCTTCATTGGGGCGGGAGCTCGGTGAGCTCGGCGCCGATCAGGCCAGCGCCCCATACCCACGTCGACGGCGACGTCCGCCGCCACTTCGCCCAGGCCGGCAGCTTGGCCCCGCCGATGAGCTTGAACCCGCGCCTACGAAAGCCCTGGAGCGCCTTCGCCGGGGTCGGCGCGATGATGTGCGACGCGAAGGCAGGCAGTTGCAACCGGTACATCGGCACGGTTCAACCCCGAGCCGCGGTGTTTCCGCGCGGGAACAGCAAGCCGTCGCGCGGGTCCGGCACGACGCGACGCTCCTCGAGGAGCGCCCACGCGCGGCCGACGCCGCCCGAGCCGGGGAACAGGTCGTCGAAGCTGTCGCCCGGGCGCGCGCCCAAGAGCTCGAACACCCAAGCGATGAACGCGGCCGGCTTGCTGCCGACGATCTCGGTGGGTTCGCGACGAGCCCGCTTGCTCCACACGAGCGCGTTCTCGCCGCGATCCTCGGAAGGGTAGTCCCGCCCGCCGCGGTACAGCACGGGCTCCCAGGCGTCTCTCGGCAGCCGCGGCTTCGGGTGCGGGTGCGGGCCGCGGAACCAGGACCCGACGAGCACGTCGTCGATGCCGAGCTCGTGGCACAGCACGAGCATCCGCTGGATCGACCCGCTGTTCGTCGACAGCGCGAAGCCGTCGTAGCTGCTCAACGCGACGAGGAGCGCCCGATGGTCGACCTCCCCGTTGTAGTCGGCGTGTCCGACGTACAGCCCCGCCTTGCCCGGGTACGGCGGATCGGCGTACGCGAACCGTCTCGGCGCGGTGACACCGGGCAGCGATCCGAAGTGTCGCCCGAACCGCCAAAATCGTTGGCGACAGGCTTTCGAGCAGTAGAGCGCATCGGGGCGAACATCGCCCGGGATCGGCTCTCGACACCATCGGCATGGCCGGATCATCGCCGACCCTCCAGGGCATCCGCCCAGCGGCGATAGCGCGCTGCCCACCATTCCGCGCTGTACGACCACGATCGCCAGAACGCCCGACGGCCCGGTCGCCCGCTCCACGAGCGGATCCCGGCGTGGAGCGCGCGGATGTCGCTGTCCTCGGCCATCGCTCGGAGGGCGCGGATCATCAGGAGGCGCATGTGCGTCGCTCCGTGACGAGCTCGGCGGCCCGCATCGCGTCCTTGAGGAGCGCGAACGCGCGCGGGAACTCGGCCCCAAGGGCGGCCAGCTCGACAAGCTGACGCGCGTGCGCGGCCCGGAGCTCGTCGAGCCCCATCCCGATCTCCCCGACGGCGGCGCCCCCGTTGAGCGCGTGGGTGAGCTTCGGGACGATCTTGTCGACGAGGCGGACGAACCGCGCTTCGGGCTCGGTCTGGCGCTCGTACGCCTCGATCGTCTGGACGAGCCACGACCGCCACCCAAGACGCGCGCGGAGGGTTGCCCGGGCCTCGTCCTCGGCCCGCCGCTTCGCCGCGAGGCCCTCTGCGTCGATCCGCAACGTCTGGACGTCGCCGGCGATGGCCTCGACCGCGTCGTGGGCGAGCGCGAAGGCGGCGATGCGGTCGGCCGACAGGTTGGGCGGCGCGAGCTCGCCGGCGAGCCAGCCGACCATGACGGTGTGGTCGGTGTCCGTCTCCGGCCGTACGCCGTCCTCGTGGCGGGTGAGCCGGTTCACGCGCCCGAGCGCGAGGGCCAACCGGCCGATGGCGAAGGCAGCCTCCGGGGCATCGGGCGGACCCGGAAGGGGCGCCTGGACGTCGGGCTCGAACCGCTTGCAGGGGCAAGCGATGGAATCGATGTGGAGGCCACGATCCGGCCCCCGCCGCTTCCACTGTACGCTCCCCTCCACGCATCCCGTGGGCAGCAGCGTGGACACGACCAGAGCCCATTCCCAATGCCTATGCATCGTCTCGGCGTGGCCGCAGATGCAGGCCGGGGTGTAATCGACACACGGACAGCCCGGGATGGAACACGTCTCGTCGAGCTCGTATCGGCCGTCGATGATGTTCGCCTCGTCGTGCTGCCAGAACCGATGACCACACACCACGCATGGCCCGAGCTTGCGGTGAACGCCGGGAATGAACTGGCGACAGGTACAGGCGCCGACACAGCCGGGGGGAGGCATCAGCCGATGCTCCTCGGCATGGTGGCCGCAGGCGCAGCGGATCGAGGGCGTCCCGCTCACGACACCTCTCCGTAGTCCGAATCGCCGTCCGAACCGAGAGCTTCGGCCGCCGCTTCGAGCAGGCGCCTCGACTCGTTCTTGAACTCCTCGGTGGTGCCGCTCACCGGGTAGACCTCGAACGGGCGCCGCCCGGTGAACGACACGCCGAGCGTGTCGCCCGCGGGGATACGCGCGATCACGCGGACCGGCACACCGGCCGGGAGGAGTTGCCACCGGAACAGGTGGCGCATGAACCCGGTCGCGCCGAACACCGTGACGTCGATGCCGCCCCCTGCGGCGAACAGGCACGCCTCGTTGTCGCCCTCGCCGTAGAGGACTTCAAAGAGGCGCGGGGGCGCCGTTGCGGTGAACTGGAAGGCGACGTTGTCGACCTCGAAGTCGAACTCGGGTGCGATCCTGAGCGTCTCGATGTCGCCGGCGCCGACCAACACGCCGCTGACGAGCGTCTTTCCCCAGCGGCGCGCGTCGCGAAGGAAACGGTACCCGATCGCTCGGCCGTGCTCGTTGTAACGAGTGTCGATGAACCCGCGGGCGAGGAGCGCCTTGACGTGCTGGCGCGCGGTCGTCGCGGAGATCCCGCAGCGTTCGGCGATACTGCGCATCGTCGCCGGCGGGTACGAGAACGCGATGACGGTGAGCACCCGATCGCGGCCCGGGGACGGCCGCTCGTTGCCGTAGGCCGAGATCATGCGTTCCCCCGGCCCAGCGGGCCGCCGACCGGTCGGGCGAAGCCACACGTCTCACAGCCGACGCCCCACTTTGGAAGCTCCTGGCCGCACCGGGCGCAGACGTGGTCGAGGAGATCGTCCATCGCCCGCTTCCGTTCGGCGTCCGTCAGCCCGTCGAGCTCGTCGAGAAACGCGATGCGGGCGTCCGCGATCAGGCCGTCGACGTCGACGTCGTCCCCGGGAACGAACGGACGCCGACCGGGCACCATGACCTCCAGGGTACCGCCCGATTCGGGCATTCGACCGGCGAGGAGAAGATCCAGGCCGACGGCGAGCTCCGTGCCGACGAGCAAGGCGCGCCCGGCGAACTCCTCGAACGGCACGCCCTCCTCCGAGTCGAACAGAAGGCGATCCCCGAGCGATAGGCGCGTGATCCGGGTGCCCGGCGTCGTCGTCGGGATGAAGACGATGTCGCGCGGGCGGAACCGGAAGGGGGGTCGGAGCCAAAGGACCACGATCCCCCCTGGCGCCCCCTTGCCGGTCAGCCCGAGCGTTGCGCCCGCCCATCGACGGTTCAACGCCGAGATCATGCGTCCTCTCCGTCCATGTCGAAGCCGAGGCGCCGCTTGACGGTCTGCCGGGCCTCCGGGGCGCGTCGAAAGCCGTTGAGGCTGTCCATCGCCATGAGCGCCGCGCGCATCGCCGCCTCCGGGGTGCCGCCGTGCTGGAGGACGAGCCGCCCGGCCTGCGACGCCGCGCGCGCCGGCGGCGGTTGCAGGTCCTCGTCGAGCTCGACCCACCGGAGGCCCCCGACGTCGATCAGCGCGTAGATCCGGTAGCAGCCGGGGCAGTTGATGATCGCCCCGAGCCCGCCGGCGCCGTGGGCGTCCGTCTCCGCGGCGCACGGAGCGCAACGACAGGGCGGCGAGACGACCGCGGGCGGTTGCCAGCCCTGGCCCATCCGCAAGATCAGCCGCATGAACGCCTCGCGTTCGGCCGTGTTCATCGCATCCTCCCGGTGTAGCCGTCGAGCAGCGTCCAGCCGGGCGTCTCCTCGGGCTGGTAGTATTCGTCGGCCGTCTCGGCGTCGGAGGCCAGCTTGATGGGCTCGTCCAGGCGCTCGGTGAGCCACTCGCGGACCCGCTTGCGGATGTCCGGATCCGGATCGCGGAAGCTGATCTCGTCAGCCGCCATCCGCTCGATCCAGGCGCGGCCGGTGAGCACGAGCCCGACCGACGATTCCTGGGTCACGCGAACGAGCGTGTAGCCCCACTTGCCGAGGTACACGGCGCGCTTGTCGGCCTCGTCGAGCAGACGGTAGTAGACGCCCATCTACTTCACCAGCCGGAGATGCGTCGGGCGCTCCCCGTGGACGAGGGTGGACCGCAGGCGCAGCCCGATCATCGGCTGCACGGGCACCCCGCCGTCGAGGATCGTCATGTTCGAGGTGAGCAGCTTCCGCTTGGGCTTGGCGATGTCGTCGAACCAGCCGTCGCGGATCAAGGGCTGGATCGCCCGGAACGCCTCGGCCGGACGGCCCAGGAACACGTTGCCCATCGCGAGCAGCACCCGGCCGATCTTCTCGTTCTCGTCCATCATCCCTCCCGTTCCTGTTCCGCCAGCCATGCAGCGACGACGTCCTCCGCCGCGAGCTCGGCAGCGCGGCGGGCCGCTCCCCCGGCCGCGCTGACCGCGTCGGTGAGGGCGTTCCTGTGCGCCATCCACACGCGGGCGGCCCCGCTGTTGCCTGCCTTGCTCGGCGGCTGGGTCGCCGCCAGCGCCTCGCCGATCAGCCGATTCTGGCCGCGGATGTAGTCGCGCTCGGCGATGGCCCGCCGGAGCACGTCGATCGCCGCGTCGACCAACCGTCGCGTCGCGTTCAGCTGCGGCGACGCCTTCATCGGCCGCTCGGCTTGTCGTGGGCGTCGGCGAGATCGCCGATCGTCCCCACGGCCCCGCAGGTCCGACAGCGCCAGCGGTCGCCGGGGCCGATCCGTTCGAGGTCGGCCTTGTTGCCGACCGACCGACACGGGCGCGCCCGCTGCTCCACGTCCATGAACCCCTCCGCGTCGGCCAACCAGAGCACCCACCGCGCGAACGCCTGGTCGTTCATGCCCGGCTCCGGTTGACGGTCCACCGTACCACGCAGTAGGGTAACGGAACAGGGATTCTGTAACCCTCGCCTGGGAGTCGCGGATGTGGGTCGAGTTGAAGGGGCGTGACGACGACGTCCTCCGGTTGCGCATCGACCGGATCCTCGCCGTCGCCTCGGGCGGCTTCGGGCCGCATTCGTGCCGGGTGTTCGTCGAGGGCGTCGGCGTGCCGTTCACGGTGCCGATGTCGGTCGAGGCCGTGCGCGAGAGCATCGCCGACGCGCCTTGCGCGGCGCCGTGGCTCGCGTTCGAGACGCATCCGGGCGGCACCGCCTGCCGCATCCGGGCCGACCGGATCGAGTACCTCACCAGCATCGGCGCCTGCACGGTGCCGGGCGAGGAGAGGCCCGCGCGGACGGAGATCCGCACGATGACCGGCCAGTCGTTCGTCGTCCTCGGTGAGCTCGCCGACGTCGAGGCGCGTGTCGTCACCGCCCGGTTGTTGTCGGCGTGACCGCGCCCGAGATGTTGAAGGTGCTCGCGAAGGCGCTGCGCAACCGCGCGCTGTCGCCGACCGACCGCGTCGTCCTGTGCGCCCACCTCGGAAACCTCTCGGAGAAGCGCGGGATCAAGGGCTGGCTCCACACCGACGCGACCGCGCGCCGCGTCTCCGAGGAGACGGGCCTGTCGATGTCGACCGTCCGGGCCGCCAACCGGCGGCTGCGCGAGGCCGGGATCGTCGAGGTGCAGCGCGCGCCGGGCCGCAGGAACGAGACGTGGGTGAGCGTCGACAGGATCGGGGGCGCGGCATGAAAGGGAAAGGCCCATTCGACGAGGCGATCCGGAAGATCGAGGCGGCCCGTCGCCAGATCGCGCTGAACGACCGGTGGCTGTACCTCACGCCGCTGTCGGACGGGGACCGCGTCGCCGTCCACGTGAAGGCCGTGGCGATGGTCACCACCGAAGCCGAGCAGACCGTGGTGTACGTGGGCGACTGGAACCGCATCGTCGTGCGGGAGTCGTTCGAGGACGTCCTGTCGATGCTCGCCGGCGACGCGACGATGCGCGACGCGATGCGGTTGCATCGGCTCGTCGCCCACGGGGTCGGCGAGAAGGATCTGCTCGCGCTGCTGCCGATGTTCACCGAGGTCGACGTCCGCGCCGCGATCGAGGCGGGGCGGGCCGGCGCGCTCGCCCGGGAGATCTACGACGGCTGGAAGGACGAGCCCGGGTGGGTGCCGTGGGACGAGGCCGGGAATAGCTCGAAGCAAGAGGCCGCGAGCCGCGCGAAACTGGCGGCCGACGCCAACGAGGCGCGCAAGCTCGGCGGGGCGCTCACCGTGTCGGCTGACGACGGAACGACCGTGTCCAGGCACAACGATGGGGCGCCGATCGGTGGGTTGCCTCGGGCGCTGCTCGACCCGAACGCCGACGATAGCGCCGAGATCGAGGCGCTGCGGTGCGCGGTGAACGAGGATCCGGGGTTGAGGGCGCGCGCCGGCGAGCTCACCTTCGACGAGCTCATGGACATCGACCCGGAGGTGAACGTCGCCCGCATCGTCAACGCCGCCCGGGCGCTCGTCGCCCGGTGGGACGGCCTCGACACCCGGGACCGCCTCGACAACCAGGACGAGTCGTGAGCGGGCCGATGTCGACGCTTGCGTACGAGCTCGAGCTCGCGACGCAGGACGTCCAGTTCGACAACCCGGGTCCGTACCTCGGGCTCGTCGTCGGCGAGCTCGATCGGCGCGTCAAGGGGCTCCGGGGCCTGCCCGACCGGCGCGAGCTCCGGCTCACCCGTGAGGAGGGGCGCCGCCTCGTGAAGCTGCTGGAGGCGGTCGCTGCCGGGCGAACGAAGCCCGAGCTCTGCGAGTGTGGACACGAGGCGCGGAAGCACGCCGACGGTCGGTGTGCGGGCTACTGGAACCCCCGCGACGGTGCGAATCCGCGCCCGGGCGATGCCTGCATGGCGTGTAAGTGCGAGGGCTTCCGCGCCAAGGCGGGCTCTTGACCGGGCCGTGGGTGGTGATGGACGAGCGGGAGGGCCGGCGCCTGCACATGCGGGCCGACAAGGTCTACGCGGTCGGCGACGAGAACGAAGGGTCCAGCCACGTGTTCGTCGAGGGCCTTGGTGGCCCGATCGTCGTGCCATTGTCGGCCGACCGCGTCGTCGACCTCGTCAAGCGGGCGACCGTATCCGTGGACGAGGAGGCCGACGTCGACGTCATCCGCGAGCGTCGGCGTCGCCGCCGTCGCAAGCCGCCCGGCAAGGCGGCGACGGGAGACGGCGACTACGACGCTGACGACTTCAGCCAGCGGACGAAGCGGTGAGCGTCACCGTCGAACATACGATCTGGTGCGACCACAAGGCCGAGACGCCGGGCGAATACGACTGCGCGGAATGGCACCAAGCCTCGGGCAGCGCGCGCCACGTCCGCGCGGAGGCCGAGAGCATGGGCTGGAAGCGCGTTACGCCGGAACGCCTCGCGATGCTGCGCGCAAGCTCGGTGGACGGTGGCGGCGCGTGGACCCGTCTCGATCTCGAACGGCTGTACAAGGAGGACACGGCCGAGCTCGTCGACGCGCTCGACCGCACCCGGGCGGCCCTGCACGCGGCGCTTGCCCTGTGCCAGCGCAAGAAGGCGGAGGCCGTGGATAACCGCCTCGATCTGGCGGCGATGGTCCACGAGCAGGAGTGCCGCGTCCTTCTCGGGCTGCTTTCGCACCCCGATCTCGCTTGGATGGCGCCATGACGAGCTTCCTGAGCGCGGTCATCGCCTGGAAGAACGCTCCACGTCGCCTCGGTCGTGTGACGGACCTGCGCGACCTGCTGTTCGCGCGAGCCGAGGCGAACGAGCCGCTGACCCGCGAGGAGATGCGGCTGCTCGCCTATGCGCTGCTCGATGCGTGGCGAGCCGTGCAGGATGACCCCCGCGCTCGCGCGCCATCCCACGCGATCGTCCGCATTGGACCCGCAGTCAAGCTGAGCGTGCCGTGCGCGATCTGTGGCCACGACGCCGGCCTGCACGCGACGGACGGGAGCGGTTGCAAGCACGACGGGCCGAACGACGAAGGGCTCGACACGCCGTGTTCGTGCGCCGGGTTCGTCCACACGCTCGTCAGCAAGGGAGGATCGAGCGATGACAACGGTTGGTGAGCTCAAGCGGATTCTAGCGGATCTCGCCGACGACGTGCCGGTGCTCGTCGAGGTGGGCGGGTTCGACGATCCCGGCGTCGCCGGCGAGGCGTGCGCGCTCTCGATGTTCATCGTCGACGATCCGGGCGACAAGAGCGGCGAGTACGCCGCGCGGTGCCATCCGGGGCCCGCCAAGCAATGGGCCGAGCGGAACGCCTCGGACAAGGCCACGGTGCGGCTCGCGCTCGTCGTCGTCCGCGACGACCTCGTCGACGAGCTCTCCTGATGCGGGTCGCGCGGCGAACGGCGATCCGCAGCGCGCTTGGACGCTGGGAACGCCGCGTGTTCCCGATCCGCGGCTGCGTCGAGCTCGTCACCTACTTCCGCGACGGCAGGCCGGTCGCGACCATCGTACAGCGTGCCAGGAGGAAGCCGATCATGGACGAGCAACGCCCGCGGTGTCGCGCGAGCCTCACCGACCCCGAGTGGTGGACCAAGCCGACGACCGTCGACCGGTGTCCGAACGTCGCGACCCACTACGACTACGATCTCCACGAGGACGTCTGCGAGGGGCACATCGTCCAGCCGGGGTTCACCGCGACGATGCGCGACGCCGGGTTCGAGGGCTCGCTGCCGCTCGTGTGGGGGCCGGATCCCGAGCCCGAGGGCGACGGCCACGGGAGCACCCACGGGATCACCGGCTTGTGGGACGGGATGGTCGACGATCACCTCGTCGCCTGGGTGTACCGGATGGGTGGCGTACTGCACAGCATCGCCTGGAACCGGCACGGCGATACGTACGCGTACGACAAGGGTTTCTTCACCGAGGGCGCCGCGAAAGCGTGGGCCGCGTCGAAGGTCGACGAGCTCGACTGCGCCGGCGAGCTCACCGGGAGCATGGCGTGACCGCCGACGAGCTCGACCGCCAGAAGGCGACCTTCATGGACCCGGGCCAGTGGACGCTGATCGACAGCACCGAGGACAAGCTGTTCTACTACGAGGGACCGGAGGACAGCGACGCGGTCATCCAGTCGGTGATGGCGCTCGTGTCCGACGTCACCGCCCCGCCGTCGAAGGTGCCGACATGGTCGGTGACCCTCGGGGTGCCGTGGCTCGGCGAGCCTTACCACGTCGACGTGCCGCGCATCGTCGTCGACACCCCGTCGCTGGCGCTGACCAAGGCGCTCGGGTTGCTGTTCGCGGCCGAGGAGCGAGGATGACCAAGGACGATCCGCAGGATCCGGGCAGCGGCGGCGCGCCCAAGACGCGTTCGATCAGCGTCTCGATCTGGCCGCCGAACGGTCGGCGCTTCATCGAAGGGCAGGGCGAGACGAACCTGTTGCTGTACGACCAGTCGATGAAGGGGCTTTACGCGGTGGGGCTCGATCTCGCCTGGGAATCGGGCGTCGGCACCGTCTCGCTCGAAGTCGTCCACGACAATGGCCGGCGCGAGCCCATGGAGCTCATCCAGGGCAACACGCTCCCGGCCGTCCGGCTGGAGAACGGGGACAAGGTCGTGCTGCGGACCGACCGGCCGGTGGCGGCTCGGCTGCGCTGCGAGATCGTCTACAACACGTTCACGACCGCCTCGGTACACGCCGCGCCGACCGTCGCTGACCTGGTCCGCGAGCTTCGCGGTGCGCTCCGCCAGGACGTTCCGGTCGTCGTCCGCTGGCTGAATACGAAGGGCGCGATGGTCGAGCACCGGCCGAACCTCGTCCGCGAGCTCTGCAACAACGGCGACCAGATCGTCATCCTCGTCGACGAGGCCGACGAGGTGCGGGTCTTGGAATGGCGCCCGTGAACGAGATCAACCGGTCCCCCCGGGAGCCCTCCCGCACCTCGGCAATCCCATCTCGCGTCGGGGAAGCAAAGGGGGGGCCGGTTCTCTGCGCGACGTGTGGTCACCTTGACGTGCTCCACGACGCTGGCGGCTGCGCGGTCGGGTCGACGGCCGCATGGCTGGCGACCCGCTGTCCCTGTCCGGCGCTCACGCTCGCAGACGAGATCAACCGATGACCGCCGCGCATCGAGTCGGGACGCCAACGACCCGCGAGCGCGCGGTCTATGTCGTGCCGGACGGGCAGACCGTCGACGGTAAGACGACCACCGGCCCGTGGATTCCCGTGAGGTGGCGGCAGGTCCGCCCGCTGTCGCGGCGGAAGATCCGCGCGGCGAACCGGGCGCGCCGGTCCGCCGAGAGCCGGCCATGATCCGCAGGGATGGGTGGATGTTCGTCGAGCTACGAGCGCGCTGTGAGCATGTTGCATGGGCGCGGTTGCGCCCGCGCCTGCTCACGCGCCTGTTCGGGTCGAATCGCCGAGTCCGCACCGGGAACCGGCCGTGAAGCGTCGGACCGCCATGTGCGCGCGGCCCGGGTGCCCGAACCCGATCCCGCCCCGGGAGCTCGGCGCCGATGGACGCAGGCGCAAGACGTGCAGCAACGCCTGTCGGCAGGCCGTCTACCGGGGTCGGAAGGCCACGAGCCTCCACTTCTCGTCGAAGTCCGTCCAGTGGTTCACGCCGGTCGACGTGTTCGGCGAGCTCGCCGCCGAATGCGGCGGGTTCGACCTCGACCCCGCGGCCGACCCGCGGGCGCCGATCTGGCCGCTCGTGCCGAACCACTACACGGTCGCCGACGATGGCCTGTCGAAGCCATGGAACGGCCGGGTGTTCCTCAATCCACCGTACGGGCGCATCATCCGCGCCTGGATGCGCAAGGCGGCCGACGAGGTGGTCGCCGGCCACGCCGCGCTCGTCGTCTGCCTCGTTCCCGCTCGACCGGACACGCTGTGGTGGCACGAGGCGCTCGAAGTCGGCGCCGCGCCGCAGTTTCGGAAGGGGCGGATCCGGTTCGTGCGGCCCGACGGCACCTGTCGCGACGCGGCGGGGTTCCCGTCGGCCGTCTTGAGGTTTCGTAACGGTTTTGTAACGCGGAGGGCCGCATGAGCCGCCGGGCGCCGGAGGGGACCTGTTGGTCGTTCGACGACTCGTGGGGCATCGTCGGCCACTACGACGGCGACGCGGCCGTCGACCTCGTCGCCGAGTACGAGGGCGAGCAGGAGCAGCCGGCGATGTGCGTGAGCAAGGGATGGGTCAAGCACGTGCCGGTGCGCGACATCACCGCGTGTGGCTGCGATCAACAGGGCAGCAACCACACCCACCTCGAACCGGTGCGCGAGGGCGTGCGCGGCGCGCAGCGCGTCACCTGGGTCGAGCCGTACTATGCGGGCGTTCAGTACGGACCCCCGTACACGATCACCACGGCGCGGACGCGCCAAGTAGCCGAGAGGACCAACATGGCTGGAGAGAACGGGCAGGCCGCGAAGCCGACCCTCAACGACATGAACAAGAAGGTGTCCACGTTCGCCCTCGAACAGATCGCCGAGGGCGGCGAGGCCGTCGGATTCGTCCTGCTGCTGTGGGACGGCCACAACATGACGATCGGCACGAACGACCCCGCCGAGCCCGGGAAGGCTCCGCAGGGGGCCATCGCCGCGATGAAGAGCATGATCGCCCGGCTCGAAGCGGGCCAGGGCCGCGACGTCGAGCAGAGGAGCTAGGTCGATGCCCACGATGCCGCTTCACTGGCTCGGCGCCCGCGGCCGGCACACCATCACGGTGCGCTCGGCCGAGGGGTCGTTCACGTCGGTGTCGTGGGCGTACACCACGCCCTGGCCGAAGGACGTCACCTGTCCGCTCTGCATCCAAGAGATCGTGAAGATGTCGATCGCCGAGCGGCGGTCGATCGTGTTCGACTGCACCGCCGACGAGGTGAGGCGCGCCGAGCTCGTTCTGGAGGAGATGCGTAAGACCGCGGAGGAGGCCCGCGAGCTCGGGGTCGGCGACATCCGCCTCGAAGTGTCGTCGGCTCGAGCCGCGACGGCTGCGAAGGTGGCCGGATGATGTCCGACGAACGCGAGACGTTGGTGGACGGGTTCGTGCGGGGCCTCCGCTCGTCGGCGACCCGGGACGTGTACCGCCGCACCATCCGCGCGTTCGCCGCCTTCCTGACCGGCTCGGTGCCGTCCGACGATCCCGCCGCGCTGCGACGCGCCGACGCGGCGCTCCTCCGGGCGACCCGTCGCGACGTCGAGCGGTACCGCGAGCTCGTCGAGCAGGACGCCGCGCCGGCGACGGTCGCGAAGGCCCTGTCGGCGCTGACCGCGTTCTACGGGTGGCTCGTCGACGAGGGGAAGGTCGACCGGAATCCGGCCGCCCAAGCCCGTCGGCCGAAGGTCGCCGAGGGCTCGCCGCGGCGCGGGTTGTCGATCGAGGAGGTGCTGCGCATCCTCGCGGCGTGCGAGCGCGGCGTCGGCCCCCTGATCGCGGCCCGCGACCGCGCGCTCGTCGTGATCCTCGCGGTGCAGGGCCTTCGGATCTCCGAGGCGCTCGGGATCCGCGTCGAGGACCTCGCCGAAGAACAGGGCGTGCGCGTCGCGACGATTCGCCGCAAGGGCGGCAAGGTCGTGCGGGTGCCGCTCGCCGCGGTGACGACGGCGGCGCTCGACACGTGGGCGACGGCCGCCGGGATCACCGAGGGTCCGATCTTCCTGGCCGTTCACCTTGGCGGCGAGCTCACCCGCGGCGCCGCGATCACGCGCAAGGCGGCATGGCAGCGGATCCGCACCCTCGCCGAGCGCGCCGGCCTGTCGCGGGACGTCCATCCGCACCTGTTCCGCCACGGCGCCGTGACCGAATCGCTCGCGCACGGCATCCCGCTTCACCTCGTCCAGTCGTTCGCGGGGCACGCCGATCCTCGGACGACGCAGCGCTACAACGCCCACCGCGAGGCGCTCACCAACCCGACCGCGCACGTGCTCGGCGGGCTCGTGGACGCCGGGGAGAAGGACCGATGATCGATCAAGAACAGTTGTGGGCGCTCGCCGAGAAATGGCGGAGGCTCGCAGCCGAGCACAACGACCTCGCCGCCGCGGCGGAGCATGACGGCTCGGTCGGCGAGCACGAGGGCATGGCGATGGCCTTCGGGGAGTGCTCCCGCGACCTCGCGCGTCTCCTCGAACCGGAGAAGAACGGATGATCGTGACCCTGGACGAGCTCGTGAAGTCGTGGGAGGACGGGGCCGCGCGCCGTCGGGAGCGGGCGAGGGATGCCGCCCTCCGCGATCGGGCGGCCTACCACGAGGGCTACGCAGACGCGCTCGTCGTGTGCGCCACCTCGCTCACCGAGACGATCAGGCGGACCGCCGGCGACGTCGTCGTGTGGGTGCCGGCGGGCCGCATCGTCGGCCAGCAAGCGCCCCCGACTCATTGCGGGTGCGGGGCGCCCGTCCTGGCGCTCGCGATGGGCGTCGCCGAGCATGAATCCGGCTGTCCGGCCACGCGCGCGGCAACCGTATGAACCGCTGGAACGCCCCGAACATCCCGCCGTACGACGTCGAGTGTCCGGCGTGCTTCTCGCAGCCGGGGACGCTCTGCGCGGCCGTGCTGGAACCCCGCCGGGATCCGCACACCCAGCGCGTCGAGGCGTCGAGACAACGCGACGCAGCGCGGGGCACGTCGAAGCGGTGTGCGCGATGACGCACCATGTCCAGGGCAACGCGGCGAACGGCTACCGGTGCCGCGCGTGTGGCCAATCTTGGAAGGGCATCCCCGTGTCCGCGTGCCCGGGCGTCCCCGTGTTCGACTCGTGGGAGCACGCGCAGGCGGCGGGCCTGTTCACCAAGACGCAGCTGGAGACGCTGCGGTTGGTGCCGAAGCGGGGCGCCCGCTGCAAGGGCGTGAAACCTCATCGCAAGGGCTACTGGAGGCTGTTCCACCGCGACGACTGCGAGGAGCGCCCGACGGACGACAGGCGCCTCGCAGCCGGGAAACGGGCCGCGCTGACGCGCAGGACGTGCGGAGAATGCCGGACGGTCCAGCCGACCGAGGGGCACCTGTGGACCTGCCGACCCTGCCGACCGGGCGGCGACGGCCTCGGCATGGCGTTCGCCGTGGCCAACCGGACGACCGCGCCGCGCCTGTGCGTTCCCTGCTACGCGAAGCACTGGCGCGACGCCGAGCAAGAGCGGGTCGAGCAGCGTCGCGTCGAGCTCGTGCGACACCTCGCCGGCCCGCTCGTCGTCATCGACGTCGAGACGACGTCGCTTGAGGAGCCCGAGATCGTCGAGATCGCCGTCGTCGCCAGCGACGGGCGGGTCCTCCTCGACAAGCTCGTCCGGCCCAAGGGGCCGTGTCAGGAGGAGGCGCGCGCCGTCCACGGGATCAGCGACGACGAGCTCGCGCTCGCCGCGCCGTGGTCGGTGGTCGGCGACGAGCTCGTCGCCGTGCTCGAGCAGGCCGGGAACCCGGTCGTCGCCGCGTGGGGCGACTTCGATCGCTACGCGCTCGCCTCCCAGCGGCGCCACCACGGCGGGCCGAAGATCCGCCTGCTTACGGGTCAGACGATCGTCGGTCTCCCCGCGTGCGACGGCTTTCCCTACCTGAACCTGATGCGCACGTACGCCGAGCTCCACCATCGCCCGCCGATGAACCTCGCCGACGAGGACTCCGACGAGAGCTTCGACGAGCACGTCCGCCTCGCCGACGCGATCGTCGACTGCAAGGTGTCGATCGACGGGCAGCGCCACCGCGCCGCCACCGACGCCCGCGCCACACTGCTGGTCGCCCGGGCGCTCGTCGCCGGCGACCACTGCGATCTCGCGCCCGGGCCGTGCAAAGACGACCCGAGCGTCCACCACGGTCCGCGGGCATGGCCCGCGACCGAAGCCGAGGAGAGTCCGTCATGATCGCGATCCTGTCGATGTTGCTCGCGTGCAAGGCGCACGCGCTGACGATCGGAGGCAAGCGCACCGCCGCGCAGGAGCAGGACACCGCCGCGTGTACGTGCGTCGACGGGACGCCGGGCGCGCAGGGCGCCACGGGGCCGCAGGGACCGCCAGGGCAGGATGGGGTCGATGGGGTCGACGGGCGGGACGGCGCCCCGGGCGCGAACGGCACCAACGGCGTGCTGGACGGCAAGGACGCCGTCTACACGAGCTCGTCGAGCAGCAAGACGCTCGGCGTCGGCGGGACGGGGACGGTGACGGCGTCGTGCGACGACAGCAACGACCTGGTCATGTCCGGGTCGTGCTCGGTGAGCGTCGCCGGGAGCTACATCATGGCGTCCGGCCCGGTGAACCCGACGTCGGTGACCGACATCGCCGGCTGGTCGTGCGAGGGCTACGACGGCGCCGATTCGACGGCGACCGTGACGGCGACGGCGCTGTGCGTGGTCGTCCCGTGAGCCAACCTGATCCACGGCGGATCAGGTTCCCCCGGCTGACGCTCGCCTTGCTCGCCGCGTCGACGTTGGTCCTCGGCGGCTGCGTCGAGGTGGTGCGATGGACCAACGAGCGATTCCTGCCGTGGTACGTCCGCACGCTGCGCGCCGTCGCCCGGGATCCGCGCATCAGCTACGCGCGAGCGAAACCGATGCTCGATTGGGCCAATCGGTTCGTGTTGGAGGTGCCGAAGCGTCGCGTCTCGCCGGCGGGACGCGCCCGGCCGAGCGCGACACCTACGTGTCCGAGGAGGAGCACGACGCGCGGGTGGCGGCGGCCATCCTCGGGGCGGTGCCCTGCGTCTGCGATCTCGGGCTCGCGCGCTGTTCGCCGCCGAGCTGTCCGCTCCGTCCAGCGCTCGCGCGCTCCCGGGCCGCTCGCTGGCGCCGGAAACAGATCGAGGCCAGCAACGCCCACCAGGGATGGTGCGACCGGGGACCGGCCGAGCTCGCCGGCGACGACACGACCTCCGAGATCCACCCCGCGGACTGCCAGTCGTGCAGCGAGGGTCCGTGGTCCGACGAGCCCGACGCGGACGGCCTCTGCGTTCACCACGCGAAGCTGTGGCGCATCAACGAGTACGACGAGCTCGTCCGCCGCGCGTAAGCTCGGGTCGGCCCTACCCGACGGCGTGCAGCGATGCACCGGGCCGGGGGGCGCTCGGATGGTCCGGGCGCCCCCCCTTCCGTCAGCGGGCTCCCTTCGCGAGCAGGAGGGCGACGTCGCCGACGAGCTTCCCGGCCGCGGCGAGGATGCCCGCCCACTCGCCGCCGCTCACCTTCTCGGCGTCCGGCCCGTCCTTCGCGACGGCCGCCTTGATCCGCTCGTACAACGTCGCCGCGTCCGCCTCGATGTTCGCGAGCACCATGTCGACCTCCCCGTGCGCGCGTGCGCACGTGCGCAGCATACCGGCGCGCCGGTCGTGCTCGTCGAGCAGCACCGCGTCGAGCTCGCGCGCTACGTCGCGCTCGCGGCGGACGTCCGCCATCGCCGACCGCCATTCGGCGATGTCGGCGGCGTTCCGGGCGCGCGCGAGGTGAGCCTCGGCCCTGGCGTTCCGGTGGTCACGTCGCTCGGTGAGCGCCTGGATCTCGGCGTCGGTCAGGGCTCGACCGGTGGAGGCGGAGGGGCGTTCGTCGACATCAGCGTCAGCGCGCGCAGCGCCGTCGCCGGGACGTCCGGCACGTCGGGGACGGCCCCGGAGCTCCGCGCCTGAGCGAGCGCCCTTTCGACCTCTTTCACCCTGGCCCGCGCATCGGACATTTTACCGACCTCCCGCGGGCGGAGCTTACCTGTTTTCTCCGGACTTCGCTTCGTGGGCGCCGATCTCCGGTACCGGGGTCGGTTCCGGTACGTAGCGCGGGAACATGAAGTGAAGCACGGCCCCCACGATCCCGACGACCAGCCCGCCGAACCACCACGAGTTGACGATCTTCTGGACGGTGCGCCAGCGCGCGAGCGACACGGCCGCGCCCGCCCCGGCCGCCTTCGGATCCGCGATGGCGAGCGCGACCTTCAGATCGGCCACCGCGCGGTCGACGTCGCCGAGCGCGTCGCGCAGCCACCGCTCCATCTTGTCGAGCCGATCGCCGTGGTTGGTCGTCGTCGCCCGGATGTCCTCCAGCCCGTGGTGGATGTCGCCAAGGGCCCTGACGTTGCGCTCCAAGACGTCGATGTAGGCGCGTTGCCCCGGTGTAAGAGCGGTGATTCCATCCGGGTTCTCTCGGGTCACGGCTGCCTCCGGAGTTGGGTTCGATTCCCCGGCAAGCACCGGGGTCAGAGCTCGGCGAGATCCTTCTTGAGCATGTCGATGTCGACCTTGTCGCGCGTCTCCCCGTTCTTGGTCCAGTCGCCCGCGGAGAGCACGGCGTACGCCTCGTCGCAGTATCGGGCGTAGAACCCCCACGTCATCCGCTTCAACGCCCCCCACGTCACGCACGTCAGGCCGCGGTGGTCGTAGCCGACGATCGGCACGCAGTGGCCGCCCCACGAGCCCGGAACGCCCGCGTCGCCGCTGCCCGAGGGCACCGACCACACGATCTGCCGCTGCGCGCTCACCGGGAGCTCGAGCCCGACGTACGCACCGCCGAACAGCCAGATCGCGTCCTCGACCTCGGCGCGGCTGCCGCGTTCGAGGCCCGCCCACGCGTCGATCTTGTGGCCGTCGATGCCCGTCGACCGCCAGAACTGGAGCACGTCGACGAGGCGCGCGCCGTTGTCGGTCCCGGGCTGGCCCGGGCGATACCCGCTGACCTTCTCGTACGCGGCGAGCACCGCCGCGTCCGTCGGCAGCGGCCGATCCGACGCGCCGTCGGTCCAGTCGTCCCACACCTCGATCAGGTGCGCGGCGCCGGCGACGGTGCAGTCGCCGATCTTGTCGTTGTCGTACATGGGCCACTGCGCGACACCCTTGCAGCGGTCGAGCCTCGCCGGCGGCGACGGCAGCGACAGCGACACGTAGGCCGACAGCATCGGCACCAGACGGTCGGCGACCGGGGGGAGCTTTCCGAGCTTGCACCGGCTGTGATCGACGAACATGGGGACCTCCTCAGAACAGGGGGACGACGAACAGGAAGGCGTCGAGCTCGGCGAGCCCGTCGTGCGAGGGATGCGGATCCCACGCGAGGTGACCGCCGCGACCGACGACGCGGTGACCGAAGCGACGATCGCGCGGCGACCGGCCGGACATCAGGTGGTAGACGTCGTCCGGCACGCTCGGCAGCGCGCCCCGCTCGGGCACGGGCACCACGACGAGATCGTACCCGAGCGTCCGCAGCCAGCGCCGTTCCTTCCCGCGCTGACCAGGTGGGCGAAACGACGGGATCTCGCCGAGCGGAGTTTCGAGCAGGCTCGCGTAGCTCGCGGCGATGCAGTTGCCTTCGGGAGCTCCAAACCGCGTCTGCTCGATGCGCCACACGTCGACCTCAGACGCCGCCACCGGCGGCGGGATGCCCCTTTCAGCCGCTGTGCTTGTGCTTGCGCAGCCAACCCTTCGCGGCGCGGAGGTTCTCGAACCACAGCCGCTCGGGGGTGACGACGTAGCCGCCGCTGCGCGGGATCTTGCAGACCTCGTGGCCGTCCTGCTGGAACACGGTGTCGACGGGAAGGCCGTCCGCCGCGTTGCGCTTCGGAGCCGGACGAGGCGTCGCGGGGGACCCCCGCGACGCCTTGCCCTTGCCGCCTTTCGTCGCGCCTGCAGTCGACGACGCCTTCGCCGTCGCCATGATCAGGACAGGTTGAACGGGCGGTTGCTGACGAGCCACACCGAGGAGACGCCGCCGCCCTTGACGGACGCGCCGCCGCCCGGGGTCATCGTCGCGCGCACCGAGGCGCCCACCGGCAGGGTGATCGCCTTCACCTCGTCCTTGCGGCCGGCGGCGACGAGCTGGGTCATCGTGATCGCGTTGATCCAGTTGGTGCCGTCCCACCGGACCTGCACGGCCGCGTCGACCGTGCCGGCACCCGTCTGCTCGACATCGAACACGGCCCAGAACGCCTGATCGAGGTTCTCCTGGCTGTCGACCACCGGCTGGCCGACCTTGAGCGGGTTCCCGTTGACGGCGACGGCCGAATCCGCGCCCGCGAGGCCGACGAGTTGCAGGTTGATTCCGAACGGCATGACGACTCCCTCGTGGTCAGGATCCGGCCCCGGCGCGGCCGACGTCAGACGGCGGGACCTGCCCGCCGACCTGTCCGCCGACCGTGCTCGAGCGGATCGTGTGGACGTACACGGCGGCGCCCCCGGCGACGAGCCCGCGCACGAGCGCCGTCTGCCAGGGTGTACCGTCGGCGAGCGCGGCGACGAGCATCCGCACCCCCGCTCCGACGGCGGCGACGATCACCGGCAACGCGCGGCGAATCCCGCGCTCCCACGTCCGTCCGCGGGCGATCCGCTTGAGGAGCTCGGCCGCGCCCCACGCGCAGACCGACGCGATCAGGTCGGGAAGCTGCGGGAGCTCGGGCGGCAAGGTGGGGTCGATGAGCGACAACATCGCCCGCATTCTACCCTCGCCGCCCCAGCGTCGCGCGCGTACGGCGATCGCCGCGGTATCCGGCTTGCGGCCGGACCCCGGCTATTCGGAGGCGACGGCGCGAAGGGCGACGAGGCGGTCGTGCTTGTCGCGGTGCTTGCCGCAGGGTGGACCCGGGGGGAGCCGGCAGTCGAGGCAGTACCGGTGCCGGCCCTCGTCGTCGAACGTCGGGGGGTGTCCAGAACGCGATCCGTTGGAGGACCTCTGCGAGATCGTGTCCGCGGAGCCTGTTCCAGTCGCGTCGAGCTCGAACGACGCGTCGCGCTCGCCGGCGGAGACGTCGCCCGTCGGAGACTTGGGCCCCAAGTTCCCGACGGGGCGCTCTGACGCTCGGACGCCAGCATTCTCGGTGAAGACGTCGCGCTCACCAGGTGTGACGGCGGGCGTCGCGCCCGACGTCGGCGACGGCTCGCCGGCGACGAGCTCGCGGCCACGGTCGGTGAGCTCGTAGACGAGCCGGCCGTCGCCGCGGCGAGCG
>Ga0068852_100000649_pt1 | contig 22756 bp, 20 predicted proteins | sample KBSCornC22_FD_66594 | JGI IMG/M metagenome (GOLD analysis project Ga0068852, IMG submission 66594) | Corn rhizosphere microbial communities from Kellogg Biological Station, Michigan, USA - KBS Corn C2-2 | ecosystem: Host-associated > Plants > Roots > Rhizosphere > Soil ... | reverse complement strand
ATAAAGAGCTGCCAGTATGGTAAGGTCGCCCGACCTTCGATAAGCAGCTACCAGCTCGGCATCATTGGCGGAATGGGATGGTATGTTCTTTAAAAACGACAATACGAGACTAAAATAATTAAAATTCAGGAGGGTATGTGTAATTTCTGGGAATGAGGCATCTATCCGGAAATGAACAGCTTATGCCGGAGAAAACACAGCTGCTGATACACAATCCCTGCCATGAACAATGGAGTGATATGCAATCCAATACAGAGGGACGTTTTTGCGGGTCCTGTCAGAAGACAGTGGTGGATCTTACCATGATGAGCGATCAGGAATTGCTTGCCTGGTTTTCCGAAGGTCGAAAGAACGTATGTGGAAGGGCGACGGAAGACCAGCTTAACAGGGACCTGGTGCCTGCCCGGGCGCCAAAGAAGAAGGGATGGGCTGTGTGGTGGCAATTCCTGCTGGCGGGATTGCTGGTGTCTTCGGAGGCGTCTTCCCAGGTAAAGCCGCCCAAAGAGACCATAAGCCAGGCTTATGATGACACGGCCCGCAGTCAGATTATAATGGGCTTTGCGACGTTCCTTCAGGATCAGTCCCTCCGGATCATCGATTCCGCCACGCAAAAACCGCTGCCGGGTGCGTCTGTACAAGTGGATGACGAACCATTTTACTTTGTTGCCGACTCGACGGGGAGGATCATGGTCCCACTTAATCGGATAGCGCATGCATCGGTCCTGAAGGTCTCCTGTATTGGGTATGCGCATACGATCGTTCCTGTGGATGAGAGCTGGCTGAGGACGGCCAAGGTAGTGGGTTTGGCGGCACAGCCTCTGGAATTGCCACCCGCGGCTGTCAGGGGCTATGGTGAAACTTCGTTGATGGGCCGGCTGGGAGGTCTCATCGCAGTGCGCACAGAGAAGTTTTCTCTACGGAAAGTTATCAAGGATACCCTGCTTTGCAGGAAATCTCCATTGACTATCTATCCTAATCCTGTAACCAAAGGAGGCTCCATAACATTGTCTCTGCGTATGGACATACCCGAAAGCTATATGGCGCAGCTATACAGCGGTGAGGGAATGGTGGTGGAGTCTATGCGTATAGAGGGTGTTGATGGGACAAGAACGGAATTGATGGACATACCGGGGACGCTGACTGCGGGTGTTTATTTTGTGCGGGTGTTCCATTTGGAGAGCGGGAAGATGTATACGGAGAAGGTGGTAGTACTGTAAAGTTTGAAATTTTTTTACAAACGATAGGGTAATTTAGAAGATTAAAACCTTACGCCTATGCAGTTGGTTGCCATCCAGAAAAAAATATATGAGATAAGGAATTGCAGAGTGATGCTTGACTTTGATCTTGCGGAGCTGTACGGTTAACCAAACTGGAGAAAAAGTATAACAAACAGTTCAAGGATGTATACGAGGCGTTGGACCTGCTGCTTAAAGATTATGTGAGGGAATTGGCCTCCGTTGAAAAAATAGTCCAATTCCCACAAAGCGCTAATGTCTGTCCTGTCGGACGAGCCGCTTTCTGCGGCTCCAGGACTGGGATGTGAGGGCACGCATAGGATTTTATAGCAGAGCTATCTGAACGCCGGATGAAACCTATGCAATGTCTCCCTTAAATATTCTCTATCCAAATGCGTATATATCTCAGTGGTAGTAATGCTTTCATGTCCCAGCATCTCCTGTACGGCGCGGAGGTCGGCGCCCCCTTCCACCAGGTGCGTGGCAAAGGAATGACGAAAGGTATGGGGAGAGATATTCTTTTTTATACCTGCCAGCCTCACCAGGTCCCTCAACAGCAGAAAAATCATTTGCCGGCTGAGCGTGCTGCCCCGTCTGTTGAGAAAGAGGATATCCTCATTGCCGGATTTTAGGCGAATATGCGTCCGGATGTCCTGCTGATATATTCGAATGTATTTGATGGCGTCGCTGCCGATGGGCACCAGTCTCTCCTTATCCCCTTTGCCTATCACACGTATGAACCCTACATCCAGATAAAGACCCGATATACGAAGGTTCACCACTTCGCTAACCCGCAATCCACAGCTGTACATGGTCTCGAGGATGGCCTTATTCCGTCCTCCTTCCGGCTTGCTAAGGTCTATCTGCCCGATAATGGCCTCAATTTCTTCAAAGCTGAGCACATCCGGCAGAGCTCTTTTCAGCTTGGGTGATTCCAGCAGGGTAGTGGGGTCCTTTTTGACGATCTGTTCGATATAGCAAAATTTATAGAACGAGCGGATGCCTGACAATATCCTTGCCTGGGAGGTCGCCTCAAGCCCTAATTGACCGATCCATTGCAAAAAAGTCTGGAGATCTTTTAACTCTATGGCATCGGGCGTCTTCATGGCCCCTGTAGCCTGAAGGAAATCCGTCAGCTTGTCAATATCCCGGAGATACGCTTCCACGGAATTGTCCGAGAGGGATTTTTCCAACTGCAGCCAGGCCTTATATCCTTTTTTATAGGCATCCCACATGCAACAATTATAAACTTTAATAGACAAACTCTAAAATTTTCTTTGTAGCCTGCCCCCTTTACTCCATATTTGCCTTTTCATAATAAGAACCGCGGGAAGCGGTTCGTCCATAACCCAGCCCGTGGCGAAGGTTACGACCGAAGAGGACCGTGACAAAGCAGGTCCGACGAAGGCCTCAGACATTAGCCATATGCGGGAATTGGGATATTTTTCGGACGAGACCAATTTCCGCACTTTATATTCCATACATGACAACAGTCAACCTACATAGCTTCCGGCAGATGGTCCGTCACAACAAAAGACGTATCAAGAGCTTTTTGACAAGATTGGAGAATAAGCCGCTCCGTGGGCTGGATAAGCTCACTGTCGAGGCGGATAAGCACACGTGGGGACACACCGATTGTCTGCATTGCGCCAACTGCTGCAAAACCATGTCGCCCACCTATACCAAAAAGGATGTGAAGCGTATCTCTGCGCATTTGGGTATGACGGAGAAGGCTTTTCGGGAGAAATGGCTGTATAAGGACAAGACGGGGGATTGGATGAATGTAAAACAACCGTGCCAGTTCCTGGACCTAAAGACAAATATGTGCGATATCTACGCTGTCCGCCCCCGGGACTGCGCCGGCTTCCCTCATCATACGAAGAAGAAGATGGTGGAGTATATGCATATGTACAAGCAGAATATCGAGTACTGCCCGGCAACCTATCGCGTGGTGGAGTATATCATGGAGAAAGCTTCCGAGGCCAAGCCTGCAAAACGGACCTAAGGGCCGCCCGCCGAAGGCTAAAGTGAAATATCTTCAAAAAGCATGTATTCCGGGACACCGGAGTCGAATTGTATAGCCAGCACATCATACTGCACCCTTTGGTGTGACGAGACCTGATTTTGATGCAGCCAGTGAGCGGCTACCCGCATGATCCTACGGAGCTTGGTCTTCCCGACCCTTTCCTCGGGGTGGCCGAAACTGTCCCCCTGACTGCATTTGATCTCGATGAAGTGATAGATGCCCTGCCGGGCGGCAATGATATCCACCTCGCTACGGCCATGACGCCAATTGCGGTGCAGGATCTTAAATCCTTTTTCCGCAAGCCATCCGGCGGCCAGATCCTCTCCCAGCCGCCCAAAATCATTATGCCGGGCCATTCTTGTTTTTTCCTTTTATTTGCAAAATAATTCTCTACATGGCGCAAAAGCAAAATGTTTTCAAACTGAAAGGAAAGGTCCAGCACTACGCCTGGGGCGGCTCAGCCTATTTACCCCGATTTTTATCTGTCCCCAATCCGGAGAACAAGCCCTTTGCCGAATACTGGCTTGGCGGGCATGTCAATGCACCGGCAGAAATAGAGGGAGCAGCACCTGCCAAATTGAATGAGTACATTCAGCAAGACCCGGAAATGTTATTGGGACCGGTGGTGAACCAGCGTTTTGGCCGGCTGCCCTATCTATTGAAGCTGTTGGATGTAAAGGATATGCTGTCGATACAGGTGCATCCCACAAAGAAGAATGCGGAGCTGGAATTTGCTGCGGAGAATAAAAAGGGGATTGCGCTAAACGCGGCTCACCGGAACTATAAGGATGACAATCACAAGCCGGAGCTGATGCTGGCCCTGAGTGAATTCTGGCTCCTGCATGGATTCAAGCCGGAAGAAGAGGTGATGCGCATCCTGGCTACCGTGCCGGAATTGAAATTCCTGCAGCCCGTCTTTTCGACGGATGGATATAAGGGACTGTATCAATCGGTGATGGAAATGCCGCAGCAGGAAGTGAATGCAGTCCTGCAGCCTTTACTGGACAGGATCCTGCCGCGGTATCAACAACATCAGCTGCACAAGCACGAGGAAGATTTTTGGGCCGCGCGCGCTGCCCTTACCTATAATGAAGGAGATAAGATCGACCGTGGTATCTTCTCTATCTATTTTTTCAACCTGGTGAATGTGCTTCCGGGGGAGGCCGTCTTCCAGGATGCCGGCGTCCCGCACGCCTACCTGGAGGGACAGAACGTGGAGATCATGGCCAATTCGGACAATGTGCTGCGTGGAGGGCTTACACCCAAGCATGTCGATGTCCCTGAATTGCTGAAGCATGTTCGTTTCGAAGCTACACATCCCCATATCATCCGGGAGAATAATGAGCCCGGTCACATCGTCGTATACAAAACCCCTGCTCCTGACTTCGAGCTCAGCAAGATCAGTCTGCAGGCCGGCGAGAGAGTGACCATACAATCCCATTCCGTAGAGATATTTCTTGTGCTGGCAGGAAAGGTACAGGTAGAAGATGGAGGCGGGTTTCTTCGTGCCGCCGGCGATGCATTCATTGCTTTCGACAAGGCGAAGCTGAACCTGAGGGCCGACCTGGACGCTGTATTATATCGCGCCGCTGTGCCCAAGGGATAAGATCAGTCCCCTTCTTCAAAGCCTTCATCCACGAGCAGCCCGCCTCCATCGGCGGCTGTCGTGGCAAGCTCATCGCAACGGTTGTTATACGGATTGTCCGCATGTCCTCTCACCCAGACAAAGCGAATCGTATGTTTTTTGGCCAGCTCAAAGAATTGCAGCCAGAGGTCCTTGTTCTTCTTGCCTCCTTTGAAGTTTGTTGCGACCCAATTCTTCAGCCAGCCCTGTTCCCAGGCTTTTACTACATATTGGCTGTCGGAATAGATGGTGACCTTCATTCCGTTCCGTTTCAGCGCTTCGAGCCCCGCGATCACAGCCATTAATTCCATGCGATTGTTCGTCGTCCGGCGATAGCCCTGGGATAATTCCTTCTGGTGACCGCCCCAGAACAATATCGTTCCATATCCCCCGGGCCCCGGATTACCGCGGGAGGCCCCGTCCGTATACATGACCAGTTCGTTATTTGCCATAATTATTACACCTGGATTACTCCTGTATTAAATGCCGGTAAATCGGTATTGTGTGCAGCCGCCTGTAGTCCTTCTGCGATGACCCTGCGGGTGTCGGCAGGATCGATGATCGCGTCCACCCATAGACGAGCCGCTGCATAGTAAGGAGTCGTTTGGCTGTCGTAGCGGCCTTTGATCTCATCCAATATTTTTTTCTCTTCTGCGGGGTCAATTTCCCGGCCTTTGCTTTTCAATGCGCTGACCTGTATCTGCAGCAGGGTCTTTGCAGCCTGCTCACCTCCCATCACAGCGATCCTGGCTGTAGGCCAGGCATAGATGAAGCGGGGATCATAGGCTTTGCCGCACATGGCATAATTGCCCGCGCCGTATGAATTGCCGACGATGATGGTGATCTTGGGAACCACGGAATTCGCCACTGCATTCACCATCTTGGCGCCGTCCTTGATGATGCCGGAATGTTCGCTGCGGGACCCCACCATAAAGCCGGTGACATCCTGCAGGAATATCAATGGTATCTTTTTTTGATTGCAGTTCATGATAAAACGGGCGGCCTTATCAGCGCTGTCATTATAAATGACGCCTCCCATTTGCATTTCACCTTTTTTATTCCGAATGACTTTTCGCTGGTTGGCCACGATGCCTACCGCCCAGCCTTCGACGCGGGCATAGCCGCAGAGAATGGTCTTGCCATAATCTTCCTTGAACTGTTCGAAGGCCGAGTCGTCCACAATGCGCTGGATAATATCCAGCATGTCGTATGGTTTGGTGGCGTCTTCCGGCAGGATACCGTATAGCTCTTGGGGATCCAGCCTGGGTGCGACGGCGTCCGCCTTATGGAATATCGGGGAAGGAGGCGCCCCCAGCTTGCTCATGATCTTTTTTACCTGGTCGAGACATTCCTGTTCTGTCTTGAACTTATAATCTGCAATACCGGAGATCTCCGTATGGGTAACGGCGCCGCCCAGGGTCTCGGCATCGATGTTCTCCCCAATGGCGGCTTTTACCAGGTAAGGACCTGCCAGAAATATGGAGCCATTCCCTTCCACCATCAATGTCTCATCGCTCATTATCGGCAGATAAGCGCCGCCGGCCACGCAGGCCCCCATCACGGCGGCAATCTGAGGAATGCCCATGGCGCTCATTCGGGCATTATTGCGGAAAATGCGGCCAAAATGTTCTTTATCCGGAAATATTTCATCCTGCATGGGGAGAAAGACCCCTGCGCTGTCTACCAGGTAGATGATAGGAAGACGATTTTCCATCGCTATTTCCTGCATGCGCAGGTTTTTCTTTCCAGTAATGGGAAACCAGGCTCCGGCCTTCACCGTCTGGTCATTGGCTACGATGATACATTGCCGCTGGCTCACATATCCGATGCCTGCCACTGTTCCGCCTGCCGGGCATCCGCCCTGGTCTTCGTACATGTCATACCCGGCAAGAGCCCCGATCTCTATAAAGGGAGCTCCTTCGTCTGTCAGGTACGCGATGCGCTCACGCGGGGTAAGCTTGTTCTTCTCCCGCTGCTTTTCAATCGCCTTTTTACCTCCGCCCAATGCAATCTTGTCCAGCCGGGTCCTTAGCAGGCTGAGCGACCGTTTCATGACATCCTCATTTTTGTTAAAGTCTATGTTCATAGGCTTGATTGGTTCCACCGGGTCTGGGCTGTTCCGAAATTTACCCCATCCCCGGTGTTCGTCTAATGATGGGGTTACTTCGTTCTTAATATCTTTTCAAGGGCCTCAGTGAAAGGGAAGGAGTTGACAACGTCAATCCGACCTTCGACAACACCTATGGAAATTAATTATGACGTTGTCAATGCTTCGCATTTCGGCCGAAGCGGGCCGGCCCGCTTCAGGTGCAATTTAACATGGATGGTGTAATATTTGGAGTATTTTTAATCCTATGTTCGGTAAATCTAAAATTGTCTGGATAATCCTCATAGTGCTTGCCGCTGGTATAAAGATCCTTTCCTTTTCTTCCCATGCCGTCGAAAAATATTATTCCTCGGGTATCTATCCCCTGATCGCCCGTCTGGAAAGGCTGTTATTCGGGTGGTTGCCGTTTAGCGTGGGAGATATCCTTTATACGCTGGCGGGGGCGGGTCTGTTATATGGGCTGGTAATGCTGATCCGGAGGCTGATACGCCGGGAAGCCGGAGCCGCTTATTTTAAAACGGTGCTGGGCAATACGCTGTTTGTGCTGCTGGTAGTATATGTATATTTCAATTTGTCCTGGGGACTCAATTACGACCGGCAAGGCATTGCCTATCAGCTGCAGCTGGATGTAAAGCCCTATTCTACCAATGAGCTGGATACCTTATTGCAGCAGGTGGTGCGGCAGATCAATAAGACGGACAGCCTGGGGCGTCTGCGCCGGCCGGCCCTGGAACACCATAGCGACCTGTTCAGGGGCGCTGTCGGCAGCTATGGAGCTCTTTCATCTGTGGACCCACGATTCGTTTATGGTTCTCCTTCCGTCAAGGCGTCATTATACAGCTATCTGGGAGATTACCTGGGCTTTGGCGGTTATTATAATCCTTTTACCGGCGAGGCACAGGTGAATACGACCATGCCTGTCTTTACCCAGCCTTTTACGACCTGTCATGAGATAGGGCATCAATTGGGATATGCAAAGGAGAATGAAGCCAACTTTGTGGGCTATCTTTCCGCCTGCCGGAGCGACAATCCCGCCTTCCGGTATTCCGTTTATTTCGACCTGTATCTGTATGCCGCAAAGGAATTGTACGTGCGTGATTCCATGCTGTTGCGGCCGTTGAAGACACAGCTTTCCGCTGACGTCCGGGCGGATTTCAGGGAACTGCAGCGGTTCAATCGGAAATATGAGAATCCTTTCGAGCCAAAAGTGCGAGAGCTGTATGACAGCTATCTCCGGGCCAACCGGCAGCCACAGGGCATGCGGACCTACAATGAGGTCATTGCATGGCTGATCGCCTATGGTAAAAAAAATGGCTGGCAGTCCATCTAAAATTTATTCTTCCACATCATGCTTTCGATGGGCTTGTCGGGCTGGCCGCTGTATTTAGCATCCTTTTTCTGGTTGTATTTTACTTCTATCTCTCCTTCCACGGGGAAATAGATGAGCTGTCCCACCGGCATGCCTTTGTACACCTTTACCGGCTGCTTGACCGAGATCTCCAGGGTCCAGTTGCCGCAGAAACCCACGTCCCCCTTGCCGGCCGTGGCGTGGATGTCGATGCCCAGCCGGCCTGTGGAAGATTTTCCCTCCAAAAAAGGCACATGCGCATGTGTTTCCGTATATTCATGGGTGACACCCAGGTAAAAAACGTGAGGATACAGCACGAACCCGTCTTCAGGGATCTCGAAATATTCTATTTCGTTATGTTTTTTGGCATCTAATATATGATTCTTATAGGTGGCAAGCCATTTGCCGAGATGTACATCATATGAATTACTTCCCAGGCAGCCCCGATCGTAAGGTACGATCTTTATCGTGCCTTTTTCCATCTCCTCCAGTATACGCTTATCAGATAAGATCATGATGAAATTGGTTAAGTTTGCGAATATGCTGTTATAATTTTAAAGATGCCCCTTTTTTATCAACATAATATCAACCAGACCACAAAGCTAGGGATTTGGCATATTGAAGAGCCTGAATCTTTCTTCCTGGAGAAAGTGCCCCTTAAAAGAGATGTATCCCATCCATCCAAGCGCCTGCAGCACCTGGCAGGACGTTACCTGCTGTCTTATCTTTTTCCCGACTTCCCTCTGGAGGAGATACAGATAGCCGATACGCGTCAGCCTTTTCTGGCCAATGAAAAGTATCATTTTTCCATTTCGCATTGCGGGAAATATGCTGCCGCCATTGTCAGCGGCAATAGCAGGGTAGGAGTGGACATCGAGCGGATCACTTCCCGGATAGAGACCGTGGCGGGCAAGTTCCTCACGGATGAGGAGTCGCATTATTTCAACGAGGAATATGCGCAGTTCCTGGAACAATGGGGATTGAGGGGAAGAGTACACCAGGAGTTCCTTACCCTCATATGGAGCGCCAAGGAAGCCATCTTCAAATGGTATGGCCGGGGCGAGCTGGACTTCAAGCGGCATATGCAGCTGGAAGGTAATATTACTATGGAGGGGGATTCGGTGAAACTTCCCTTTCTTTTTGAAAAGGGGAAAAAGATACATTTAAGCATTGAAGGGAGGATCTTTGACGAACAGGCGCTGATCCTCGCGTGGATATTGACCTGAACGGACCCCAGGTCCGTTGGCCGAAGGCCCATCATTAGATGTTTTTGGCCGGAGGGTACATTTCCCCCGACCCGGAGGCCAAAAACTAATCCGGCAGGTCCTGCTCGAGATCATCTTCCAGCAGGGGAGCGTCGATAGCGTCCTTCCCGGCGATGCCTTCTATGGAGCCGCGAACATGTGCGGCATTGAGCAATACTTTTTCCAATTGTTTTTCCCGCGCCTTCCAGAGCCTTTCCATGGTATCCCTTTCCTTTTGGATGGATTGCTTCATGGAGAGGAATCCTTCCCGGATGGCTTTCCATTGTTCGCTGAATTCACCGCTGGTAAGGTAGTTATAAAGGAGCTGCATTTTGTCTCCTTTATTGTCCTGTGCCTTGGAGGCGTTGAACACGCGGATGACGCCGTCGCGGAGGACATAGGTGAGAGCGCGGACCTCGGAGAAGGAGCAGATCCATACTCCATTCCTTTCTCCAAAACATTCCATATCCTTTGGCATGGCCTGGGTAACGATGACGGCTATATGCGCTCCCTGGCTGCGCATGTCGGCTTTGAGCTTGTCGATCCAGTCAGGGGAGAAGGTTTGTGTACGCTTGCTCTCGTAGATGATCTTGCCGCATTCCTGTCCGTAGTTGTTACGGACGGTGAGGATGCAGTCGGCGCCCCGGATGCCTTTGCCTACTTCGATGATCTCGTCGAAGGGAAAGCTGGACCTTAGCAACTGTTCCAGGGCCAGTTCCTGTACTTCGCCCTGCAGCTGCATGGAGCCTTGTTCCGCCTTGCGTTTCATTTCTTCCGCCAGCTTTTTCTGGTCGTCGAGCTGTTTTTCCAGCTCTTTCATTCTCATGTGCAGCTCATTCTCCCTGGCTGCTGTTTTTTGCATCTCCAGCCGGTGTATGTCTTCCGAGAGCCTGACCCTTTCTTCCTGCAGCCGGCGTTGTATGGATAGTTCCATCTCGGCTTCCTTGTTTTTCAGGTCCTGTTCTTTTTTCAGGAATTCCAGCTCTTTCTGGCGGGAGATCTTTAGCTTTTCCTCGTTGTCCCGGTTGGATTCTTCCAGCAGGCGCAGCCTGGTCTCGTAGTCGGTGCTGATGGACTTCCGGAGGGTCTGTTCCGTAGCTTGTTGTATCTGGCGTTTCTCTTCTTCCAGTTTGCGGAGAAAGGCTGCTTCCTGCTGCTGTGCGTGCTGGATCATATCCTGCTCCTTCCGCTGGAATTCTTTTTCTTTGGTTTTCAGGAAGGACTGCATTTGTTCGCGCAGCTCTTTTTTATATTCTTCGGATACGGCTTCTTCCATGAGGAATTGGTGGCCGCAGTTAGGGCACTTTATATCTGTCGCCATAAGGCTAAATTTTTTTGCAAAATACTGGAAAAATGAGTGCTGGAAAAGTTGGGAATTTTACCCCATCAAATGCTCTTTTTGATAATGCTGGGGACTCTTCCCCGTGATCATCTTGAAATTCTTATGAAAGCAGGTGAAATTGTTGAACCCGCTCTCGAAGCAAAGCTGCTTGATGCTGATCCTGTTGTCGATGAGCAATTTGCAGGCATGCCCCACACGTATCTCCGTGAGGAACTGGGTATATGTTTTGCCCGTACGGGACTTGAAGTAGCGGCAAAAGGAGTTGGGCACCAGCCCTACAATGGCCGCCACCTGCTCGAGGTATATTTTTTGCGAGAAATGACGTAGCGTATAGTCATAAATGGCATTGATCCGCTGGCTCTCCTCTTCGGAAAAATCAGGACGAAACCCTATGGAAGACAGCAGGTGCGGATCGGAGGTAGCGGCAAAGGCGGAGAGACATTCTATCAGCGCAATGATCCTTCCTACTCCTTCCGAATGACGGATCTTTTCGACAAGGGGCGGAATGTTACGATGTTCACGCGCGCTGACCTGTAGTCCCCGGCGGGCTTTGTCCAGCAGACTGCGGATAGGCTTTATCTCGGGCAGCTGCAGAAAGGTCTCGCCCCAGAAGTTCTCGGAAAAATGGATCACCGTGGAATGAACCTTTCGCTTCCCTTCCTCGTTGAAATAGGCATCGTCATACCGCCAGTAATGCGGCAGATTGGAGCCTACCAGGATAATATCACCCGGATCGAATCGCTTGATATGATCCCCCACGAACTGCGTACCGCTGCCCTCGTGAAAATAAATGAGCTCGATCTCGGGATGATAATGCCAGCGATTGTTGATATAAGGGTCCCTGTCGTCACGTACGCTGAACGAGTGCGTCGGAGTCTTGGGAACTTTTAATAGCCTGGGCTTCATGTAGGACAAATTTACTAATTTCGAACCTGCTAATAAAAGTGAAACACCGTGAATAAATTCTTTCTTCTCCTGGCCTTGTCAGGCGCGACAGCTATTCTATCCTGTCACCGGAATCCCATTACGGGGCGTAAACAATTGTCCCTGGTGCCAGAATCGCAGGTACAGGCGATGGCGCTTACCGAATACAAGAACTTTCTCAACACCAACAAGGTAGAGCCTGCGACCAATAGCAATACCGAGATGGTAAAAAGGGTGGGGACCCGTATTGCGGCCGCTATCACCAAATATTATCAGGCCCAGGGGTTGGCCAATGCGCTGGAAGGATATAATTGGGAGTTCAACCTGGTGGAGAGCAAGGAGGTCAATGCCTGGTGCATGCCGGGTGGGAAAGTGGTAGTTTACACCGGTCTGCTGCCCATCACCCAAAATGAGACGGCCCTGGCCATCGTTCTGGGACATGAGATCACCCATGCGGTGGCGGGTCATGGACGGGAAAGGATGAGCCAGCAGCTCCTGGCGCAGGGCATACAGGTGGCCGGGGATGTGGCATTGAGCAATAACCCTACTACAGTGAATATCTTCAACCAGGTATATGCCCCGGCCTCCCAGGTGGGCGTCCTGCTCCCTTATTCCCGCAAGCATGAATACGAAGCGGACCACTACGGGCTCATCTTTGCTGCCATGGCGGGATACGATCCGCGCGAAGCCATTCCTTTCTGGCAGCGTATGGCTGCTATGGGCGGGCAAAAACCTCCCATCCTGCTCAGCGACCACCCCGCCGATGCAGACAGGATAGAAAAGCTGAAGGAGCTGATGCCGGAGGCAATGAAATACTATAACGAAAGCAAAAAATAGGCTTAGGGCAGCCATTGAAGGGCAAAATACTCGCAGGTCCCCGTTCCCTTATTTTCAAGTGCGTGCGGTACACCCGAGGGGAGGAAGATGAGATCCCCTGCGGAAGCCTTGTAATATTTTCCACCGATGTATTCCTCCACATTGCCTGATCGCATGAGAATGATCTCTTCGGCGCGATGGATATGGGGAGCATGGCTTACTTCGCCCGGGTTGAGCGTGGTGGCGTGCATATCGAGCCGCCCCAGCCAGGTCACCGGCCGGCTGAATATCGGGCGGCTTTCGCCTTTCTCCGTCTTTTTCATCACCATCTCCGGCCAGTCGATGAGAGAAGGGGCGCCGGCACGGCCCTGGTCCCTGCCGCCCCGGCCACGGAAATGGAATAGATAATAGGTGACAGGGTTCTGACCGCCATTTTCCAGACTGTATCTTGCCCCGGCGGCAAAAAGAGCTACTCCACCCGGACCGAGCATCTTTTGGTCGCTGTCGGCGGATACATCCAGCTGACCATCCCTGACGATAATGAGCTCATCCGCCTCCGACCCGTAGGCGGCTACGATGACGCCTGTGTCCAGGGTAAGGGCTTTTACCTCCAGCTGTGCCAGATCATGGGTAGCGCCATCCAATACCAGCCTGGTAGTGCCCCGGTGACTGGAAGTGGCCATCAGCTGCTGCCAGCGAACTACCTGGCCGGTGAGCGTGTCGGCCGGAGAAGTTTGGGCGTAAGAAGTTTGGACGTACAGTGAGGATGCTCCTGAAAGGAGAAAGACCATGGCAATCGCAATGTGAAGACGGTGCATTCCCAAAGTAACGACAATTTTTCTAAGAGGGGCCGCGGCAGGGTGAACCAAGCATGGTTCCTGCCGTTATTATCCCAATGACAGCAAATTCCCGTTCCTCCACTACCCCCCTGACCTTCAAAGAAAGGCTGGAAGCCTTGCGCAACCTGCCCCGGTTCTTCCGGCTGGTCTGGCAGACCAGTCCCCGCATCATGATCACCAATATCGCGCTCAGGACGGCCCGTTCTGCCACTCCCGTTGCCATCCTTTACGTGGGCAAGCTGATCATCGACCAGGTGATCCTTCTGGCCAGGGCCAAGGGACATGGGATTGCCCCGGACGCCATCCATCACCTATGGGAACTGGTGGCCCTGGAGTTTGGACTGGCTATTTTATCCGATGGATTGAGTCGGGCCATTTCATTGATGGATAGCATATTAGGCGACCTGTTCGCAAATTTTACTTCAATCAGGATCATGCGGCATGCCGCCTCGCTGGACCTGGATCAGTTCGAAGACTCCACTTTTTATGACAAGCTGGAGAGAGCGCGTCAGCAGACGACGGGTCGTACGGTACTGCTGTCCCAGGTGCTGAGCCAGGTGCAGGACCTGATCACCATGGCCTTTCTGGCGGCCGGGCTAATGACCTTCAATCCCTGGCTGATCATCCTGCTCCTGATAGCGGTGATCCCCGCCTTTTTGGGAGAATCCTATTTCAATGACAAGACCTATGCCCTCACGCGCCAGCAGACCACCGAGCGAAGGGAGCTGGACTATATCCGGTACCTGGGCGCCAGCGACGAGACGGCGAAGGAGATTAAACTTTTTTCGTTGTCAGACTTCCTAATCGACAGATTCAGAACCTTGTCCGATAAATTCTATCGGGACGGCCGGGCCTTGTCGATACGGCGTAACGCCTGGGGAACTTTTTTTGCATTGCTCGGATCAGCAGGTTATTATGCAGCTTATATCGTAATTATATGGAGGACGGTGAATGGAAACCTTTCCATTGGTGACCTCACCTTTTTGGCAGGGTCTTTCCGCCAGCTTAGAGCATTGCTGGAAGGCATATTGAGCCGGTTTACCAGCGTCTCGCAGGGAGCCATTTATCTCCGGGATCTGTTCGAGTTCTTCGAGATACAGCCCCGGATCCAGGTGGCGGCGCATCCCCGTCCCTTCCCCCGCAGAATAAAAGAAGGTTTCCGCTTTGAGAACGTGGGTTTCAAGTACATACACTCGGAGCGATGGGCCATCCGGAACTTAAGTTTTACTTTAACACCCGGCGAAAAGCTGGCCCTGGTGGGAGAAAATGGGGCGGGCAAGACCACGCTCATCAAATTGCTGGCGCGACTCTATGACCCGGTGGAAGGACATATCTTTTTGGATGGGGTGGATCTGCGGGAATATGACCCCGAGGACCTGCGTCGTAACATCGGTATCATTTTCCAGGATTATCTGCGCTATCAAATGACCTTCTCTCAGAACATCGCCGTGGGGAATATCCAGCAGAAGGACAACCGGCCGTTGATCGAGGACGCGGCCCGGCAGAGTCTTGCCGACCGGCTGGCGGACCGGCTTCCGGATCGTTATGACCAGACATTGGGCCGGCGCTTTCACCAGGGGGTAGAGCTTTCCGGTGGCGAGTGGCAGAAGATAGCGCTTGCCAGGGCGTATATGCGGGAAGCCCAGCTGCTGATACTGGACGAGCCTACCGCGGCGCTGGATGCACGGGCGGAGTACGAGGTCTTTCAGCGATTTGCCGACCTCACCCGGGGCAAGACGGCCGTCCTGATCTCGCACCGCTTTTCTACCGTGCGTATGGCCGACAGGATCCTGGTGCTGGACAAAGGGCATTTGCTGGAGATTGGCAGTCATGAAGAGCTGCTGGAGCTTGGCGGGCGCTACGCGGAATTGTTTCACCTGCAGGCGGCAGGGTATAGATAACCTCCTAACTTTGTGTCATGAAGGTACTGATAATTGAAGATCATCAGGAACTTGCCCGTAATATCAACGACTTCCTCGTAAAGGAAGGCTATATCTGCGAGCTCTGCTGCACCCTGGAAGCCGCCCGCGAGAAGCTGAGCCTTTTCCAGTACGATTGTATCCTGCTGGACATCGGCCTGCCGGACGGCAATGGCATCCACCTGCTGGACCTGATCAGGACCGAACACAAACAAAGCAATGTCGTCATTATCTCGGCCCGCAACGCCGTGGATGATAAGATCATCGGACTGGAAAAGGGAGCTGACGACTATCTTACCAAGCCTTTTCATCTGGCCGAGCTGCATGCCCGGATCCGCGCCGTCTACCGCCGCAAGAACCTGGGTGGCACCTATATCATGGAATTCAACGAGATCCGGCTGAACACCGACACCTTCGAAGCATACATCGGCGAGACGCCCCTGGATGTCACGCGTAAGGAATTCGATCTGCTGCTTTACTTCCTCGTCAATAAGAACAGGGTGCTGTCCCGTCAATCTATTGCAGCACACCTCTGGGGGGACTATACGGACAACCTGGCGAATTTCGATTTCGTATACCAGCATGTGAAGAATCTCCGAAGGAAGATAGGCAATGCAGGCGGCACGGATTATATCAGCACCGTTTACGGACTGGGATATAAGTTCAACGCGCACAAAGAGGCCGAAACATGAAGCTGACCAATAAATTCACCCTCTGGTATTTCGCCATCATGCTGCTGGTGCTGCTCATCGGCGGCGCGATCGTCTATTACGAGATACAATGGAAGATCAGCAAGGTGGAAGTGGTCCGGCACCAACGGCTCAATGACCTCATTGCACAGCAGATCCGGACGGGTGGAGACTATTCCGGAAGCCCTACGCGTAAACGGGCCACCATCGATGAAATACCCGCCGGCAGCATGCCCCGCGGCGCCAACTCTTATTATACGCGTGGCATCGGCTGGAATCCCGAATTCCAGGCCAACGAATACCGGCTGATGGTCACCTCCTTTTATGCCATCAACGGAAAATATTATCGGATCACCACCTATTCCTATATCCCATCTTTCTATCAGCTATTACCCGGCGTAGTGGATTCCTTCAAATGGATCCTGCTTTTATTATTGGTGCTGGTGGCCATATCCAGCAAGCTGATCCCAAAATATATTCTTTCACCCTTATCAAAGACCCTAAGGGTCATCCAGTCTTTTGATCTCAAACAGCGGAAACCCATACGTCTGCCCGAGACCCGTACTTCCGAGTTCAAGGAGCTGAATATATTCCTCAAAAAGATGACCGATAAGGCGCTGGAAGACTATCAATCCTTAAAGGAGTTTGCCGAAAATGCGTCTCATGAGCTGCAAACCCCCACCGCCATCATTCGGGGGAAGCTGGAGCTGCTGATGGAGTCGGATATCAAAGATGATCAGGCCATCCTGATCGCAGAGATGCACAATGCGCTGGAAAAGCTGTCCCGTATCCATAGCTCGCTGACATTGCTGACCAAGCTGGAGAATAAGGAATATGCGACGGAGAAACCCGTTTGCCTCAGTGAGCTTGCACAGGAGACACTGGATTCCTTTGAAGAGCTCATCGAGATGAAATCCCTGGCGCTGACCTGTCATATTGAAGACAATGTGTATATACATCTGCACAGCGCTCTTGCCGACCTGCTGCTGACCAATCTGGTGAGCAATGCCATCCGGCATAATATTCCGGGAGGTACTATCCGGCTGTCGCTGACCAGGGCCGGACTTGTCATTGCCAATAGCGGGCTGCCTCCGCAGATACCCGTCATGGAGCTGTTCGAACGCTTTAAAAAAGGCGATCCTGCCAGTGACAGCATTGGGATCGGCCTGGCCATCGTCCGGCAGATTTGTGAATTAATGAATTTTAATATCACCTACGAATATGCTGCCGGCCGGCATGCCATCGCAATAAGCTTTCAGCCGTCCATCCCTGCTTCAAAATTACTTCAAAATCTTAGTGTCCCTTCGCATCCGGTGCTGCAGCCCTAAGCAGCTTATCAACCATGTTTAGAAACTATCTTTCTGGCCTGTCGGGGGCCCTGCTGCTCAGTTTATTCATAGTCCAGGTGAATGCTCAAGCGCCGGCCCGGGCAGATGCTCAGACCCTCACCTTAAAAGATGCCGTAAAGACCGCCCTCGATAATTACGGCGCCATCCGCGCCAAGGCCAACTATGTCAAAGCCAGCCAGGCGAATGTGCTGGAGACGAAAAGGGAATACTTACCCGATCTGAATATCTCCGCACAGCATGACTATGGAACTATCAACGGGACTAACGGTCCCATGTATGGGTATAAGGGTGGCGCCGTAGCCTCGTCAGGACCGGCTCTGGCTTCTCAAAATTGGCGTGCAGCTTTCGGCGCGTTATATCTCACCGATGTCAACTGGGATTTTTTCCAGTTCGGCCGGGCCAAAGAGAAAACAAAAGTGGCCCAGACAATATTGTCGAGAGACAAAGAGGATCTTAACCAGGAGCGTTTCCAGCAGAGCATCCGGGTGTCTGCGGCCTATCTCAACCTGCTGGCCGCGCAAAGACTGGCCATTACCCAGCAGCAGAACCTCGACAGGGCCCAGGCCCTGTTCAATGTGGTAGTGGCCCGTGTAAAGGGTCAGCTGAACCCCGGAGTGGACTCGTCCCTGGCCCTGGCGGAAGTATCCAATGCCCGTATAGCGCTGACCAATGCCCGGGAATTCCAGCAGGAGCAGGCAAACCAGCTGGCCATACTGATGGGAGTGCCGCCCGGCGACTTTGTACTGGACAGCCTCTTTATTGCAAGGATCCCGACGGCATTGACCACGGCGCCTGCTTCCCCGATGAACGAGCATCCTTTATTGAAGTACTACCAGCAGCGTATCAAGGTGAGTGACGAAGAAACGAAATACCTGAAAACATTCAATTATCCCACCTTCTCCCTTTTTGGAGTGCTGCAGGACAGAGGATCGGGCTTCGACTATAATTATGGGACACAATTCCCCGATGCGTTCACAACTGACTATGCGAAAGGCGTAAGCTTTTCCAGGGGCAACTATCTTTTAGGAGTAGGCATGGTATGGAACCTTACCAGTCCGTTGCGTGTGCATGAGCAGGTAGCGTCCCAAAGATGGGTATCCGAAGGATTGAAGGAGGAATACAACCTTGTCAACCAGCAGCTCCAGGCGCAGCTGGTGCTCTCCGACACGCGGATAAAGAACGCATTGAGCAATTACCGGGAAGCCCCCATACAGGTAAAGGCTGCCTCCGACGCCTATATGCAGAAGTCGGTGCTGTACAAGAATGGTCTCAGCACCATCGTAGACCTTACCACCGCCTTGTTCACCTTGAACAGGGCCGAGACGGACAGGGAGATCGCCAACAACAATGTATGGCAGGCGCTGTTGTTCAAAGCTGCCGCCAGCGGGGACTTTAGCTTGTTTTTTAATGAATTTTAACTGAATCATCGAGCCATGGGATTGATAAGAAGCGCACTCAGAAAACCTATTACCATCTTAGTATTGGTGGCCGGGCTTATCTTTTTCGGCATCGGCGCCGTACGGACTATCAAGATCGATATATTCCCGGACATGAACCTGCCGGTGATCTATATTTCCCACCCTTATGGCGGGTTCACGCCCGACCAGATGGAGACCTATTTCGGCAAGCAGTATGTGAACCTGCTGCTGTACATCGGCGGCGTGAAGAGCATCGAAACGCGGAATATTTCGGGGCTGACGCTGATCAAGCTTACTTTTTATGAAGGGACCAATATGGCGCAGGCTGCCAGCGAGGTCACGGGATATACTACCCGTGCGCAGGCGATCTTTCCACCCGGGTCGCAGCCACCATTCATCCTGCGATTTGATGCGAGCACGCTTCCAGTCGGTCAGCTGGTCATCAGCAGTCCCAAACGCAGCAACAATGAGCTGCTGGACCTTGCCAATATATATGTCCGGGCGCAGTTCAGCAGCGTACCCGGGCTCGTATCGCCGGCCCCTTTCGGAGGCAATGTCCGTACCGTTGTTATCCGGGCGGACCCTGACCTGCTGCGGAGCCACAATCTCACCCCGGACCAGCTGGTGGAAGCCTTACGGAACAATAACCAGGCCACCCCCGCCGGAAATGTGCGCATAGGCAATCTGAACTACATGACGCCGGCCAATACGACTATAGCAACCGTGAAGGATTTTGAGATGATCCCTCTCTATACCAACAGTGTTCAGAACGTTTATCTGAAAGACGTAGCGACGGTGGAGGATGCGGCGGATATCACGGCCGGCTATGCGCTGATCAATGGCAAGCGCTCCGTATATCTGCCTATTACCAAATCGGCTGCCGCCAGCACCTGGGACGTGGTCCAGGACCTAAAGAAGGCCATTCCAAGGTTCCAGGCGCAGCTGCCGGAGGATGTCAAGCTGTCCTATGAGTTCGACCAGTCCGTATATGTAATCAATTCCGTCAAAAACCTGCTGACGGAGGGAGCCATCGGGGCTATCCTCACGGGTCTGATGGTGCTGCTCTTTTTGGGAGATGCCAGGGGCGCCTCCATCGTGATCCTTACCATACCCATCTGTGTCATCTCGGGTGTGCTCTTTCTCACCCTGTTCCACCAGACCATCAATATCATGACCCTTAGCGGTCTGTCGCTGGCCATCGGCATACTGGTGGATGAATCCACCGTCACCATTGAAAATATTCACCAGCATTTGGCCATGGGCAAGCCCAAGTCCCTCGCCATATGGGACGCCTGCCGGGAGATAGCTTTTTCCAAGCTGCTGATCCTGATGTGTATCCTGGCCGTATTTGCTCCCGCCTTTACGATGGGAGGCATTCCCGGCTCGCTGTTCCTGCCGTTGTCGCTGGCTATCGCTTTCTCCATGATCACCTCTTACCTGATGGCGCAGACCTTTGTACCGATCATGGCCAACTGGCTGATGAAAGGGCATCATAAAAAAGGCGTTTCGGATGAAGAGGAATTCAAAGCATCCGGGATCACTGCTGCCGAGGAGAAAGATCCCTGGTCGGAGAAGCACAAGCTGGCGACGAAGGGCACCGGCGAAGGTGGTAAGCTGACGGCCTTTGATAAGTTCAGGAACCGGTTTATCAAATTCCTTGATAGGGTATTCCCTTTCCGTGCGCCCATCGCCATTGCGTATGTGCTGCTGGGACTGGGCGGCGCATGGCTGCTGATCAACAGTATTGGACGGGATGTGCTGCCCAAATCCAATGCGGGGCAATTCCAGGTGCGGCTGCGGGCTCCGGATGGCACCCGTATCGAAAGGACGGAAGCTTATATGCTGCGTACCCTCAAGATCCTGGATAGCCTTGTCGGACATGAGAACATCGGCGTAACATCCGCCATGGTGGGCATGCACGGCGGTCAGTTCTCTACCAACCCCATTTATCTTTTTATGGCCGGTCCACAGGAAAGTGTCTTGCAGGTGAGCCTGAAAGAAGATTATAAAGTAAAGATGGACGACCTGAAGGATGCATTCCGCCGGAGTATAAAAGCCGACATGCCCGAGATGAAAGTTTCATTCGAGCCTATCGAGCTTACGGATAAGATACTCAGCCAGGGGTCCCCAACGCCCATAGAAGTGAAGATCATCGGAAAGAACAAGAAGCTGAACGAAGCATTTGCGAACAAGGTGATCGCGAAGCTGCAGGAGATACCTTATCTCCGGGATGTGCAGCTGGGGCAGTCTACGCACTATCCGGCTATCAATATCGATATCGACAGGGTAAGGGCCGCACAATTAGGCACCAATGCCGCTGCGATCAGCCGCAGCCTCCTGGCGGCTACCTCGTCCTCACGATTTACCGAGAAGAGCGTTTGGATCGATCACCGGACCAACCTGGCTTATAATGTGCAGGTGGAGATACCGGAAAACAAGATGACCAGTATCCATGACATCGGGGAGACGCCGATACTACCCAATGCGCCGCGACCGGTGCTGAGCGACGTGGCTACTATCACGCCTGACACCACCAATGGAGAGAACGATAACATTGGCCCCAATCCCGTACTATCGGTCACGGCCAACTTATATAAGAAGGACTTGGGCAGGGCTGCTGCGGATGTAAAGAAGGCCATTGCCGAACTGGGCGCTCCTCCCCGTGGCATTACCGTTGAGACCAGGGGACTTATGCAGGTGCTGACGGAGACACTGGACAGCCTCCAGACGGGACTGATCACGGCCATCGTGGTGATCTTCCTCATGCTGGCCGCCAATTTCCAATCCTTCAAAGTATCTCTTGTGACATTGTGTACCGTGCCCGCCGTTCTGTTGGGTTCATTGGGGCTGCTGATGCTGACGGGCTCCACGCTGAACCTGCAGAGCTATATGGGAATGATCATGTCCGTAGGCGTATCCATTTCCAATTCCGTGCTGCTGGTCACCAATGCAGAGCATTTGCGAATGCATTCGGGCAATGCCCTGGAGGCAGCCCGTGAGTCGGCAGCTGTTCGTCTGCGACCCATCCTGATGACCAGCGTGGCGATGGTCGTAGGTATGATACCCATGGCTTCGGGATTTGGCGAAGGCGGCGATCAAGCCGCTCCGCTGGGCCGTGCTGTAATAGGAGGCCTGATCGCCAGCACCTTTGCGGCTTTATTTATATTGCCGCTGATCTTTGCCTGGGTGCAGGGCAAGACGTCCACTGACTCTGTCTCTCTCGATCCGTCAGATAAAGAAAGTAAACACTATATACCATCTTTGTATGAAGAAAATGAGAAATAACCCGTCATTGTTCACCAAACGGACCGGAGGTTCGTTGTCCAAAGGACAGGCATTGTCTGCTTTGTCTGCCTTTTTGGTGGCCGTCACCTTGTTCAGCGCCTGTTCGTCCTCGGATGGAGAGGGTGGAGAAAAGAAGGACAGCGGCAAGGCCGCGGCGGCTCCTGCAGTCCCTGCGGAGACTTTTCCCCTGACAAAAGGCCGGCTGTCAACGGCGCTCTATACCCCCGGTGAGCTTATTGCTTATCAACAAGTCGACCTATATGCAAAAGAGAACAGCTTTGTAAAGAAACTGTATGTGGATGTGGGATCGGAAGTGCGCGAAGGCCAGCTGCTGGCGACCCTGGAAGCTCCCGAGCTGGCTACTCAATTGGCCAGCGCCCAGTCCCGTGTAAAATCACAGGAGGCGATCTATATCGCCAGCAAGGCCAATTACGAACGTCTGGTCGAGACCAGCAAGACGCCCGGCACCATCTCGCAGAATGACATCGACCAGGCAGATGCGCGTCAGAAGTCGGATTATGCACAGCTGGAAGCTTCCAGATCTGCCTATAACCAGGTGGCCGAGACCTTAAAATACCTGGAGATAAGGGC
>Ga0068852_100000643_pt1 | contig 22840 bp, 16 predicted proteins | sample KBSCornC22_FD_66594 | JGI IMG/M metagenome (GOLD analysis project Ga0068852, IMG submission 66594) | Corn rhizosphere microbial communities from Kellogg Biological Station, Michigan, USA - KBS Corn C2-2 | ecosystem: Host-associated > Plants > Roots > Rhizosphere > Soil ... | reverse complement strand
TCCGCCATTCAACAACCGATACACGGAGCCGGCCCCATGACCACTGACGCCATCATCGACAAGCACGCCATTGCCGCGCAACTGCTGCAAGCGCAAGACCATACGCGCCAGATCACGCCCGTCACCTCGCAGGCGTCCGGCTTCGACGTCGCTGCCGCCTATGAAGTCGCCGACCTGATCCATCAGCAAAGGCTGGCGCAAGGCGCCATCGCCGCCGGCCGCAAGATCGGCTTCACCAACGCCGCGATGTGGGCGAAGTACGGCGTGCAGGAGCCGGTGTGGGGCCATATGTACGACCACACCATCGTCCACGTCGCCGGATCGCCGGGGACATGCAGTGTCGCTCGATTGGCCGAGCCAAAAATCGAACCCGAGATCGCCCTGCACTTCCACAAGGCTCCGCCCGAGGATGCGGACATCGCCGCGCTGATCGAGTGCATAGACTGGATCGCGCCGGCATTTGAAATCGTGCAATCGCACTATCCGGGATGGCAGTTCAAGGCAGCCGACACCATCGCCGATGGCGGATTGCATGGGATGCTGTTTGTGGGAGAACGTGCGTCGCTGGCTGGTCTGGGCACCGATGCGTTGACACAGCTGGCGTCATGTTCGGTAGATCTGCTCTGCAACAGCGCCGTACGTGAAACCGGCAAAGGCGCAAACGCCCTTGGCAGCCCGCTCGCCGCGACGGCGCATCTGATTGCCGTACTGGCGAAACAGGACATCCGTCATCCCATTCAGGCCGGCGAAATCATCACGACCGGCACGCTGACTGCTGCGTTTCCGGTGAGCGCCGGAGAAACCTGGAACATGGAATTCAGTGGGATTGCACTGCGGGGAATGACGTTAAAATTTACTGCCTGACATCAAATCAACAGGATGGTCCGACGTGCGTCGCCGCTGTCGGCCATCCTTCAACATCCTGCTGCCACGTCTGGCTCAGGATGTGATGCCGGTATTTTGAGGAACAGCGTCGCTGGGCGTTGCTCTTTCCGTCAACGGCCTGTTCAAACAGGAAATCCGATTCTGCCCCTCTGACTTGGCCATCTGCAACGCGCTGTCGGCGCGCAGCAAGAGATCATCCATTTTCTTGTCGCCATGCTCGCTGACGGCGACGCCGACGCAGATGGTGAAGGGCGGCAGGTTGTCGCTGCGATCATCAGCGATGCCGCGGCGCAGTTTTTCGGCGATGATCATCGCGCCGTGCAGATTCATGACCGGCAGCGCCAAGGCAAACTCTTCACCGCCGACGCGGCTGATGATGTCCGTGTCGCGCAAGATGCGCGCCGCCAGTTCGCCGAAGCGGCGCAGCACGGCATCGCCGACGGCGCGGCCATGCTTGTCATTGATCTGTTGGAACTGATCGATATCGCAGATCGCCATCGACAAGGGCTTGGCGGTGCGGCGCGCCAGCCGGAATTCGCGGTTGGCGTATTCGTCGAATTGACGCCGATTGGCGAGCCCGGTGAGCGGGTCACGGGTGGCCATTTCGTAGAGGTGCGCATTGTAGAGACGAATTTTCGTGACCAAGGGGCGGAAAATCAGCAGCGCTTCCAGCGCCAGTGCAATCAGCAGCAGCGCCAGCAAAATCTGTTGCGCCATGTGTGCCTGCTCAATGCGGGCATTCGCTTGCCCGGCAAACAGCGCAGCCGCACGATCCAGCGCAGGCAACAGCAGATCGCGGGAATGGTGTTGCAGCGCCTTGTAGGCCTCGTCGCCGACGCTCATCGTGGTCGCCGCCATGAAGCGGCGCGTGGCGTCCAGGAAACTGCGGACCTCGGCATCGAGCGGTGCGTTGCCGCCAAAATACAGTTCATGTTCAGCCGCGGTGAGCTGACGGGCGGCGGGGTCGGCTTTGCCGCTGAGGATATCCTGCAGCTGCTCCATCCGGGTGACGGCCTCCTGCAAGGCCTCGCTAGTGGAGGTATCGCCGACGTACAGGTCCGTACTCAGCAGTGCGATGCGTTGCGACAGCACGCGCTGCTGTTCGACGACGTGGACGCGCTGGGCGCTGCCGCGTTGTTCGATGATGATGTTGTCGAACAGAAAGTATGCTGCCAGGAACAGAAGCGCCATCACTGCCACGGCAATGGCATAGGCGATCGTCATGCAGGTGGCGCTGATATTTCTGTCAGGCAAGCTGATCCATGCTGTTTTCGCTGGCTTGGTTTCTTGGGCCGCACGTGTCATCGTGGTGCTTTCTGTAGTGGGGACGCGCAGTGCGCGATGCATGTCTGAGGGTCGATATTATGACATCAGTGCCGGGGACGGACATTGGGGCTTTTGTGAGCACGGTCACGATGAATTTTGCACTTCCAAAGTACCTACCTGCCTTCACTTAATAATCAAGAATTAAGTGCAATTTCCGACGCTTTCCAAGCTTGCTTAACTCGTGGGTCCGGATGAAGGCGCAGAAGGCGTGCAGCACTTGCGAAAAAAAAGAGGCCGTCCACGGACGGCCTCGTTCCCTCGTTCATGTCGGCAGCAACCGATCAAAATCGATAGGTGGCGCTCAGCACCGCGCTGCGACGGGCGCCGTAGAAGCAGTCGCCACGCGACAGGCAGACGCTGACATAGGTCTTGTCGAACAGATTGTTGACGTTGAAGCGGTACATCCACGCACCTGCGTTGTACGACATCATGGCATCGGCCAGCGTGACCGAGGGAATCGGATTGTTGTCCATGCCGTCGTAGGATGTGCCGACATAACGTGCGCCGCCGCCCAGCGTCAGGCCGGCCAACGCTCCGTTGAAACGATACGTCGCCCACAGCGAGGCCATGTGCTCAGGAATACCCGCCAGACGCTTGCCGTTATCGGTGCCGTTGCTGCGCGCCACTTTGGCGTCTGTGTAGCTGTAGCCGGCCGTCATGGTCCACTGCCGGTTCAGCTCGGTGGTCGCCTCCAGCTCCAGTCCGCGCACTTGCGCTTCACCGATCTGAATGCTGTTGCTGGGGTTGGCCGGATCGGTGGTCTTGCGATTCAGTTCGCTCAGATCGTACAGCGCCGCGGTGTATGAAGAGCGGCTGCCGGCCGGCTGGAACTTGACGCCGACTTCGGTCTGCTTGCCGCGCGTCGGCTTGTAGGGCGTATTGTAAAAGTCAAATCCGCCCAGCGGCTGGAACGATTCGGCATAGCTGATATAAGGCGCAATGCCGTTCTCGAACTGATACACCAGACCGGCGCGCTTGGTCAGTGCGGTGTCGTCACGCGCGGCGCTCGGCGTATTGACGGTGTCCGACTTGGACCAGTCGCGACGCACGGCCAGCAAGGCGGTCCAGGCGCCGAACTTGATCTGATCCTGCAGATAGACGCCGGTCTGGCGCTGGGTTGCCTCAGCTGCGCGGCGCAGCACCGGCAGCGTGTAATTGCCATAGACCGGGGTGTAGACATCGATCGCCGTGGTGTTGCCGGAGCCGCTCACGCCATTGGTCACGGCGCGCTGATAGTCGAGCCCGGCCAGCAAGGTGTGTTGCAGGGCGCCGCTATTGAGGCGCGCTTCCAGCTGTGTATCGGCCACCGCGCTGATGACTTGCGGACGGTTAATGTACACCGTGCGGTTGATGCTGCGATTGTCTGCATTGAGCGCTGGCGCCGGACCGAAGCGCGCGTAGATGCTCTGATAATTTACCTCGCTGTTGGTATAACGCAAGTTCTGGCGAAAAGCCAGATTGGGACTGAACTTGTGCTCGAACTGATAGCCGGCCGAACGCTGCTTGGCGGTGAAATCGTCGAAGCCGGGCTCGCTGATGAAGCGGCTGGTGGATATCCGGCCATTGGGTGCAGCGTACAAGGTGCCGCGCCACGGGAAGAAGCCCACCGACGAGCCGCTGACATCTTTCTGGTAGCGTGCGTACAGCGTCAGTGAGGTATCGGCGTTCGGGCGCCAGGTCAGCGAAGGTGCAACCAAGGTGCGGTTGTCGGGCACATAATCGACATCGGTATCGCTCTCGCGACCGACCACCACCAGCCGGTACAGCAGCTTGCCGTCGTCATCAAAGGCGCCGGTGAAGTCGCCCGATATCTGCTTGCGATTGTTCAGGCCGAGTTGCACGCCGATCTCGTTCATGCGCTCGGCCTGCGGCATCTTCGACGTCATGTTGACGATGCCGCCGACGCTGCCCTGGCCGTACAGTACCGAAGACGGACCGTGCAAAACTTCGACCCGCTCAAGCATGTAGACGTCGGGACGAATATTGGTATAGCTGCCGAAGGACATCTGCAGGCCGTCCAGATAAATCACCGGCGCGACGCCGCGCACGGTGCTCCAGTCGCCGCGATTATCGAAGCCGTACGCCTCGGCGCGAATGCCGGCGCTGTAGCGCATGGTTTCCTGCAGGTTGAGCGCGCCGCGGTCTTCCATCTGATCGCGCGTGATGACGCTGATGGCCTGCGGTGTTTCGATCAGGGTGGAGTCGGTCTTGGAACCTGTGGCGCTGCGCCGCGCCACGTAGCCGCGCACCGGGCCTTTGGCGGTTTCCTTGTCGCTCTCTGCCGAGACATCGATCTGCGGCAAAGTCTCTTGCGCCTGCGCCTGCGGCAATACGGCGCCGGCCAGCAGTGCAGAAAATGTCACCGGCAAGAGGCCGGGGCGCCAGGCACGCTGTTGCCCGCCCCGATACCCGATGCGCCGTTGCCGATGTGCGTGGTGTTGCTTTGTCGTCCGTTCTGCCATGTCGCTTCCTTTAAAAAATGAAGTCGCTGGCAGTGAACGTTCAAGCACGCCGCAGAGAACTTGCGGCAACCGGAACCAGGCTGGCTATTGAAGAAAAACTAGAAGCCGCATTGTAAATGCTTTCTAAGAACGCTTCTTATTTTTACTAATTTCTGTCCAATTTTTCAAAGTGGGATTGGTTCTTTATGCGGTTTGAAAACTTACCTACAGAACCGGCAGCCCGACAACTGGTGAAAGAAAAATTGAAAGCCAGCCTCTCGGATAAAGGGGCACCAGACGTGTGGGTATAGGCCGTTTCAATCTCCGGCACTGACGGGCGGAGATTATCGGGGACCCTTCACGGCTGGTGCATTTACATATTCATAGTCAACAATCTGTTGAAAATAAACAGGAAGAAAAGCTGCTATAGATTCGACGGGTTCATATTGATAAACGTGACGAAGTCATTTTTTTGAGGGAATCAGAATCAGCATTTGCGTAGTTGTTTGCGGACAAGGATTTCGCGCCTTCGTAATCTGAACATCGGCGCTCTCCAAACGTTCGGCCAGACCTGGATAGGACTTCTTCAAATAAGCTCTGGCCGCCACGATATTGTTGTCGTACTCAAAAAACAATCTAAGAACTGAATTGGGCAATACTTCTTGGCTCTCCGACCGACTAAAGTCAAAGTCACCGATATAAAGCACCTTGCCTCGAGGAATATCAAACACCGCTTTATCGCCTCCTCCGCAGGGATAATATACCTTCCCAAAAAGTCCCTTTTCAGAATTGAGAGTGCGGCGTACGGACGTCCCTTCCATGGTAATCCCAGCTGCGACGCGACCAACCAGATAGCCATCGCTTGGTGCGCCTATGAGCCATCTGTTGGAGGGGGTGTTTTTGGGACCGTTGTAATCGATGGTCTTGAAGTTGACTTCATAGTATGGCTGTCGAACTCCGATGACGACAATGGACTCATCCTCGGCGACCGCAGTCTCTCCAGGCTTAAGCACCCCATGACCTGCGAGTGGCGCACAAGCCGCGACGTACAACGAAGATAAACTCAGAAACACAACTCGTGCGATCAATTTCATCTTTTCCATTGCCTCTTTATTAGTAGTGATGAATCTATTATTAGCTTGTAGAAATCAGCTCAACTTGGCCCTATGCTGTCTTGGTGGAACAGTTGCAGGTCTGGGCTAAAAGTTAGCTGCGAAGAAATAAGAATGCTTATGCCGATGGGGACTTCAGCAAGCTCTACATTTACCACATTTCGTTGAGCGCGATAACAGCCTGAAGCAATCGGCCATCCCAGAATCAATCACACTGAACAACCCTCGAGTTCACAAAACACCTCAAATCCCGCGTAAAATGCGGGGTTCGCGGGTGTAGCTCAATGGTAGAGCAGAAGCTTCCCAAGCTTACGACGAGGGTTCGATCCCCTTCACCCGCTCCAGGGTGCAAGAGGATCAGGCGCTTTCCTTCGCTGCTCTCCTTGCATACCTTTTTGTACGCCGCATAACAATTCCATCCTCCGATCTTTCGCTTCACGAGTCATTCATGTCAGAAAACAAATCCGGCAAACCGCTTTTTTACGATCCGACCGAACATCGCATCCGCAGCTTCGTCACGCGCGCGGGGCGCTTGTCCGGTGCGCAGGCGCGCGCCATTGAGGAACTCGGTCCGCAGTTCCTGTTGCCGTATGCGAAGCAGACGCTGGATATCGATGCTGCTTTTGGTCGCGCGGCGCCGACGGTGTTCGAGATCGGTTTCGGCATGGGCGACACCAGCGCGAAGATTGCGGCGGATATGCCGGAGAAGAATTTCATCGGCGTGGAAGTGCATACACCGGGCGTGGGTAGCCTGCTCAAACAGATCGGTGAACAGGGCCTCTCCAACATGCGCCTGATCCAACATGATGCGGTGGAAGTGTTGACCAACATGATTGCGCCGGGATCGCTGGCGGGCGTGCATGTGTTCTTCCCTGATCCGTGGCACAAGGCACGCCACAACAAGCGCCGCCTGATCCAGGGGCCGCTGGTGAGCCTGCTGGCGTCGCGTCTGGCGCCGGGCGGTTACCTGCATTGCGCGACCGACTGGGAAGAGTATGCGATCCAGATGCTGGAAGTGCTGGGTGCGGAACCGGCATTGAAGAACAGCACCGACGCCGCCGAAGGCTATGCGCCGCGTCCCGATTACCGTCCCGTCACCAAGTTTGAAAACCGCGGCCTGCGTTTAGGCCACGGGGTGTGGGACCTGGTGTTCATCAAACAGGGCTGATCTCTTCTAACCTGTTTGCGATCTGTAGCGAGAGGCCATCAGCCGGTGGCGGACGGAGCGGAGGAACCGGAACGTACTTGAGTACGTGAGGATTCCGAGCACCGCCCGACGCCGGATCATGGCCTCGCAGTAAGATCGCGGACAGGTTAGGCGCGCAGTTTGAATACGCTGACTGTGCGCGCCAATCCGGCCGCCTGATCCTGCAGGCTTTCTGCAGCGGCGGCGGCTTGTTCCACCAGCGCGGCGTTCTGCTGCGTGACCATATCCATTTGCACCACCGCACGATTGACTTCGTCGATGCCGGAACTTTGCTCGCGGTTGGCGCGCGTGATCTCGTCCATGATGCTGGCGACCTGGGCGACGGCGCCGACGATTTCCTGCATGGTCTGGCCGGCGTTGCCGACCAGGCTGGTGCCGGTGTTGATCTTGGTGACGGAGTCACCGATGAGCTCCTTGATTTCCTTGGCGGCGGTGGCGCTGCGTTGGGCCAGCGTGCGCACCTCGGATGCGACCACGGCGAAACCCCTGCCCTGTTCACCGGCACGCGCCGCTTCCACAGCGGCGTTGAGCGCGAGGATGTTGGTCTGGAACGCGATGCCGTCGATGACGCCGATGATGTCGACGATCTTGTGTGAGCTTTGTTCGATAGCGTTCATGGTGTCGACCACGGCGGCGACCATCTGGCCGCCCTTGACGGCGACGCCCGAGGCGTCGGCGGCGAGCTTGTTGGCCTGCTGCGTGTTCTCGGCGTTCTTTTGCACGGTGGCGGTGATCTCTTCCATCGAGGCGGCGGTTTCTTCGAGCGAGCCGGCTTGCTCTTCGGTGCGCGAGGACAAGTCCTGGTTGCCGGTGGCGATCTCGGTGGAGGCGGTGGCGATGGTGTCGGTGCCGTTGCGCACTTCGCTGACGATACGCACCAGATTGTCGTTCATGTCCTTGAGCGCCTGCAGGAGTTGCGCGGTCTCGTCCTTGCCGCTGACGATGACTTCGGAGCGCAGGTCGCCTGCGGCCACGGTCTGGGCGATCAGGACGGCGGTATTGAGCGGACGCGTGATGCTGGTCACCAGCCAGACCGTGACGATGCTGCCGAGGATCAGCGCCAGCACGATCGACACCACCAGCGTCAGGCGCGCTTCGCGATAATCAGCCTGCGCTTCGAGGGTAATATCGTCGCGAAATTTGTCGGCGGACTTGCGCACTTCGGCGACGATGTCGTCGATCATCTGGGTCGGCAAACGGTCCGCGCCTTTGACGGCTTCATCGACGCGGCCGACGCTGTCGCGGTCTTCCGGCTTGTATTCTTTCTGGAGTGCGGCCAGATAGTGGACGCCAAGGTCGGCGTGCGCCTTCTGCGCCTGTTTGAGCTTGTCAGTGCCCATACCCAGCGCCGGCAGCAAGGTGGTGAGCTTGTCGAGATTGACCTGGGTGGCTTTGCCTTCGTCGATGAAGGCCTGGCGGTATTTGTTGAAGGTGGCTTCGTCCTTGCCGCGCAGCAAGGTGTTCTTCCACTCCTGCACCTGGATCTTGAATTGCACTTGCGCGCTGCGGGCGGAGTCGATGGCTTTTTCGATGGTGCCGGCTTTTTGCATCGCCTGGGTGTTCTGCTCAAAGCTGTCGTTGAGCGTCATCCATCCGCGAACCCCGACGAAGATGGTCGCCAGCAGCAACAGTGCCGCCAGCAAACCGAGACGTGTACCTATCCTGAGATCGGTCAGCTTCATATACCCTCCATGCTTGTGTGTGCACGCGGAAATATAGTCGCCGGCTACGGCGGTCCTCAACCAACTGTCGCCCCGGTTGTTAACACTATATCTACTAATTGCCAAGCATGATGCGTACTAACGGGCATGTCACTCAGATAATTCCTGAATAAGGCTAATAATCTCCGTACCGTAGGTTTCCAGTTTCTTTTCCCCCACACCTGTGACGCCGCGCAGGTCGTCCAGCGAGGCCGGTTTGGCCTTGGCGATCTCGCGCATGGTGGCGTCGTGGAAGATGACGTAGGCCGGCACGTTGTGCTTGCGCGCGGTCTCGACACGCCACCAGCGCAGCTTGTCGAAGATGGCCTGTTCTTCTGTCGAGAGATCGGTTTCGACGTAATTGGATTTGGACGAGGTGCGCTTCGGCTTGACCGGCTTCTGGTACTGGCGCAGCTGGATCTTTTGCTCGCCGCGCAGGACCGGCTTGGCCTCTTCGGTGAGCTTGAGGGAACTGTAGTTTTCATGGTCGACGGTCAGCAGGCCGAGCGCGATGACCTGGCGCAACACGGCGCGCCATTCGGCCTCGCCATATTCGCTGCCGATGCCGAACACCGACAACTGGTCGTGGCGCCATTGCTTGACCCGGTCGCCATCGATGCCGCGCAAGACGTCCAGCACGTGGCCGGCGGCAAAACGCTGCTCGACGCGATAGACGGTCGACAACAGCTTTTGCGCCATCAGGGTGCCGTCGAAGGACACCGGCGGCGTCAGGCAGATGTCGCAGTTGCCGCAGGCTTGCTGGCCGTGCTGGCCGAAGTAGTCGAGCAGGCGCACGCGGCGGCAATGCAGTGTTTCGCACAGGCCGAGCATGGCGTCGAGCTTGATGCCGAGCACGCGCTTGAAGGTTTCGTCGGCTTCCGACTCGGAGATCATGCGGCGCTGCTGCACCACGTCCTGCAGCCCGTAGGCCATCCAGGCGTTGGCCGGCAAGCCGTCGCGGCCGGCGCGGCCGGTTTCCTGGTAATAGCCTTCGATACTCTTGGGCAAGTCGAGATGGGCGACGAAGCGCACGTCGGGCTTGTCGATGCCCATGCCGAAGGCGATGGTGGCGACCATCACGATCTTGTCTTCACGCAGGAAGCGCGACTGGTTGGCGGTGCGCTTGGCGTAGTCCATGCCGGCGTGATACGGCAGCGCGTTGATGCCGCTCTGCTTGAGGAATTCGGCGGTCTCTTCAACCTTCTTGCGCGACAGGCAGTACACCACGCCGGCGTCTTCGGGGTGCTCGCTCTCGATGAAGTCGAGCAGCTGCTTGCGGCCGTTGGCTTTTTCGACGATCTGGTAGCGGATGTTCGGCCGGTCGAAGGACGAGACGAACTGGCGCGCGTCTTCGAGCTGCAGGCGATGGATGATTTCTTCCCGGGTCTGCTGATCGGCGGTCGCGGTCAGCGCGATGCGCGGCACGTTGGGGAAGCGCTCGTGCAGCACCGACAGCTTGATGTATTCGGGACGGAAATCGTGGCCCCATTGCGACACGCAGTGCGCCTCGTCGATGGCGAACAGCGCGATGTGCGCCGCTTCCAGCAGCTCGAGGCAGCGCGGCGTCATCAGGCGCTCGGGGGCGACGTAGAGCAGGTCGATATCGCCGCTGCGCACGCGCCGCTCGATCTGCATCGCTTCGTCGAAGGTCTGGGTGGAATTGAGAAAGGCGGCGCGCACACCGACTTCAGCGAGTGCGTCGACCTGGTCCTGCATCAGCGCGATCAGCGGCGACACCACCACGCCGACGCCGTCGCGCACCAGCGCCGGCACCTGGTAGCACAGCGACTTGCCGCCGCCGGTCGGCATCAGCACCAGCGCATCGCCGCCTTGCACGACGTGCTGGACGATGTCAGCCTGCTGGCCGCGGAACGACGAGTAGCCGAAGACAGTTTCGAGTATGTGCAGCGCTTTGCCCTGCTGCTCCTGAACGCGCTCTGACACGATTTTTGACATTTATTGCAAGAATCCCTTGCTGACCGCAACCAGCAAAAACACGCCAAGTGCGGCGCGGTAAACAATGAAAGGCCAGGTGGAGAAACGCTCCAGGAATTTCATCAATCCCCAGATGGCGCAAAACGCCGAGACGCTCGCGACCAGCAAGCCGAACAACAACAGCGACCATGCGTGCAGCGGGATATGCGCGTGCAGCAGCACGGCCAGTTCCTTGAGGCCAGCCAGCGCGATGGCCGGCAAACCCAACAGGAAGGAAAAGCGCGCCGCCTCTTCGCGTTTGAAATTGAGGAAGAGCGCCGCCGTCAATGTCGAACCCGAGCGCGACACGCCCGGAATCAGCGCACCCACTTGCGCGATACCGACGATCAGCGCATCGGACAAACGCATCTGGTCGACGGTACGGCGATGGCGGCACACCAGTTCGGCAATCGCCAGCAGGACCGCCATGGCAATACACGACCAGCCGATGACCGACAGGCTGCGCAACGGTGAACCGCAGGCGTTGAGCACATGCGACAAGGCAAGCCCGGCGATGCCGATCGGAATCGTCGCGAGGACGATGGCGACCGCCAGACGAAACATCGGATTGTTGAAATCGCGCTGCCTCCACGCGGTGATGCTGCCACTGGTCACGGCCGCAACGTCGCGCCAGAAATAGCTGACCACTGCAGCCAGCGCCGCCAGCTGCATCGCCGCCGAAAACGCCGAGCCGGGATCGTGCCAGCCGAGCACGGCCGGCACGATGCGCATGTGCGCAGTCGACGAGATCGGCAGCAACTCGGTGATGCCTTGCACCACGCCGAGAAAACCGATCTGCAGATAATCCAGAGAAGCGAAGCCGATATCCAGACCGGCGCTGCACACATTTGCCACGATGCTTTCCTTGTTGCTTGCCTGTTCGTCTTGCTTATTCCACCCAGGCTACGACGCCGGTGTAGGCGGTGCCGAGGATCACCAGGCCGAACAGGATGCGATACCACGCGAACACGGTGAAATCATGCGAGCTGATGTAGCGCAGCAGCCAGCGCACGCACAGGAAGGCCGAGACGAAGGCGGCCACGGTGCCGACCGTGAACAGCGGCACGTCGGCGGCGCTCAGCAGCGCGCGTTCCTTGTACAGCGAATAGATGGTGGCGGCGAACAGCGTCGGGATCGCCAGGAAGAACGAGAACTCCGTGGCGGCCTTGCGCGACAGGCCGAACATCATGCCGCCGATAATCGTGGCGCCCGAACGGCTGGTGCCGGGAATCAGCGCGAAGGCTTGTGCACAGCCGACCTTGAAGGCGTCCAGCGGCGTCATGTCGTCGACCGAATCGATGCGCGAGGATGAGTAGCCCATGCGGCCCTTGTTGCGACGCTCGACCCACAGGATCACCAGGCCGCCGACGATGAAGGCGATCGCCACCGGCACCGGCGCGAACAGCACCGCCTTGATCTTCTTGCTGAACAGGAAGCCGAGGATCGCCGCCGGCAGGAAGGCGATGATCAGGTTGATCACCAGGCGCTGCGCCTTGCGGTCGGAAAACATGCCGACCAGCACCGAGGCGATGCGCACGCGGTATTCCCAGCACACGGCGAGGATGGCGCCGGCCTGGATGACGATTTCGAAGACGTCGACTTTCTCCTTGGAGAAGCCGGGGCCGGCAAAATTGAGCAAGCTGCCTGCGAGGATCAGGTGTCCGGTGGAAGAAATCGGCAGAAATTCGGTCAGGCCTTCTACGATGCCCATGATGAGCGCTTTGAGCGCGAGGATAGTGTCCATGCTGAGGGAGAGTGAATGAATGGAATTTCAGTGTTTGCCGGCGGCAAGGCCGGGCGAAGTCAGCATTTTACTGGCTTGGCGCGGGAGGTGGGGGTTTTGCGCCAAAGTCCGCTTCCCTGGCGGGACTTTCCCGGATTACGCCAGACCGACGTCAGGCCGGCGTCAGCAACGAAAACGCCACCTGCGCTTGTGGCGACAGGTGGCGAGGTGACGCACTGATCACCGCTCGGGTAGGCGGCGAATCCGTTTGCAGCTAATCGTTCAGACCGAGGTCGACAAAGGCTTGTCCAGGTCGACACCCAGCTTGGCGGCGGCATCCTTCAGCTTGGCCGCATCGGCGCCGAACACTTCGGTCAGCGCGGTGTAGGCGATCCAGCGGGCATCGACTTCGAAGAAGTCGCGCAGGTTGGCGCGCGTGTCGCTGCGGCCGAAACCGTCTGTGCCCAGTGTGACGTAACGCGCCGGCACGTAGGCGCGGATGCTTTCGGACAAGGTACGCACATAGTCGCTGACGGCGATGACGGGCGCCTTGCCGGATTGCAGCTGCTGCGTGACATACGGAAGTGCGCTCTTTGCGCCCGGCTGCAGACGCGCCTGGCGTTCGGCGGCGATGCCGTCGCGCGCCAGCTCGGTGAAGCTGGTGACGCTCCACACCTCGGCCGTGACGCCGAACTGTTCCCGCAGCGTGCGTGCAGCCGACAGCGCTTCCTTGAGCATCGGGCCGGCGGCGAGCAGGCGCACTTGCGCGTCGGCTTTCGGTGCGAGGCAGTACATGCCGCGCAAGATGCCGTCCTTGACGTCGCGGTCTTGCGGCAAGCTCGGCTGCTCTTCGTTTTCGTTGGTGACGGTGACGTAATAGAAAACGTCTTCGTTGCGCTCGAGCATGCGGCGCATGCCGTCGTCGACGATCACCGCCATTTCGTAGGCGTAGGCCGGATCGTAAGAGACGCAATTCGGAATGCCGGCGGCGGTCACGTGGCTGCTGCCGTCCTGGTGTTGCAGGCCTTCGCCGCCGAGCGTGGTGCGGCCCGAAGTGGCGCCGATCAGGAAGCCGCGCGCACGCTGGTCGGCGGCGGCCCAGATCAGGTCGCCGATGCGCTGGAAGCCGAACATCGAGTAGTAGATGTAGAACGGCAGCATCGGCAGGCCGTGCACCGAATAGCTGGTCGCCGCCGCCGTCCACGAGGAGATCGCGCCGGCTTCGGTGATGCCTTCTTCGAGGATCTGGCCATCCTTGGCTTCGCGGTAGGACAGGATGGAGCCGATGTCTTCCGGTTCGTACAGCTGGCCTTGCGAAGAATAGATGCCGACCTGGCGGAACAGGTTGGCCATGCCGAAAGTGCGTGCTTCGTCGGCGACGATGGGCACCACGTAGCGACCGAGGTCGGCGTCCTTGAGCATGCTGCCGAGCATGCGCACCAACGCCATGGTGCTCGACATTTCCTTGCCTTCGGCGTCGAGCGCGAACTTGGCGTGGGTCTCGATGGCCGGCACGCGCAGCTGGGCCTTGTCGTCGGCGTTGGCGGCGCGGCGCGGCATGCGTCCGCCCAGCGAGGCGCGGCGCGCCAGCAAGTGCTTCATCTCGGCGCTGTCGGCGGCCGGTTTGTAGAACGCCAGGCTCTTGCATTGCTCGTCGCTGATCGGCAGCTTGAAACGATTGCGGAAGGCGATCAGCACTTCTTCGTCGAGCTTCTTCTGCTGATGCGTGGTCATCTTGCCTTCGCCGGCCGCACCCATGCCGTAGCCCTTCTTGGTCTGCGCCAGGATCACGGTCGGCTGGCCGCGATGGTTGGCGGCGGCGTGGTAGGCGGCATGGATCTTCTTCATGTCGTGGCCGCCGCGGCGCAGGCGGTTGATCTCCTCATCGGTGAGCGTTTCGGCGATGCGGCGCGTGCCGGCGGTCTGGCCGAAGAAGTGCTCGCGGTTGAAGGCGCCGTCGTTGGCGGCGAACGTCTGCAACTGGCCGTCGACGGTGCGGTTGAGCGCATCGATCAGCTCGCCGTCCTTGTCGCGTGCGAACAGGCTGTCCCAGTCCGATCCCCACAGCAGCTTGACGACGTTCCAGCCGGCGCCGGCGAAGATCGTCTCCAACTCGTCGACGATGTGGCCGTTGCCGCGCACCGGACCGTCCAGGCGCTGCAGATTGCAGTTGACCACGAAGATCAGGTTGTCGAGTTTTTCACGCGAGGCCAGGCTCAGGGCCGCCAGCGATTCCGGCTCATCCATTTCACCGTCGCCGAACACGCCCCAGACCTTGCGGCCCTGGTCTTGCAGCAAGCCGCGATGTTCGAGGTAGCGCAGGAAACGCGCCTGGTAAATCGCATTGATCGGACCGATGCCCATCGAGCCGGTCGGGAATTGCCAGAAGTTCGGCATCAGCCACGGATGCGGATACGACGACAGGCCTTGCTTGCCGTGTTTCTTGGCTTCGATCTCGCGGCGGTAAAAGCCGAGGTCGTCTTCGGTCAGTGCGCCTTCGAGGAATGCACGGGCATAAATGCCGGGCGCCGAATGCGGCTGGAAGTAGACCAGGTCGCCGGCGAACTGCTCGTCGCGCGCGCGGAAGAAATGATTGAAGCCGACTTCGAACAAGTCGGCGGCGGAGGCGTAGCTGGCGATGTGGCCGCCCAGTTCGCCGTAGGCGCGATTGGCGCGCACCACCATGGCCAGCGCGTTCCAGCGCATGACCGAGGCCAGGTGTTCTTCAATCGCCTGGGCGTCGGAGCCGCCCGGGAACGGTGGTTCCTGTTCCGGCCGAATGGTGTTGATGTACGGTGTATTGCGGGCGTCGCGCCAGTTGATGCCCCATTGCTGGGCTGCGGCCGACATGCGCGACAGCAGGAAGCGCGCGCGGTCGGGACCGACCTCCTGCAATACGCCCTGCAGCGCCTGCAGCCATTCCTGGGTTTCTTGTGCGTCGATATCGATGTCTTTGGCGATGCCGCTTGCTGATGACAGATCCACTTTTCTGACCTCCTCCGGGTAAGTCGACCACTGTACGCCTGACAGGGCCGCATGAGTTACCGAAATTGACGCTTTGACCTACAATAAACAGCACAATATGCCGCCCACACGAAATTCACGGAGATAAATTCTGCATATGGAACTCGACGCCATCGATTTACGTATTCTGAGCACGCTGCAGCAAAACAGCGCGCTGAGCAATCTCGAACTGTCCTCCAAGATTAACCTTTCTCCGTCGCCGACGCTGGCGCGCGTCAAGCGGCTGGAGAACGAGGGCATCATCTCGCGCTACGTTGCACTGGGCAATCCGCACCTGCTCGGACTCAAGGTCAACGTCTTCATCAAGATCAGCCTGGAGAAACAGGAGTCCGCCACGCTGGCGCAGTTCGAGGAAGCGGTGAGTGCCTTCGACGAAGTCATGGAGGTCTACCTGATGACCGGCGACGAAGACTATCTGTTGCGCCTCGTGGTGCCGGACCTGCAGGCGCTCGAGCATTTCGTGCTGGACCACCTGACCAAGATCCCGGGCATCAAGAACATCCGCTCCAGCTTCGCGCTCAAGCAGGTCAAGTACAAGACCGCGCTGCCGCTGGGCAACCTGCCGCGCTGATCCGGCCCGCGTGTCGACGCCGATAAAAAAGGCGGATCGCATCGCTGCGAACCGCCTGCAGACCGACGTTCATCACGTCGGTTCATGAGGCCTTGCTTGCGCATGCTGCACCTCATTCCCTCACCCCACTGCTTACTGCTACTACCCCCACTACAAATTCATTGACCTGCTTTCAGCACCTGCCGCTTCATGCGGCGTAGCTCAGGTTGTCCATCGACAAGGATGGCGCGCTGACGGGCTTGGGCAGGTGATGCACCTGGGCTGCCTGAGTCGACGTGGCATTGCGGCCAGGCTTGAGCGCGATGGACGGCGCCGCCTGTTCTGTTTCGTACTGCATGTGCTGTTCGTCGAGCTTGAACACGCTGACCAGTTCGGCCAGGCTGCTGGTCTGGCTTTGCATCGACGCTGCTGCGGCGGCGGCTTCTTCCACCAGCGCGGCGTTTTGCTGCGTAACCTGATCCATCTGGGCGATGGCGTGGTTGATCTGTTCGATGCCGCGAGTCTGTTCATCGCTGGCCGAGCTGATGTCGCCCATGATGCCGGTGACGCGCTGGATGCTGTCGAGGATCTCGCCCATGGTGGTGCCGGCTTCGTCAACCAGCGCTGCGCCGGCATCGACCTTCTCGACCGAAGTGCCGATCAGTTGCTTGATTTCCTTTGCCGCCGAAGCCGAACGTTGGGCCAGGCTGCGTACTTCCGAAGCGACCACCGCGAAACCGCGGCCTTGTTCACCCGCACGTGCAGCTTCCACCGCGGCGTTGAGCGCCAGGATGTTGGTCTGGAATGCGATGCCGTCGATGACGCCGATGATGTCGACCACCTTCTTAGACGATTCGTTGATCGAGGCCATGGTTTCGACCACACGAGCCACCACTGTGCCACCCTTGACGGCGATCTCGGAAGCGGTGGTCGCCAGCTTGTTGGCTTGCTGTGCGTTCTCGGCGTTTTGCTTGACGGTGGCGGTCAGTTCTTCCATCGCCGAAGCGGTTTCCTGCAGCGAGCCGGCTTGTTGTTCAGTGCGGGACGACAGGTCCAGGTTGCCGGTGGCGATTTCGCTCGAGGCAGTCGCAATGGTGTCGGTGCCGTGGCGGACGTCGCCGACGATGCGCAACAGGTTGTCGTTCATTTCCTTGAGGGCCAGTTTCAGTTGACCCAGCTCATCCTTGCTGTCGACCGTGATGGTGCTGGTCAGGTCGCCGGCGCTGACGTTCTGTGCAATCGTCACGGCTTCCTTCAGAGGACGCGAGATCGAACGGGTCAGCCACCATGCAATCATGGAACCGAGCAGCAGCGAGACCGCGCTCAGGGCAAACATGGTCCACTTCGACACTTCGTAGGCTTCTTCCGCTGCAGTCACGCTCTCTGTGGCGCTGGCACGCATGACGACGTTGAATTCGCTGATATGGGCGATCACTTGCTTGAGCAGCGGCATGCAGTCGGCGACCAGCGAGGCCCTGGCGGCTTCTGTCTGCTGCGTTGTGGCCAGTGCGCCGATCTTGGTGGCGATGGGCAGGTATTTGGCTTCCAGTGCGCGCAGCTGTTCGAGCATGTCGCGCTCCTTGGCGGTGGCGTCGGCCGGGTTCTTCATCAACGCGGTCAATTCTTGCATGCCGCTGTCGATGTCTTTCTGTGCTTTGGTGATCAGTTCGATGTCGCCTTTTTGCTGCGCCGGGTCAGTCACCAGCACCAGGTTGCGAGCGGCAATGGCGCGCAGGCCGACGGCGAACTGGACCTTGCTCAGCGCCAACAATTTGCCTTCATCAACGGATGTGATGAATTCAACACGGTCGTTCAGCTTGGCGACCTGACGCAGACCGAATGTTGCTCCGGCGACCAGCAGCGCCAGAACGATGCCAAAACCGATAGTAAGGCGTACGCCGATTTTCCAGTTCTTCATGTTCTTCTCCCTTGGGGTTGTGTGAGGGGACTACCGGGGACTGCGGGTGTTTCTAGTGGGTGAACGAATTTTCAGATAAATCTGGGTGGCCGAATATCGGGCTTTTCCTGAGTGGATGAAAGCACATGCTTTCTTCAGGGAAATCAGGCGACATCGCGCTTGTTTTTCCGGCAACCGCTATCATGTGCAGTCGGCGCGGGTTGCGAGGGGGTTGCAGCCCGGCGCAAGCGGCATGCAGCACCCCATCATAAAAATTACCTACAGGCAGCAGTAATGGATACCCGAGAAACAGAGCGCATTCTGGCCTTGCGACAACTTGACGCGCTGGCCGTGCTCGACAGCAAGGTGGCGGACGGGCTGGAACACATCACCCACCTGGCGGCACGCCATTTCAAGGTGCCGATGGCCTTCATCTCGCTGATCGACGGCGAGCGTCAGTGGATCAAGCGCAGCGTCGGCATGACCATGCGCGAAACCCCGCGCAAGGAATCGTTCTGCGACTACACCATCCGCACCGCCGAACCGATGGTGATCGAAGACACTCACCTCGACCCACGCTTCCGCGATTTCCCACTGGTGACCGGTCCCAGCGCCGTGCGCTTCTACGCCGGCGCACCGCTGCTGACCGCCGACGGCCACGCCATCGGCAGTTTCTGCATCGCCGACAAGGTGCCGCGCACGCTGAGCGAAGACGACCGTGCCCAGTTGCAGCGGCTGGCCTCGCTGGTGATGTCGCACCTGTCGTTGCGCCGCGCAGTCGACCGCCTTGATCCGATTTCCGGCATGGCGAATTCGCATCAGCTGGCCGATGAGCTCGACTTGCTGGCCGCCATGGGCGTGGCCGAAAAACGCGCGCTGGTCTATCTCGACATGCCCGACGCCGCAGCGGCGCACGACATCGCCAGCGCGCTCGGTGCGGCGGCGTACGACGAACTGGTGCGCAATACCGGGCAACGCCTGCAGACGCTGATGCATGAACATGCGACGGTGTTCCACATCGTCGGCACGCGTTTTGCGCTGCTGTCACATGCACATGACGTGGAGCGTTTCCGTGCGGTGCTGGGAGGCATGGACGAGGCCTTCGACGCGCCGCTGCATATCCGCAACATCCCGCTGAACCTGGCGCTCAACGCCGGCATGGTGAGCTTCAACACCGACCGCGAAGGCGTGCTTGATGCGCCGCGCAAGGCATTGGCGGCGATCAAGCAGGCCCAGAGCGAACAGCGCCGCTGGTCGATCTACAACGAACAGGAAGACGACACCCACCGGCGTGCATTCCGCTTGCTGAACGATATCCCGCAGGTGCTGCATGCCGATGAATTCCGCCTGGTGTTCCAGCCCAAGCTGGATCTCGCCAGCAATACCTGCCACAGCGCCGAGGCGCTGCTGCGATGGACGCACGCCGAGCTTGGCGCGATCTCGCCGGCTGAATTCATTCCGCTGGTGGAAAAGACGGCGCTGGTCAAACCCGTGACCGACTGGGTGCTGGAAAGCGCGTTCCGGCAAATGCGCGCATGGGCCGCGATCGGCAAGCGTCCGAAGATTGCGCTCAACGTCTCGGCGCGCAATCTGGAAGAGCCCAACATTTGCGCCCGCCTGGCCGCACTGTGCAACCGTTACGACATTTCACCGTCGCAGATCGAGATCGAATGCACCGAAGGCTTGTGGATGAACAGCGAAAAAGTATTGCAAACCCTGCACGACATCCGCAGCCTCGGCATGAGCATTGCGCTCGACGACTTCGGCACCGGCTACAGCAATTTCTCCTATCTGCAATACGTGCCGGCGACCACGGTCAAGCTGGATCAGTCGCTGATTCGCAACGTTCATGCCAACCAGCGCGACCAGCGCATCGTGCGCTCCATCATTGCATTGGCCAAAGACCTCGACTACCGCATCGTTGCCGAAGGCGTCGAGACGGAAGAGATCATGGGCCTGGTGAAGGAATGGGGCTGTGATGAAGTGCAGGGATATTTCTTCGCGCGGCCGGTGGCGGCGGAGGAATTTTTGACTTATCTGAATTGAAGCCGGCGCTTCTGATCGGCACCGAATCAGAAGCGCTGCGCGCTGAACGGCGCCAGGTCGATCTCGGGTAATTGCCCGGCCAGCAACTGGCCGACCAGGCGTCCCGTACGTGCCGATGAACCGAGTCCGATATGGCCGTGGCCAAAAGCGTGGATGATGTCGGTGCTGCGCGAGGATGGCCCGATGCACGGCAAACCGTCCGGCATGCTGGGGCGGCGGCCCAGCCAATAGCGCACGCGATTCGCAGGCAAGTCGCGCGGCAGCGCAGGGAATAGGTTCAAGGCGAGGTCGCGCATGATCTCGGCGCGGCGCCAGTCCGGTGCGGCGTCGAAGGATGCGATCTCGACCTGTCCCGCCACGCGCAATCCCTCTTCGGTCTGCGTGGCGATGACCTTGCGGTCCATGATCATCATCGGGGTACGCGGCCGGCCTTCTGGGGCGAGCACCATGGCGTGGTAGCCACGCTCGGTTTCCAGCGGCACCTTGTCGCCGGCTTTCGCGGCCAGGTCCTTCGACTGCGCGCCGGCTGCAATGACAACGGCGTCGCAAAGGATTTCACCGGCGTCGGTCAACACTGCCGCCAGCTTCTTTCCCTCAAAACGAAAATCTTTTGCAGTCGCCGCCGTCAGACGCGCACCGCGCGCGCAGGCCTGCGCCGCCAACGCCGCAATATACGCGCCGGGATTGCGGCAATGTCCGGCCTCCGGAATCAGTACGCCGAAGCCGTAGGCCGGATCGAGGTCCGGTTCACGCGCGTGTAATTCCTGCGCCGACAACTCCTGCCAGCCGATGCCGAGTTGGCGACGGATGCCCCAGCCTCTTGCATCGGCTTCGAAGTGCGCGCGCGAACGATAGATGTGCAGCAAGCCGCCCAGGTCGATCAGATCGCCGACGCCGGCTTGCTCCGCGATGGCCTTGTGCAACGGCGCTGCGCCATGCAGGAGCGGGCGCAGCGCTGCCGCAGTGGCGCTGATGCGCGCCGTCGTGGAACCGGCCACCAGATAGCGCAGCAGCCACGGCAAGGTGCGCGGCAGGTAGCGCCAGCGTACCGACAGCGGCCCGAGCGGATCTGCCAGGAAACCCGGTACCTTTTTCCACACGCCCGGCTCGGACGGCGGCAGCACCGAATGCGAAGACAGCCAGCCGGCGTTGCCGTAGCTCGACGCATGCTCGCCGCCGGGCTGCCCCGGATCGATGATGGTCACCTGCAAGCTCTGATCGAGCGCGTGCAGCGCGCTCATCAGGCCGACTGCACCGGCGCCGATGACGACGACGTGCCGCCTGGTGGAGGTGACGGAAATTTCTGCGGAGGAAGCGGAGGAAGTCGGCGTGGTCATGGACGCAAGTATACGCAGTTTGGCAAAACTACACCGCCAGGTAAGCGCGGCGCGCGGTGTCATCGCGCCCCAGTTCCTGCATCGTTCCCTGGTAGCGGATGTGACCGTTTTCGAGGATGTAGGCGCGGTCGCTGACCAGTCCGGCGAACTGCAGGTTCTGTTCGGACAACAGGATCGCCATGCCGGCCTGCTTCAGGCGCAGGATCATGTCGGCCATCTGCTCGACGATCACCGGCGCCACACCTTCGGACGGTTCATCCAGCAGTACCAGGTAGGGATTGCCCATCAGCGTGCGCGCGACAGTCAGCATCTGCTGCTCGCCGCCGCTCATGCGACCGCCGGCGCGCTGCGGCATTTCACCCAGGTTGGGGAACAGTTCGAACAATTGCTGCGGCGTCCAGGCGAAGGCATCGGGACGCGGCGGCTGGCGGCCGACTTCGAGATTCTCGAGCACGCTCAGCTCGGAAAAGATGCGGCGGTCTTCCGGCACGTAGCCCATGCCCATGCGCGCGATCTTGTGCGACTGCGCCCGGCTGATGTCCCGGCCGCGAAAGCTGACCTTGCCCTCGGCGTGGTCAAGCAATCCCATGACGGCCTTCATCGTGGTCGACTTGCCGGCGCCGTTGCGGCCCATCAGCGCCACCACTTCGCCGCGACCCACCTCGAAACCGACGTCGAACAGGACGTGGGCCTGGCCGTACCAGGCATTGAGATGTTCCACGCGCAGCAAGATGTCTGCCTGCATGCCGCTCATCGCGCTTCCTTTTCAAACGTCTTGCCGGTGCCCAGATACACCTCTTGTACCTGCGGATGATTGCGGATGGCATCGCCGTCGCCCTGCGCAATGATGCGGCCGCGCGCCAGCACGATCATGCGGTCGGCAAAGGCGAACACCACGTCCATGCTGTGCTCGGTGAACAGCACCGAGAGCTTGCGCTTCACCACCAGGTCTTTGGTCAAGGCCATCAGTTCGTTGCGCTCACCCGGCGCCATGCCGGCGGTGGGTTCATCCATCAGCAGCAGGCGCGGACGATTGGCAAGCGCGATCGCCAGCTCGACGCGCTTGACGTCGCCGTAGGCCAATACGCCGCATGGCCGCTGCGCCTGCGCGGCCATGCCAACCGTGGCCAGCAGCTCCATCGCTTCATCGCGATACCTGCTGGCCGCCGGGCGCCACAGGCTGAACAACTTGCGCTCGCGCGAGATCAGCGCCATCTGAATGTTTTCAATGACCGTCAAGGAGCTGAACGCGGCGGAGATCTGGAAGGTGCGGCCGACACCCAGACGCCAGACGTCGCGCGGTTTCATGCTGCTGCGCGCATTGCTGATCTCGCGGCCGTCGAAATGCACAGTGCCGGCGTCAGGCTTGTACTGGCCGTTGAGGATATTGAAACAGGTCGACTTGCCCGCGCCGTTCGGCCCCAGCAGGGCCAGCAACTGTCCTTCGGGCAGGTCGAAGGACACGCCGTCGAGCGCCTTGACGCCGCCGAAACTCTTGCCGAGGTCGCGTACTTGCAGCAGGCTCATGCGGCCTCCCCTGGGTTCTTGCGCCATTTGCTGGAGAAGCCGGCGATACCTGCAGGGAACAACAGCACCAGCGCCAGGATGACCGCTCCCA
>Ga0068852_100000639_pt1 | contig 22887 bp, 20 predicted proteins | sample KBSCornC22_FD_66594 | JGI IMG/M metagenome (GOLD analysis project Ga0068852, IMG submission 66594) | Corn rhizosphere microbial communities from Kellogg Biological Station, Michigan, USA - KBS Corn C2-2 | ecosystem: Host-associated > Plants > Roots > Rhizosphere > Soil ... | reverse complement strand
TGGCCGTGGAAAGGCGCGGAAGTGCGCGCGCACATGACCGACCTGGCACGCGAGTTGGGCAAGCTCGGTGCCTGGGTGCGGCTCCATTACGTCTACCCTTATCCGCATGTGAACGACGTCATTCCACTGATGGCGGCGGGGCTGGTCCTCCCCTATCTCGACATCCCGTTCCAGCATGCGAGCCCGAGCGTGCTGAGGCGCATGCGGCGCCCGGCTAATGACGCGAAGGTGCTCGAGCGGATCCATTCGTGGCGAGGCCAGGTGCCGGAGCTTGCGATCCGCTCATCGTTCGTGGTCGGCTTCCCGGGCGAAACGCAGGAAGATTTCGACTACCTCCTCTCCTGGCTGGAGGAAGCGCAGCTCGATCGCGTCGGCGCGTTCAAGTTCGAGGCGGTCGAGGGTGCGCCTGCCACTTCGATGGACGATCAGGTTCCGGACGACGTGAAGCAGGAACGCTACAATGCCGTGATGGCGCTCTCCGCGCGAATTTCGGCCGAAAAGCTGGCGAAGAAGGTGGGCGCGACGATCGAAGTGCTGGTCGATGCGGTCGACGGGGAGACTGGCGGCGCGACGGGGCGTTCGAAGGCCGACGCCCCCGAGATCGACGGCGAGGTCCAGCTACGCGATGCAGCCGGGCTGGAGCCCGGTGACATCGTGTCAGTGACGATCGAAGAGTCGGACGAGCACGACCTCTACGGCGTACCCGCGTAGCTGCGCGACATCACCGCCTCGGCGCGCGGGTCCATGATCCGTCGCCACAACGGTGGAACCAGCGCCGTCAGCAACGCTGCGGCGTAACCCGACGGCAGCACCGCGCCGCCGGAAAGCGCCTCGAGCCCTTCGTAGGACCGGGTCATCACCCGATGATGGTCGCTGTGGCGGCCCATATTGAACAAGGCCGCATTGTTCATCCGCCGACCGCTGTTCCAGGAGTGGTGAGCGGCAAGACGTTCGGCGCGCCCGTCGGGGGCAACGCGGCGCGTCAGCCCATAATGGGCGACATAATTGAAGCTCTCCAGGAGCGCGACGGCGATGATCGCGACGATGAGCGCGAAGCCAAGGGCACGCGGGCTGGCGATCGCGATGGCGATCAGGAACGAAGCCTCGAGGAACAGGTAGACGATCATGCGATTGCCGCCGCCGAAGACGGTCCGGCCGATGCGCCGGCGGCGATCGGCCTCGAATGTCCACGCCTCGCGCAGCTGCCCGCCGACCGAACGCAGCAGGAAGGCGTAGAGCCCCTCGCCGAGCCGAGCGCTCGCCGGATCCTCGACCGTTGCCGCGCGGAGATGGTGCCCATGCACATGCGCGATGCGGAAATGCATGTAGAAGACGCTCCCGAGCAAAAGGAGCCCGAGCGCCCGCTCGGAGCGCCAGCGGCTGTGAACCATCTCGTGCGCGGCGACGAAACCGAATACGCCGGTGGTCACTCCGGTGGAGATTGCGAGGCCGATGAATTCAATCAGGGTAGTCGAAGGGCGCGAGACCCAGGCCGCTGCCCATGCGGTGACCGCGAGCTGCAGGACGATGTAGACCCTTGGAAACCATCGCGCGGCCGCGCTCGTCTGGTGCGGCTGGGTGATGTCCTCTCCGAGAACGGTATCGAGGCTGGCAAGACAGAGCGGAGTTGCCGCGGCGGCCATGAACGTCCAGGCTCCGCCCAGCCACCCACCCAAGGGCGGCAGCGCCAGGAAGGCAAAAGGCGTGAGGTATCTGAGCAGCACCGCGCGGTCTCGTGAAGATTCTGTTCCGTCCGCCCATCTAAACGTTCAGCGGCTTCTTATGCTGCCCCGCTTGCAATGAAGATCGGTTCGATACCGCAATCTTTGCTCGAGTGGGTCGGGCTGAAGTTCGAGCTGGCGCCGCGGGCGCTCGTCGACACCCATATCGCCATGCTGTTGGCGAGGACGGTGATGGCCGGGGTCGAGCTTAAGCTGTTCGATGCCCTGGCGGCCCGCCCGCTCACCGCCGACGAAGCCGCTGCTGCTTGCGGTGCCGCGCCGGCTGGCATGGCGCTCCTGCTCGACGCGCTTTGTGCATGCGGTTACCTGCGCTTCGGCGACGGGCGCTTCGCGCTCACTCGGCGTGCCCGGTGCTGGCTGTTAGGCACCTCGCCCTCGCCGGTGAGCGACAAGCTCCTTCTACAGCTGATCGAATGGCGCTGGCTCGAAGGACTCGAAGGTTTCGTGCGCAGTGGGCAACCGCTCGAATTCCACGATTCGATGACCACGGGCGAACGCCAACTCTATCACCGCGGGATGCGCGCGCTGGCCGGCATCGCCGGGCGGGAGGTGGCGCGCCGCGTGCCGCTCCGACGAGGCGCACGCCGGATGCTCGATCTCGGCGGCTCGCACGGGCACTTCGCGGCTGAAATCTGTCGTCGTAATCCGGCGCTGGTCGCAGAAGTCATGGACTTGCCTGAAGCGGTCGAGGCTGCGGCGCCGCTTCTCGCCGCCGAAGGATTAGGCGAACGCCTCTTCCACCGCGCCGGCGACGCAGCCACCGCCGATCTTGGCGCCGACCAGTATGACCTTGTGCTGATGTCAAACCTCGCCCATCATTTGGACGCCGAGCAGAACACGAACCTTGCCGCGCGAGTGGCGCGTGCGCTGAAGCCTGGCGGCGCCTTCGTGATCCAGGAAGCGGCGCGCGCCGACCGCCCGGGGGAGGCGGGCCAAATCCCCGCGCTGCTCGGCCTCTATTTCGCGATGCAGAGCCGGCCCGGCGCTCGCACCTGGACGGTCCGAGAAATGGCGGAATGGCAGCGCTCGGCGGGTCTGAAGGTCCGGCCAGTGAAGCGGCTCAGGACAGCGCCGGGGTGGGTCCAGCAGTCAGCGATCCGCTTTTAAAGAGAAAAATCCATCTTTCGGCAGGTGGTTGGCGTCAGACGATATTCGGCGAAGAGCTTTTGCGGCTTGCCCGGCTCCTGCTCGACAATAGTCCAACGCCAATCTTTGCCGATACGGTCGAACCTATTGGTGTAGATCGAATCGCCATAATCATAGGCGACCCAAAAACCGCTCTTGGTCGCCATTCCGGTCGTCTTGACCGGCCCTGCGCCTCCGAATGTGTCGAGCCAGTAAGATCCGATCGTGCCGGCCTTCTGAAGCTCGGGCGGCGCACCGGCGCGCTCGGCGCCAAAGATGATCGCCGCTTCATAGGGCAATCCCGGCGCGACCGAGCGCAGGTGAAGCACGAAATAGAGATGCCCAATCTGCCACTCGCCGTGAGCGACCGAGGTCGCATCCTTGCCGCCTACCTTACCGGGCACGTTCCAGCACCCCTCGAGGCCGCCGACCACGGTCGGAACCGACTTAGGCGGCTCAGCTGCTGCGGCGGCTGCGAGGGCCAACAAACTCAGCATGGGTTACTCCTCTGGTTCCACGGCGGACATAACTGATTTTGACCAGTGACTCGACAGCTGCAGCGTGGCGGCTAGGTTGAAGCCATGCTCAAGCTCTCTACCACTCTCCTCGCCTTCGCCGCTTTTCCCGCCGCTGCCCAGACGCTCACCCCGGCGGAGGTCGGCCAGGTCGACCAGCTGGTCGCGAAAACCCTCGCCGACACGGGTGTTCCTTCGGCGGAGATCGCGATCGTTCGTAACGGCCAGCTCGTCCTCAACAAGGCCTATGGAAAGGCCAATGAGGGCCTGCCGGCCAACCCGGCCCTTCCCTATCAGATCGCCTCCAACTCCAAGCAGTTTACGGCGATGGCGATCCTGCTGCTGCGCGATGAGGGCAAGCTCAGCCTCGACGACCCGGTCTCGAAATATATCCCCGGGATCACCGAGGGGGACAAGATCACAATCCACCAGCTCTTGAGCCACACCTCGGGCCTGCAGGACTTCTGGCCCCAGGATTATCTCTTCTCGGACATGACGGTCCCGACGACGCCGCAGCATATCGTCGATAAATGGGCCAAGAAGCCGCTGGATTTCGAACCGGGGACGCGCTGGCAGTACAGCAACACCGGCTATGTCGTGGCCGGGATGATCGCCGAGAAGGTGGGCGGCGAGCCTCTGCTCACCTTCCTCGACCAGCACATCTTTACGCCGCTCGGAATGCATCCCCTCGACCAGGACAATACCAACACGCCCGCCTTTCCCGCTGGTTATCACCGTTACGCGCTTGGCCCGGTGCGGATCGTTCAGCCGCCGGCGCGCGGCTGGCTCTATGCCGCGGGCGAACTGTCGATGAGTGCCGCCGACCTTGCGAGATGGGACATCGCCCGGATGAACCGCGCGCTGATTCCTTCGCGCGACTGGCTCGAGCAGGAAACGCCTGTGCTTCGCGCCGACGGCCGCACTAACGGTTATGGGCTGGGGGTCTCCAACATCTATCAGCGTGAGAGACACGTCATCAATCATGGCGGTGAGGCGGTAGGCTTTCTGTCGCAGAACACCGTCTATCCCGACTCAAAGGACGCGATCGTCGTGTTCACCAATTCCGACTTCAGCGGCGCCACGGGCACCTTGACGGAAGGAATCGAGAAGATCGTCCTCAACAGCCCCGAACCGGCGCTGGCCGGCGAAGGCGACCGCCTCGCGGACGTGCGTGCCACCTATGACATGCTTGTCAGCGGCAGTCTCGACCGCTCGAAGTTCACGGCCAACCTCAATTATTATTTCGATCCTACGGTTCTCGAGGATTACCGCTCGAGCCTCGCGCCGCTCGGCGCTCCCGCGGCGGTCGACATGCTCGGGCCGCCACAGCTTCGCGGCGGCTTCGTCAACCGCAATTACAAGATTCATTATCCGGGCGGGAAAGAGCTGACGCTCATCACTTATGCCGAGCCGGGCAATAACGGCCGGTGGGAACAGTTCATGATCATGCCCGACTGATCGGGCGCAACGACGCACATCACCTCCGCCAAACAACCGTTCGTCGCCGGTCCGACTCTTGCGTCATCTGGGGTTCACGCGAGGTGGCCATGCCCGTCTCCGCGAGGAACCGACAGCGGAGACATGAGTGGACATCAATTATCTGATGCTTCGACAGCAGACCGAAAGAAGCCGCGCCGAAACCGCGACCTCGGTGGCGGCCCGCAAGATCCACGAGCAACTGGCTGACGAATATGAGCGGTTGATCGAGGATGCGACCCAGGGCCGAATCGCGTTCGTGCGGCCGGAGCGCGGCTCACCGCCAAGCGACGGCGCCGCTCCGCCTGTCGGCTGAACAGATCGACGAGCGGTCTACAAAGCTTGATCGCGTCTAAAACGCTCATTTATGACTGCGGCTGAAGACGACGAATGACCGACAATCCGCCACCGCCCACCAGAGAGCTGATGCTCGATTACGAGCAAAAGGCGGAGACGGCCTATACCGCGATGTACGACGCCGAGCCGTGGAACGAAAAGGACTTCAAGGAAGACGCGCTCTTCCACCTCGCCAGGGCGATCGAAGTGGCCGAGGCGCTCGGCCTCACCGACGACGAGGTGCGGCTGAGGGCCCGCGTCGACAACATCATGGGCGTCTACAACAGCCAGTTCAGGGGAAATTGGCGGTGAGTCCGGTCCGATGCAGAAGCGGCACCATGCGAACAGCGGCACCGCAGCGGGCAAATCCATACTGACCGGCTTCATCCGCTCGCCGTCGCCTTTATCGCGTTGGCCGAGTTTTTTCCGAGTTACTAAAAAGGGCGGCGCCAATCGCCAGAAACATAATACTGCCGCCAGCAAGACCGTTGCCAGCAGGGCAAGCAGAAGGGGGATGCTCTTTCAAGCCGCGGCCTTGTCGCGCCGGGGCATTTTGGTAAGCCAGAACTTTAGAACGGGAGGAATGCGAGCGTAATGGCGCAGCCCAAGCGCGTTCTGATTACCGACGGCACTGGCTTCCTCGGCAAGCATCTGGCGCTGGCCATGAAGAACGCTCACGCCGTCGTCCTCGCCGTGATGTTAGCTACACAGCTCTCTAATTCGCGATGAAAGACGTGCGTGGACGGTAAACCGGTGTTTGTGACGCGGCCGTACTTGCCGCCCCTTGATGAGCTGTTGCCCTTGCTGGAAGGCATTTGGGAACGGCGCTGGCTCACCAACCACGGTCCGCTGCACCAGCGCTTCGAGGCGGAGCTCCGTAACTTTCTGAGCACGCCGTTCATCTCGCCGACGGCCAACGGGATGCTCGCCCTAGAGATTGCCATTGAAGCTGCGGAGCTTAGCGGCGAGATCATCACGACGCCGTATTCGTTCGTTGCGACGACCCACGCCATCCGACGTTCGCAGCTTACCCCAGTGTTCGTGGATATTCGCCGCGACGATGTGAACATGGACCCCCACCGAGTCGAAGAACGGATCACGGAAAAGACAAGCGCCATCGTCGCCGTGCATTGCTACGGCAATCCCTGCGACCTCGAGCGATTGCAGGACCTCGCTGACCGGCACTCGCTCAAGTTGCTCTACGACGCTGCCCATGCCTTCGGCGTCCGCCATAAGGGAAGATCGGTTCTGGCGAGCGGCGACTTCTCAACCTTGAGCTTCCATGCGACCAAAGCCTTCAACACCTTCGAGGGCGGCGCGATCATTTCGAAGTCGGCCTCCGCAAAATCCGTGATCGACCAGCTCTGCAACTTCGGGATCACCGATGAAGTCACAATCCAGGCGGTGGGCGCCAATGCCAAAATGAACGAATTCAGCGCAGCGCTTGGATTGATTCAGCTCATGCACTTTGCCCACGCGCAGGAAGGGCGCCGGAAAGTTGACAAGCGATATCGCGAAGCACTGCACAATGTGCCCGGGATTGAGCTCATCGATATCCCGCCGGAAACCGAGCCAAATTACTCCTATTTCCCAGTGTTCGTGACCGAGGAGTTCCGGCTATCGCGCGATGGACTGTACGAAGAGCTCAAGTCCCACGGAATCATGAGCCGACGTTATTTCTACCCGTTGCTCTCAACCCTGCCGATGTACCGCAGCTTCGAGTCTGCCGCGCCAGCGAACCTGCCGGTGGCGACGCGTGCCGCCGAGCAGATCCTGTGTCTGCCCATCTATCACGACCTCAGCGAGGCGGATCAGGACCGAGTCATCGAGATCCTCATGCCTTAGCGGATCACGCCTGCCGGATTGCCGACGACTACTGCGCCGGGGGCAACGTCTTGAGTCACCACAGCGCCCATGCCGATCACTGCAGCCGCGCCGATCTTGAGCCGGCGCCCGGGGGTGCCGTTGCGGATGCATGCCGACGCGCCGACGAATACTCCGTCACCGATTTCCACCCAACCATTGCAGGAAACATGCGGCGAAAGCGTCACGAAGTCGCCGATCAAGCAATCATGCGAGACCTGCGCGAAGCAATTCGCCTGGAAATGGCGGCCCGCCCTCGTCCCGTTGTTGATCGCGGCGAAGTCGCACACGACGCTTCCCTCGCCGAGGCTTGCGTGCGGCGACACGCGGGCCGCGTTCGAAACGACAGTGACGAAACTCATTGTCCCGAAGCGCTCCGCAACCGAGCGGCGGTCTTCTGAGCTGCCGAGGCCGATCACCAGCCGTTCGTCCCCGGCGAGCAGGTCCGGAGCGATCACCTCGATGCCGTCCAACGCCCCGCCGGGCTCATCGACGACGAACACGAGGTTAGTCTCGCCGTTCCTGACCAGGATATCGGCGAGCTCCCGGCCCATCCCGCCAGTGCCGAATATCGCTGTCCGAGCCATCAAATCACCGGCCGCGGCGTTGCTACAATTTCAGGCGAGTTTGGGCGATCTTGCGCCCGATCTCCAAGCCACAGATTGTCCATCCCGTCGGCGAGGTGAGCGGGGAAGAAAGGCGCGTCAACGATATTTGCATTGGGCCGCCGAAGGTAGGCTATCAGTCCGAACGGCAACAGTGCCAGCAGCAATATGCGAATTCCCGCTCGAGAAATGTACCGTAAGCAATACAGCCATCGACCGTGCACGATCCGCGAATAGCGCAGCAACGTTGCAGCATGCTTCAGCCATTTCATGGGCGAACGGACATAATGGAGGTCCGACTGATCGAGAAGGCGCGCATAAGTAGCGACGGTCTTGCGCGATATGCGTTCAAGCCGCGTCTGCGAGGCTGGATTGTCGCGGAAATAGTAGCGGATCGGCGGCCCGTCGGCCGTAACGAAGGGGTGGGCGGCGGTCATCCGTTCGAAGACGACACCATTAAGGATGACGTCTTCCATCGCTTCGACCGTTGCAAACCGCTGAAGCTGTTCACGCTTGAAGGCGAAAGTGCAGTCGCAGATATCTGGATAGCGATTGTTCTGCTCGCTCCACGTGAGCTTTGTACCAGGAGGCAAGTGGCGGCCGATGGGGCGGCCATCAGCGGGGTCTATTGCCCAGAACAGCATGCCCGACACCGATTCATCTGCTTGCGCCCGCCACCAGTTGTTGCGAACCTGCTCCAACGCAAAGGGTTCAAGAGCGTCGTCGTGATCGAGCCAAATGACGATATCGCCGCGGGCCCGCTGAGTTCCGACACCAAGCGCGACCGGACCTCCCGTGTTCTGAGGCAGCTTGTAGACCTGCATCCCGAGCGCACCGGGAGACTTCAGCGAGATCAGTCGAGCGACCGTATCGTCCGTCGAAGCATCGTCGACACAGACCCATTCGAAGTTGCGATATGTCTGCTTCTCCAGCGACTCGTAGATCCGGTCCAAGAACGGGGTCGAGTTGTAGCAGGCCGTGACGATGCTGATGCTCGGCTCAGTCGTACTCAAGAAGTCACCTATTTGTGGGAGGGCGGGCCGGTGTCGTCGACTTTCTCAACACAATAGCCAGGAATGCCCTTCTTGACTTCGGGCGCCATATGAATTCTGCGATCGTTAGCGGAATTGCGATCGGACCGGCCAAGGCCACTCGCAGCCAGTCGGAGAGCCGCATATGGCTAGGAACACGCTCACTCATTCGGTCGGGGAGAGAGGAACCGGAACACCGATCCGCAAACGCATGAAGCTGCCGGGCGCCCCGATCCATGTAGCTACCATTTGGCCTACATGACCAACTTGGTCATCGATCGAAATCCTCCCCGAAGCAGGGACATGAACTCGACACTTCTCGTATTCACGGCAAACCACAAGCCGAGAAGCAGGGTCGATAGGGCAAACCTTGAGAGGCCAAGCGGCAGCCAATGGCACAGACTAGCGACCGAGGCCAGCAACACGACGGCCGATGAACCGAGCATCCACGTGTCGCGTCGGATTCGGGCCCTTGTAATGATGAAGGCGGCGCCCCCATCGATCACGGCGCCACTGACGGTGGAAACTCCGTATGCCACGGCCGCACCGACCATTCCGAAGGAGGGAATCAGCAAGGCCGCGCATGCAACGAAGATCGACGCCTGGGCGAGGTAGAGTAGTGTGAAGGGCACCATTTTGCGCCGAGCCAGGAGGGGAATGGTCATGGTTTCGGCGAGCACTCGGAACAGCTCGGCGGGTACGAACAGGAGCAGGAGTGGCGCAACCGGGCTGAACTTCGCAGAGAGGACGATGGGCACGATAAGCTCGCCGGTGGCCATGATGCCGGTCATGACGGGCGGCAGTAGCGCGAGGAAGAAGGCCAGGGCGGAATTAAGGTCGCGGCTCATGTCGGACGAATCCCGCGCCCGTGTGAAGGTCGGCACGAGGTAGCTGATTGTGGTTGCCGTGATTGCCCCAAGGTACACGCTGGCGATCCGCCATGCGTTGGAAAAGATGCCGTTCGCTTCAAGGCCGAACCGTGCGATCAGGATCCGCGACACCAATAGGACCGAGACGTTTGTCGTTGCGAACATCACCAACCCACTCGCCCCGAATCCCACATTGCTGCGGACGATCGACCATCGGAAATAGGTCCAGCGTGGCATGAGGGCCTGCCCTAGCACTCGTCTCGCGCTCAGCAGCCCGGCAACAAACAGGATGAGATGTGCTGTCATAAAGCCGAGGATGGCGCCTCCTAGACCGAAGGGTGCGACCAGCACGCCAAATACGATCGCCGATCCAACGTCTGAAATGATCTGGTTGCGGACGAGTTGCGGGACGGCGCGGGCGGCAGAAAGCAATGCTCGGTACGTTTGCGCGGTGACGGCGAACGGCACGGCTAGCATGAGCAGTCTCACAAGCGCCGCGTGTCTGCCGCCATCGTGGAGCACAACGTCGGATACGGGAGCAGCGGCGATCGCCCCGGCGAGTGCCAGCATGCACGAAACGCCGCCAAGCAGCAGAGTGGACGTCGACACAAGGCGAAGCAGCTGCGGCTGGTTGTCGTCCGCGAGCGCATCGGCACCGTGTTGAACGATCCCGTTGAACGAACCGAGCTGACCCGCCAGCTGGAACAAATTCCAGGTCAGAGCCAGCTGATTGAATATCCCAACGCCTGCTGGTCCCAGAAACAACGCGGCGAACTTACCGCGGATGAGCTGTGCGACCATCGACACCGCCGTTGCTCCGCTAAAGGCAGTGAAGGCGCGTGGCAGACTCATGGCTCTCTCCAGTAGAGTGGCGCCCGTTGAGGGCAACCGTCGATCGCCTTAAGCAGCAGTCGATGAGCGCCTTCGTTGATCCCGCCACGGGCCTCCCGCTCCGAGAGGAAGATGGCGCGCTAGTCTCCGCAGGCGGCTCCTGCTTTCCGGTCGTGGGGAAAATCCCGCGCTTCTGCGCGACCGAGGACTACACGAGCAGCTTTGGCCTGCAGTGGAACCTTTTCGACAAGACTCAGATTGACCGCGAGGGTGCTGAAGTCAGTGCTCGACGCCTTTTCGCGGAAACCTGCTGGCGGCCTGGAGAGCTCGAGGGGCTCGATATACTGGAGGTCGGCTCAGGTGCCGGCCGTTTCAGTCGCGCCATTCTCGAGCACACTCGCGCCAACTTATACAGCATAGATTATTCCACTGCGGTCGAAGCAAACTTGCGCAACAACGCCGAACTCGGCCGCGGCCGCTTCTGGCTGGCGCAGGCGAGCGTTTACGAGCTCCCCTTCCCCGACGACCGTTTCGACAAGGTGCTGTGTCTCGGCGTCCTTCAGCACACGCCCGACTTCGAAGCCTCGGTCGCCGCGCTCATCGCCAAGGCGAAGCCCGGCGGCGAAATCGTGGTAGACTTCTATCCCGTCCGCGGCTGGTGGACCAGGATCCACGCCAAATATCTGCTCCGCCCAATCAGCAGGCGCATGGACCACGAGCGGCTGCTGCGGCTGATCGAGCGGAACGTCGATTGGCTGATGCGGGCGTCGGCATCGCTCAACCGCCTCGGTCTTGGCGCGCTGACGCGGTTCCTGCCGCTGGTCGATCAGCGCACGCTCCCGCCCGGCCTCAACGCGAGGCAACGGCGCGAATGGAGCCTGCTCGACACCTTCGACATGTATTCGCCGGAATACGACCAGCCGCAGCGGATCGCGACCGTCGCGCGCTGGTTTAAGCAGCACGGCGCCGACGTGTCGTTCGCCGGCTATGTCGACAATGGCAGTGGCGGGGCGGCGGTGGTCCGGGGCCGCAAGCGCGCCCGATCATGAGCACCGACATCAAGCTCAGGCTAGCGCGCCGCATCGGAACCTGCGGCTTTGTGCGTGCCGGTGCCCGAGCTCGGATCGTCGAGCGGCTCTTTCCCTGGAGGCACGAGCGCGATGCGCCGTTCGACGTCGAGTTTCACGGCTACCGCTATCGCGGCAATCTCGGCAATTTTCAGGATTTCTACGTCTTTGTCTTCGGCGGCTACGAGGCCGCGGAGCTGGCGCTTCTCGAGGCGTTGTCTAGCGAAATCCCCGGCTGTCGCGCGTTCGACGTCGGCGCTAGCACCGGCCAGCACATGCTGGTCCTGAGCAGCCGCTGCAGACAAGTTCACGCGTTCGAACCGTTCGCCAGATCGCGCGAGATCGCGGCGCGTCGCATCGCCGAGAACGGGATTGAGAATGTCGAGCTGCTGCCGTTCGGGCTCGGCACCGCCGATGAATCGCTGCCCTATTATTGGGACGACAGGAACACCAATCAGATGGCGGGCTCATTCGTCCCAAGCCATGCCAATCTGGAGCTGTTCGACACGCTGGAGGTGCGGCACGGTGATCAATGGGCGGCGTCCGCCGGAATTGCCGGGATCGATCTGATGAAGATCGATGTCGAGGGCTTCGAGGGCGAGGTGCTGGCGGGCCTCGGCAAGCTTCTTGAGTCCAGGCCTCTCATCATGCTCGAGATCAGCTGGACCAGTTACGACCGGATCGCCGTCCTCGGCGGTCTCGACGCGCTCATCCCCTACCCTCATCGCAAATTTGAGGTGGCGAGCGGACGCGACGCATTGCTGTTCGACTTCAGCGGCTATGAGCTGTGGCCGATCGCCGAGCTCCGGCGGCCGGTGGATGTCGGTTACAATATCCTGATCGTGCCCGACGACAGGATGAAGATGCGTTCGGTGACGCGGCACATCCGCTCTCGAGCGGCGCGTCGATAAGAGTCAGGCGTCCCCGAGCAGAAGCTCCGCATAGCGCCTGACCGTGTGCGGGCCGGAGATTTGCAGTGCGCGCGCGCGGGCCACTTTGGGGTCGCTCGGCGCATCCAGCGCCTCCGCCATCGCGATCGCCAACGCTTCCGCCGAGCCCACCTGCACCAAAGTGCCATAGCGGCCCTGGTCGAGGATTTCCGCCGGGCCGGCGACACAGTCGGTGCTCACAACCTGAAGGCCGGCGTACAATGCTTCGGCCACGACATTCGCGAAGCCCTCATAGTCGGACGAGAGAACGAACAACTGCGCAGACGCGAGGAACGGCCAGGGATCGAGAAAAAAGCCGGGCATCGCGACACGGTCGTCGATGCCGAGGTCGCGCGCGAGTTGCTCGAGCTCAGGCCGCAGCGACCCTTCGCCAATGATCGTCAGCCGCGCCCGAGGATGGTCCTTCAATCGCGCAAAGGCGCGAAGCAACAGCGCATGGTTCTTTTGGTCCTTGAGCGAACCGACGGTGATAATCCGCTCCTCGGCATCGCCCCACAGGGCCTCGGCTTGCGCGTTGGATACGACCTCCCGAGGAGGATCGATCGGATTGTAGATGACCTCGAAACGATCGCGGCGGATATGGGCGATCCGCGCATTGTCGTCTGCGGCGGCCAGCGAGCAAACGATACGGAAATCCGCCAGGGGATAGAGCAATCGTGTCGTCAGTCCGAGCAGCGCCCGCTGGGCGGGCGCGCGAATCTGTTGCGACAACGCGACCTGATCGCTGATCATCAGCCGTGCGTTTGAGCGGGCGAACCTGTGCGCGAGAATGGCGACGATGGTCGACGGCCACATAACTGCGTGCAACGCATCGGGCCGGTTCCGCCGCAAGTAATGGACGAGCGGAAGGATGGTCGAAAGAATGCGCGGCCGATGGAACTCGATGACGCGAACCTCCGATGGCAGGAGATCGAGCAATGCTCCCCCGCTGTGGATCAGGACGAGGTCGACCTTGTGGCCACGCCGAACCAGTTCGCGGGCTTGGGCAAGAACCACCCGTTCGGCTCCTCCCCCACCCAGATTGGGCAGGAAGAGAGCGATGCGCTTGGACCCGGTCAGTTGGTCAGACGACGAGCCCGGAAAAATAGGCGACCGTCCTTTCGAGCCCCGCTTCGAGTGGCACCTTCGGTTCCCAACCGAGCGTCGAGCGCGCCTTGCCGATATCGGGCTGCCGCTGCTGCATACGAGGTCCATACGTGATCATGAACGACCCGCCGCTGTTCGATGGTTCTCCAATAGAGATACGTAGATGCGATCATATTTCTCGATACCCACATCCAGGGAATAGAGCCGCTCCGCGAGACGTCGGATCGCAGCCGGGTTCGCTCGCAATGTTCGCATCTCGGCGGCGGCATGGTCCACCGCCGACTCTTCCAAATCCGGAAGAAGAACCACTTCCGCACTAGTCTCGAACATCCTGGCGATATCTCCAACGCCTGCATTCACCGCGAGAGGCACCCCCATTGAGAGAATTTCGCCCACTTTTGTCGGTGAACTGGCCACTGCGCAAAAGCTGGGCAAGACAAAACTAACAGCTGCGTCTGCCGCAGCGATCAAGATGGGCACTTCATTGCGCGCTGCTGAGCGAACAATAACTTGATCAGCAATTGTTGAGACGGCCGCGTGACGCAGGAGTTCGCTACGTGGATGGGGAGTCACAAACAACAGTTGCGCGTCGGGGTTCCCGTGGGCCCAACGACGAAAAAATTGGATTACCGGCGCAAGGGGGTATGCGCCACCAAGGGAGCCGAGAAACAAAAGTACCGGAACACCCTCGCCAATCCCGAGGAGAGCGCGCCCTTCCTGTCGCGCGGATCCGTTCCGCGGATCGAAGTGCTTTAAATCCGCGCAACATCGAATAACTGTCGTTTTTTGGGCCCACTGGATGCCCCCCCGGCGCTGCAGTTCTTGCCGACCTGCGTCGGTGAGACTTACGACGGCGTCGGCGTTTTGAAAGAGATCGCGCTCCCGCCTTCGTAGCCATTTGCCTATTAGCATGTACGCCGGCTGACGCGAGTTCCAGATGCCGCGTTCAAAACGCTCGTCAACCCAAAAGCCACGCATATCGAATAGAAATTTGATGCCAAACTTACGCTGCATCCGTCGGCCAATGAGGGCCGGAAGATATGAACGGCAATGGACGACGTCAAAGCGCTCGTAGCGATGCAGCCGTTGAGCGGCGATCGCCATGACGACAAGATCCAGGACGGTCGAAAGGATTGGCGGCCTCTTATGGTACTTTAGCGGATACCAGTGGATTCCAGCGCTGCGGCACTCATTAATGACCGCGGCACTTGCACTGGCTAACACGTTCTTCTCGCAGCTGAGTACCGTTATGCGGTGGCCGCGCGCAGCAAGCCCCCGAAGGTAAGGCAATATTTGTGATTGCCCGAGAGGATCCGTTAGTCCGTCGTATGTTAGGTAAAGGACTCGCGCGGTCCGTGCCGCACTGCCCACATCTGAGTGACGCTCCGCGGCAAACGCTGGACGTTTCAGCCGAGTGCCCAAAGGCCGCGTGAGGATTCGTCGGATGGCGATCGGGCCGCCATATTTAACGCTCGCACGCATAATTTTCCTCAGGTAACTCGGCCCAATTAGCCGGTCCTCGCCGGTAAGGTGCCAAATTCCGCCTTCGCCCCGCCAACGGCGCGATTGATTAGCACCAGCAGTCCTTCAACTAAATCGTGCAAGCATTAGCTCGCTGCCATGCGCATAGCTTCCACGAGGCGTGGAGCGTGAGCCTGAAGCGAGTAGCTACTGACGACCCGCTCGCGTCCAGCGGCCCCTAGGATGTGCCGATGGTTACCATCGTGGATCAGCTTGAGAAGAAATCTGCGCCATTCCTCTACAGTGGTCGCCAAATATCCATTCCCGCCGTGAGAAACGATCTCAGCATTAACACCAATCGGCGAAGCTATGACTGGAACTCCGCACGCCATATACTGAATAAGTTTGTAGCCACTCTTCCCGCGTTGGAAAGGCAGATCGAGGAGCGGCATAATGCCGATGTCCATCTGCTGGATTTCGCTCACCTCTGTTTCGGCCGACCAGCTGACTAGCTCCAAGCCGGGGAATTGGTCCTGCTCTGCACCGGCTCCCGCGCCGATGACGCGCACTCGCGCTAGCCCCTGCTCGCATATCGCCCTCAACATTGGGAGTAGAGGCCGCACATTCTCCCATGTTGTGGGAGAACCGATCCAACCAATCACGATCGGCGGCGAGGTCCTGTTCGGGACAGCTGGCAAATAGACCGATGTGTCGACGACCGTCGGCAGGATTATGGTGTGGCGAGAGAACCGTGCAGCGTAATCCTGGAGATACTTGTTCCCGCAGCAACTCACCTTCGCTATTTTCAGAAGCGGCTGCAGTTTCCGGCTGAGGATATGGCGAACCCACATGCTTCGTGAATTGTCGTAGATATGAAAAATCGCATCGTCGTAATCAAATACGATCGGACGATTGATTACACGTGCAAGCCACTCCACAGGGAGATAAGGAAATAGTTCGCAGTAGACCCAGAGTAGTTCGAACTTTCGTGCAGAGGCGAGGTCGCGCAAGCGCCTCCAATAACTCTTGCCGACAGAAATCAATGACCTTGCTTCCCCATCCATAAATTTTTGCACGTATCCATTGTCGAAAAACGGCGCATAGGAAACCTCGATTCCGGCAGCCTTCAAGACCGGTTCGTACTGCACAAACCTTTGGCGGGTGCTCGCTGCAACTGTTCCATACTTAGTGAGCGCCAGGACGCGCACTAGTTCTGAGCCTTAACCCCACAGGCCACCCAGAACGGCGGCTGATCGCTAAAACGGATGTTGTTCAGGCCTGCGGATGTCATCATGGCCTCGATTTCCGGAGGGGAAATCGCTGTTACAGCGCGGTTCCGAAGCGATCAAGCGAGTCCGTCCGCACCGAATAAAAGTTACGATGCCGATAGGATGAAAAGAGGAAGATCAGAAACATCTAGGCCTCGTGCTTCGGCGAACTTTCCGAACCGTGGCAATGGCCAATAAACCAACGCCGAAAAAGCATCGGCGACCCAGCTTGCGGAGCGCAAACGGCAAAGCGGCAACCACCCTTCGAATTAGGCCGCTGCCGCGCCAGCATGAATCTGAGCCGACCGGAAGGAAGCCTCTGAAGACGTTGTTTAGAGACGGCTAAAGTGGCGGAGTTATAGCCTAATTCGTTGCGCTTCTTCTAAAAACTATACACTGAAAGGGAAAAAATGGTACGGCACCCATAAATAAGCGAACTGCGCAAAGTTAAGCCACACGAACTCGACGGCGAAGCAGTACGTCGTCACGACCACCGTGGCAAACTGTGGTGACTTAGAGCATTGCGGAAGATTGCCCAAAACCGCTACCTGCAGCGGAATAAGATAAAGAGAAATCCTATCGACCGCTGCTGACGAAGGAATATATATCACGATAAACAATGCGATCATTGACGATATAGAGAAGTTTCTCCAGATTTTTCGCTCTACGTCATTAAATTTCAAGGACTGCCGCAGGATAAAGAATAAGCCTCCGGAAAATGCGGTCATCAGTACCCTGATTACCGCACCCTGAGCTGAGTAGCGGGCGACGAGATAGCCGCTGACGAAACGATCCATGGAATTGCCCAGGAAAACATCGTACAAGAATATCCCCGTCGTAATGACGATTAGCAGATTTACCGCGCGATTTCTTCCAGAAGAAATTGCAACAATCGGAAATATAATGATTGCAGTCTTGTGAAACAAAGCTGCAAAAACGACATACAGCGAGAATCGCAAGGTCGAACCGCCGCGTGTAACTGCAGCTATCCCGGCCATGATGATGCCTAGTGCTGCCGCTTGCCGCGTATAGCCCATCGCGACGACTATCACCATATAAGGAATAGAAACCAATATGCACAGCCAAGGACAACGCTGAGACTGTGAAAATCGATATAAACCCCAAACGAATATGGCAGCGCAGACTATATTTACGAGCCAGATATCAAATCCAATTTGATAGCATAGCCAACTTATTGCTTGATAAGCAGGATCTCCGATAGTCATGGCTCTAGTTAGGTCAACTTGGCCCGTGTGCTGATACATAAACTGATATTCTAGCCAGTCTCCGCCCACCTTATAACGAAGGCCGATTAGCCCTATCATGAAGACGGCGCCTAAGGTAAAAAGAACGTTAGGCCTTCGCGTTCCTGATGCGATGGAGCAAGCCAGGAGAGCGCCAATTGCAAAGTACGCAAACAGTAGCCAGTAGATGAGCACGAAATTAAGTTCTCCCTGCTGGAAATCTACCGTTCGGAGACGTTTCTACTTGCAGTTTGATCAACTCGCCTCGTGTGCGTCAGCATGACTCGCGTGACGAGCTACCCCATACGCCTGCTCTTGCCGAGGCGCTATCCAACTGGCGGGCAATGTTTCCAATTCAGGTGACTGTCGGATGGCAGTTGCATCTGCAGCGCAATCAAAAAGATCGGCATAGCCAAACTAACGAAGAATGCATTCGCGTTCCGGAATATTCAGCGGAAACAGGAGAAGCCTCAAGTTTTTGGCGCCGGACAGGCGGGCACTGCCGTCGATCAGCCCGAGCGGATCAGCCCCACCGCTTGGTCCCGCTCAAACAAATAGAGACAGATTCGCGCCGCCTGCCCGCGCGGGCCGGCAAGGCCGCCGTCGCGGTCGAGGAGGAGCTGGGCGTCGCTTTGGGCGATCGGGGCCAAGATCTCCACGTCTTGCGGCGTGGCGGCTCGGAATGCCTCCTCGCCCGATTGGCGGGTGCCGAGGATTTCGCCGGGCCCGCGCAGACGCAAATCCTCCTCGGCGATGCGGAAGCCATCGCTGGTTTCGCGCATCAAAGAAAGCCGCGCGCGGCCGACGTCGGTGAGGTTCTGGCCGCGGATCAGCAGGCAGGTGCTCTTGCCGCTTCCCCGTCCGACCCGGCCGCGAAGCTGGTGGAGCTGGGCGAGGCCGAAGCGATCGGCTCCCTCGACGATCATCAAAGTCGCATTGGGCACGTCGACTCCGACCTCGATGACCGTGGTCGCGACAAGCACGGCCAGACTTGCGGACGCGAAAGCCTCCATCACGGCGTCCTTGTCGGTGCCTTTCATACGACCATGGACGAGCCCCACCTTGTCTTCACCGAAGCGCAGCTTGAGGATTCGCGCGCGTTCCTCGGCCGCCGCGGCATCCGTCTTTTCGCTTTCCTCGACCAGCGGGCATACCCAATAGGCTTGCCCGCCGGCGCCGATGTGCCGTCCGAGGCCATTGATTACGTCGGGCAGCTTTTCCTCGCTGATCACGCGCGTTTCGACTGGCGTTCGGCCCGGCGGCATCTCGTCGATCCGACTGACGTCCATCTCGCCATATCGGGTGAGGGTCAGGGTTCGCGGGATCGGCGTCGCGGTCATCACCAGCAGGTGCGGCGGCTGCTCGGCCTTCGAGGCGAGCAGCAGCCGCTGCGACACCCCGAACCGGTGCTGCTCGTCGATCACGGCGAGGCCTAGCTGCTTGTACGCAACCTTCTCCTGGAAGATGGCGTGAGTGCCGACGAGAATGTCGATCGAGCCGTCGGCGAGGCCCATCAGCACGCTGTCGCGCGCACGACCTTTCTCACGGCCGGTGAGGATCGCCACGCGCACACCGAGGCTGTCGAGCTGGCCGAGCAGGGTCGCATGATGCTGGCGGGCTAGGATCTCAGTCGGCGCGAGGAGCGCCGCCTGCGCGCCGCTTTCAACTGCTGTCAGCATCGCCGCGACTGCAACGAGCGTCTTGCCGGAGCCAACGTCGCCCTGGAGCAGCCGCAGCATCGGCACCATCTGCGCCATGTCGCCGCGGATTTCTCGGATCACGCGCCGCTGCGCATCGGTCAGCTGGTATGGCAGTTCGAGCTTGCGGATCAGCTCGCCGGTGCCGGACAACGACACCGTCCGGTGCCGCCGCTGTGACTGGCGGAGCAGCAGAAGCGCCAGCTGGTTGGCGAAGATTTCGTCATAGGCGAGTCGCCGGCGAGCATCCTCGGCGCCGGGCTCGCGATGGACGAGCGCCAGCGACGCGCGCCAAGCGCTCCAGCATTCACGCGCTGCGAGCGACGGCTCGATCCACTCGGGCAACTCGGGGGCTCGCTCCAACGCTTCGCGCGCCAGCTCCCCGAGGCGTCGGTTCGTCAGGCCTTCGGTGAGCGGATAGACGGGCTCGCGGATCAGCGGCGGCGGCCCTTTGCCGGGTTCGGCGACTTCGGGATGGATGATCTGCCACTCGTCGCCATATTGCTCGAGCTTGCCCGAGACGATCCGCTTCTGACCTTGAGGGAGTGTGCGCTTCGCCCAGCTGGGATTGTTGAAATAGACGAGGCTGAGGGTGTTGCCGTCCGAGTCCGTCGCGAAGATGCGCGTCGGTCCGCGCCCGGAACGGCTCTCCCGCGTCTCGAATGGCCTAACCTCGAGGATCACGTTTCGACCGAGCAGCGAGGCGTTGGCCGCATTGGCCTTGATCCGCTCGATCGAGCCGGTGGGGAGGTGATAGAGGAGGTCGATGGCCCGCTCGATGCCGAGCTTCTTGAGCAGCTTGGCGACCTGCGGCCCGACGCCCTTCAGGGCTTCCACCTCGGTGAAGAGCGGGTTGAGGATTTCGGGCCGCATGAGCCTTGTTGTCATTGCGAGCGCAGCGAAGCAATCCAAGTAGCGCGCGGGTTACCGTCGCCTCTTCGAGGCCTCGCAATGACGATATTTCCCTCCTACATGGCCGCCATGCCTTCCGACTTGGACCTGAAGCGCCTCGCCTGGCGCGCGCACCATCGCGGCACCAGGGAGGCAGACATGCTGGTCGGCGGCTTCTTCGATGCGCACCACCTGCAGTGGGACTCGCAGGAGCGCGCACAGTTCGAGGCAATGCTCGAAGAGCAGGACGTCGACATCATGGCCTGGGCGCACGGAACTGCCGAGCCGCCGGAGCAGTTCGCCGGCCCGATGATGAAGGCGTTGAAGAAGCTCGACTATATCCGGATCAGCCGATGACCGAGTCGCTGCAGCGCGTCCTCAGCGCGAAACAGCCGCTGACGATGGCGGGCGTGCCGTCGGGCTTCCTGCCGTGGTTAGCGGCCGATTTGTCGCGCGCGGCGCACGGGACCCGCAGCGGTGGCCGCGCAGTCGCTATCGTCGCTGACGAAGCGGCACTGCGCGCGCTTGCAGCCACCGTCCCGCTGTTCGCGCCAGAAGTCGACATCCTTACGCTGCCAGGCTGGGACTGTCTCCCCTACGACCGCGCCTCACCGGCACTTGCGGTGATGGCCGAGCGACTGGCGACGCTCGGCGCCTTGCAAGCGAAGCGCGACAAGCCACAGCTGCTGATCGCAACTGCCAGCGCGGCTTCGCAGCGGTTGCTTACACCCTTCCGCATCCGTCATTTCACGCGGCGTATCGCCGAAGGGGAGCGGATCGAGCGAGAGCAGCTGGTCGAGCAGCTGAACGCGCTCGGTTACCAGCGTGTCGATACCGTGGCCGAGCATGGAGAATATGCGGTCCGCGGATCGCTGATCGACCTCTTCCCAGCTGGCGAGGAGCTGGCGCTCCGGCTCGACTTCTTCGGCGACGAGATCGACACGCTTAGACGGTTCGATCCGACCGACCAGCGTTCGAGCGGCGAGGCGGACGCCTTCACGCTCATGCCCGCCTCCGAAGCATTGCTCGATTCCGACAGCATAAAGCGGTTCCGGTCCGGCTATCGCGAGACGTTCGGCGCCACGGCGACTCAGGATCCGCTCTACCAAGCGCTGTCCGAAGGCCGACGAATGTCGGGCATGGAGCACTGGCTGCCGCTTCTGGAGGAGCGGCTCGCGACCTTGTTAGATCACCTTGACGAAAACGATCTCGTGATCCGCGACGCCGCGGCGGACAAGGCAATCGAAGCCCGTCGCGAAACCATCGAGGATTATTACCAGAACCGCGTCCGCGCGATGGAGGCGCAGGCCGGCAGCTATCGGCCGCTTGACCCGAACGAGCTCTATCTCTCCCAACAGGAATGGGGGTCGGAGGAGGCCGAGCGGCCGATCCACCTCGTCTCTCCCTTCCATGAGCCCGAATCCGAACGCCTCATCGACTTCGGAGTCGATGCGGCACGCGACTTCGCGCCCGAGCGGGCGCAGCAGGCGAACGTCTACGAGGCAGTGGCCAAACATATCGGCGACCTCCGCCGCAGCGGACACAAGGTGGTGCTTGCGAGCTATACGCGGGGCGCGCGCGAGCGCCTGTCCGGTCTGCTCGAAGACCATGGGCTGAAGGCGCAGAAGCTCGCCGACAGCTGGCAGGAAGCGCTCGGGTCGAAGACCCAGCCGGCCCTGCTCGTTCTTCCACTCGACCATGGCTTCACCACCCCCGACGTGGCGGTCCTCACCGAGCAGGACATGCTCGGCGACCGGCTCGTGCGCCGGCGCAGGAGGCGCAAGGCGGCCGCGGCATTCCTCGAGGAGCTGGCGACGCTCTCCCCCGGCGATCTCGTGGTCCACGCCGACCACGGCATCGGTCGCTACGAAGGGCTGACGCAAATCCCCGTCAGCAAGGTGCCGCACGACTGCGTCGCACTCGAATATGCTCGCGGCGACAAACTCTATGTGCCAGTCGAAAATATCGAGCTGCTGAGCCGCTACGGCAACGAGAGCGAGGGCGTGTCGCTCGATAGCCTGGGCGGCGAGGCGTGGCAGCGACGCAAGGCGCGGATGAAGGAGCGCATCCGTGAGATTGCGGGCGAGCTCATCAAGGTTGCGGCGCTTCGGGCGACCCGACCGGGCGTCGTTGCCGAGCCGGACTCCAGCTATCCGGCTTTCGTTGACCGCTTTCCTTACGAAGAGACCGACGATCAGGACCGCGCGATCGCAGATGTTTTACAGGACCTTCAAGCCGGAAAGCCGATGGACCGGCTAGTGTGCGGCGATGTCGGGTTCGGCAAGACGGAGATCGCGCTTCGAGCGGCGTTCGTGATGGCGATGTCGGGCAAGCAGGTAGCGCTGGTTTGCCCGACAACGCTTCTGGCGCGGCAGCATTATGCGAACTTCGCCGAACGCTTTCACGGCTATCCGATCAACATCGGACGGCTGTCGCGGCTGGTCCCGGCAGCGGAGGCGAAACGGACCAAGGAGGGCCTGGCGGACGGCAAGGCGGACATCGTGATCGGCACGCACGCGATTCTCGCCAAGAGCGTCGAATTCAAGCGGCTCGGCCTCGTCATCGTCGACGAAGAGCAGCATTTTGGGGTCGCTCACAAGGAACGGCTGAAGGCGCTCAAGAATGACGTCCATGTGCTGACGCTGACCGCCACCCCGATCCCGCGCACGCTGCAGATGGCGATGAGCGGCCTTCGCGAGCTTTCGGTTATCCAGACTCCGCCGGTCGACCGGCTTGCGGTCCGCACCTACGTCACTCCATTCGACGGCGTGGTGCTACGCGAGGCGCTGCTGCGCGAGCATTTCCGTGGCGGCCAGAGCTTCTTCGTCGT